>Ga0181577_10002957_pt1 | contig 13147 bp, 7 predicted proteins | sample 101ome_21_FD_132468 | JGI IMG/M metagenome (GOLD analysis project Ga0181577, IMG submission 132468) | Coastal salt marsh microbial communities from the Groves Creek Marsh, Skidaway Island, Georgia - 101413BT metaG (megahit assembly) | ecosystem: Environmental > Aquatic > Marine > Intertidal zone...
CGCGCTAGTTTTTTTGGGTCCGTAAAATTAATACGATCCCACTCATAAACCCGCAGGATACTGATGTCTTTCTGATTAAACTCTGTAGAGCGCATACGCCCGTATCGCCAACCCACGGCCTCGTGATCACCAACAATTGCGTCCATCTCTACAGCAAGGTCGTAAAGCTTGGTGCCTACTAAAGGCTGTGCCGGATAGATCTTTACATAGTCAACACCACAGGTTTCTGCGTAATGCAGCGTCTGGCGTATTTCCTCCCAGGATTCCCCGGGAAAACCAATGATAAAGTTAGCCGCGATAAAAATGCCTAATTCATCGCTGGCATACTTAATCGTGGGAATTATCTTTTCCAACTTAACGGGCTTGCCAATGACGTCCTTCATCACTCGATTGGTACCAGTTTCAATGGCAATGCCCAGCATCTGACATCCGGTCTCCGCCATCAGATCGAGGATGTCCTTGTCCATAGTCCAAATCGTGACACCGGCGGCTTTCCATTTCAGGTTAAGCTCAGCTTCCTTCATTAATTTCAGCATTTTGCGGGTTCGTGACTTGGTCGCGAAGGCATTATCATCCTCAAAGATGAATGCAACGATGCCGAACTTCTCCTTCAGCCACTTTAAATCGTCAACGACGCGTTCTGCGCTATGATGACGCCACTTATGACCTGAAATAGATTCCACTTGGCAAAACGAACACCCCACCGGGCAGCCGCGGCTAGTGAGCATTCTGGCGTAGGGAAAGTCTTGTATGGTGTCTACGCCATAACGTGGCCCTGTCATTGTATAGGCCTGAAAATCGATCAAGTCATAGTTCGGCCGAGGTAAAGCATCCAAGTCTTCTATTAGATCCGGTGGCAAGGCCACCACGTTACCTAGTTCATCGCGATAGACAATACCCTTGTCTGGAAATTCAGCCTGTCCATTTAACCAATCGAGAAACTGCGGGAACACATGCTCGGCTTCTCCACGGCAAGCGTAATCTATCTGCGGATTTTCCATGACACGCTTGTGCTGCGTCGTGGGATGAACACCGCCCATCATGGTAATACAGTGGGGATTGACCTCTTTTACAATCTTCGCAGCGATATCCGCTGTATCTGCATACTCGGTCGTTAATATGCTGATGCCTACCAGATCAGGATCATAATCTTCAAGTTGCTTCTTGAATTCCTCTTCACTCATTCGATAAAACTGGCAGTCAATGATCTTAACGTCATAGCCTCGCTTGATCAGTATCTCCCCCAGCAGGCATAAAACATAGGGCGACAGGTTCCACGTTGTGGTCAGATCAAACTTAAACCACTCCTGATTAGGGAACATCAATACTACTTTCTTAACGTTGCGGACAACATTCATAGATCGCATCTCTCCACAATCACTTCATCGGTTGGGGCACCCTGTTCTTTAGTGTAACTATAGGGCGCAAAACGCTCTCGCATAGTCGCGAGGGACTGATGCACCTGCAACGCAGTTTCGGGAAGCGGTTGATATAACGCGTACAAATCAAATTGTTCAAAACGATCTCGCCAATAAGGCGATTCTGCGAGAATTCGCTCTACTATTTGCGCTTGCTCGTGTGCGCTCTCATTGCTTCCCTCAATGACGAGCGCGAGCGCCGTGAACAGAGGCATGTAGGCGTTATCGGGGTAGCTAAGTTGAATGGCTTGCAACCAGGAAATCAACTTCCCCGGATTCCCACCCGGCGCAAGGTTGCGGTTATACACATAATTCGATAAGAAATTGAAGACAAACCAAATTTCTTTAACCTGCTCTCGCGAAGGCACAGATTGAGCGTCAAGATTAAAGATGTCCATACCCAAGCGAAGTCCATCGGCTACCGACACGATACGCTGCTTGGCATCTTTAATGGGGAGAAACTCGGTGGCCGCCGCACCGTCGTCTTTCAAGTCCTCAACCCGTGTCGTTTTCTTACTGGTAAACTGGTAGGTGGAGTAACTGGACCAATCTAAATCCAGTTCACACGACAGTCGGAAAGTATCCAGCATTTCTCCAAAGGTCTCTTCTCCGAAAAGGCCTAATATATAGTTCGCTGAGACAAAAATAGAATCGTAAGGCCTAGCCAACTCAACGAATTGGCGTATTGACTTGAGTGAGGCGGGTTTTCTCAAACGCTTCAGCATGGCAGCGTTGCCTGATTCAATGCCGATGCGATAACCAACACAACCCGAGTCATGAATCAATCGCATCAACTGGGCATCCATCGAGGCCGCGATCAATCCATTGCCTGCTGACCACGTTATGTTGCCATGCTCCTCCCTCAGCCCTTTCAAGCAACTCAACACTTGTACGACCCCATCGCGTTGTGCTGAAGAACCCAGAAAATCGTCGTCTAAAAGTTCAAAATGTCGAATCCCACGCTCATCGACCAAATAAGTTATTTCATCCAAGACATCTTGCACGGGTGATTGCCGCACCCCTTTTCCCATGAGTTTTGGTACACCACAAAATTTGCAGTTTGCTCTGCATCCGCGATTCAAGAGGAATGTCGAAAAAGGGGTATCCCTGCCCACCATGCGGGAAAAGGGATTAAGTGACCCGTAACGCTGATAGTCTTCAATTTGTATATCGGCGTAGGAGTTTACAAGATTTCCCTGAACACGAACGACGTCTTTGCGCCCTTGCGACTCATGAAGCAACCCTTTGTTTTTGAAGCAGATGTCCTGTAGCGGATCGCCTAAGGGTTCATTATACAAATGATCCAAGAGATAATTGAACTTGTTCTCGCCCTCGCCGCGCACCACGAAATGACAAACATCATGATCAAGGTAATTTTCGGCCTCATCAGTAGCAATAGGTCCACCTGCGATTACGAGGTGTTTACCAGTGGATTTCACATGCTGAAGTACGGCCGTTAACGGGTGGGTAGATTTAAATAAATCAGTGGCAACGCCGATACAAGTGACACCAACAATCGAGGGGTCGAACTGGAGTAGCTTCTCATCCACCAGATTCAGCCAATCCTTCGGATCAAAACTGGCGTCTTCACTAACTCGTTTCAGGAACGCCAGATTCAAATCGAAAATTTCACACTGAACGTTACGGTGCTCAACGGCGTTGACAAGGCTTTGCAGCCCCGCTGGGGGGTAAACGTAATAAGCTCGGTTCGACGCTACATCAGTATTGAAGGCATCAAGCTGAAATTGAAGCGTCTGAATCAAAAGCACTCGCGTGTTTCGAATATAGTTCGGGCGCAAGATGGCCGCATACTCAGCCAATTCCTCATTAATCAGGGACTGTGTGTTAAGCAGATTTGAATCTGCCATGGGGGATGCGGTTGATCCATTCATATTCTCAAGGCACCTTTGCCTTCCTTTGCGTCGATAGGCGCCGAACGCCCGGGCATCATTGAAGCCTCCTCTGACGATAACAGATTTCGCATCGGCACAAGTTATTCAATATCAGAGAGGCCTTCGCGGGGCAAGCGGTTCTAAACAATGCTCGCATAGCCTTAAGGTTATGTCATCGCATTCGATCAAAGTTAGTCTCGGAGGCAAAATCCACTGGGTATTCTAGGTGTTGCAATGACCCAACTACTTTTAAGCTCTGGACCCAGTGTACGCAAATTAGTCGCCAAGGCCTCTTTCAAAGTGTTATGACCCATCGAGGCTGTTGCCTCATTGGACGCTAGAGAACACACGTGTATAAAATTAGCCTTCCCGCGCAATCACCGACGGACATCTAAGCTCTGCAGGGCGAGTGTAAGAAATGTAGGCGGGATGTCTAGGGTAACAGCTCCTTCGAAACGTGGTCGAGGAACATGAGGCCATGGATGCAGGTTTGGGCATTTTCTGCGGTTAGTACTCGAATTGCTGGTTTTTTTTGATCCTTTCGCGGCTACCTTTGAAATTTGGTATAGACCAGCCTTGCACTCACGAATTCCTGAGTCTCCTACTTACGGATTGAATGTTGTTGAACTCGGATACATCCTAGCGAGAAGAGTCAATGGTCTAGGGGGTGCTCGAGATGGTGGCGGCAGTAGCGGTGGGGCAGCGGTGGCCAGGCCTCTATCGCGCGAGTGAGTGCGGATCCTGTCGATGACGCCCTTATCCTCAATATCAGCGATTACTTTGACGGACCCACGGTAGCGACCACAAACTTCGCGCAGGCCGCTTGCCCACCAATTTCAAGTCTTTTTAGTATGTTGCAGTTGTTCAGCTCCCCTGAGCATTTACTGGATGGTCGTAATGGACATAGCAAGACGCGATAAAACGACTTAAGCGGTCGACGTAGATGAGAATCGGTGAATGAACGCAGGCGATCTCTATAAATCTCGATTCAGGCCGTGACATCCCGCCGTAAAGCATATCAAAAACTAAGCAAGCGCTCAGCGGCAGACGCTCTGGTGAACCGAAAAACGAGAAAGTTCTTACGCTGAGGCAGCAATAATTGTCGGGCCAGCCAATTGATAGTGTTCTGCATCAATATGTCCATCGAAGCGAACACAGACATGTTGGATATACAAACGACCCAATTCCGTCACAGTAATTACCGCATCCTCTAATCGAATAATACCGTCTTGAACGAGCGGCACCAGGGATTCGAGCTCTTCAGTAAAGTAACCACGGGCATCGATGCCGTATTTCCTGGCGATCTCTTTGAGATCGACCCGGCGGTCACAGAGAATCGCAAAGATGACGTCGCGTCGGATAACGTCATCATTATTCAGTGTGTAGCCGCGCTCAACGGCAAAGTCGCCCTGCGCAATGAGGTCACAGTACTGGGCGATAGGGGAAATATTTTGAAAATAGTAGTTGCTGAAGCAAGCGGTGCTACTCGGACCCAGTCCCAATAAATGTTGGAACTGAGATGGGTTAAAACCCAAAAAGCTCCGACCCACGTGTTTGTTTTTGTCCGCCTCGCTGAGCTCGTCGGTATCTAGTGCGAAATGGTCGATACCGATATGATTGTAACCGTCAGTTTTAAACTGTTGGATAGCATTATTAAAGATCACTTTATTCGTGGGCTCATCAGGCAGATCTGTAGCATCGATTAGTCGCATATGCTTGCGTAGCTCTGGTGTGTGAGCGTATTTCAACAAGGTGACCCTAGACGGTCTCAGATCAGTGATAATATCCATAGTTTCCCGAAAGGACTCTATAGTTTGTTTTGGTAAGCCATAAAGCAAGTCGAAATTAAAGCTGTTGAAATGTCCGCGCAAGTCTTTGGGAAACACCTCTTCAAAACGCTCGGGCGTTTGCTCACGGTTGATGGCCTTTTGCACGTCCGGATTGAAATCTTGAATGCCAAAGGATAAGCGTTGAATGCCTGCTTCGGCATAGTACTCAATGTTTTCTCGGGTAGCGGTACGGATATCAATCTCAATTGTCAGCGCTTTCTCACGGCCTGGCCGCTGTAGGCGCTCGAGTTTCTCCAACAGTGCACCGACCTCTTCGTTTTCCATGTAGGAAGGCGTGCCACCACCGAGATGGATATCGGTGATATTAGGTTTGAAGTCATGTGCATCAAACACATCGCCCAACATATCAATTTCTTTGTGCAGGTGACCTAAGAAGCGCTGGATGGTTTCCCTGTTATGGGTTACGGCAAAATTACAGATGCAGTACCAGCACATTTTGGCGCAGTAAGGGAAATGCACATATATCGATACCGGATCATCCCCTGCGGTTTTACAAAAGGCCGAAAGGGCTTCCCTGTATTCGTGCGCCTGATAGGACTCCTGCCACTGACCCAATACGGGATAGCTAGTGTAGTAGGGTACCGGTCTGCTGTATTTCCCATGCAAAGTGAGATCCAACTGATTGTAATCAGACATCCCGTACTCCATTAGCTTTGGCCGCATGCGGAAAATCTAGGGACTCTAAGTGATCTACCGATAGATCGAACTCGTTGAAGCGACTGCGCCAGTAGTCGGAACTTTCTAAACACTCCCTGAGGCGTGTAACAGTCTTGGGCTCGATTCTGCCATGCACCTTAAATTGCAGGTAGCCACAAAAGTACATGGCAAACGCACTCTCAGGCGCAACTACATCAGTAATGTTCTGTACGTAGGCCAACTGCTGAATTAATTTTTTCGGACGCTTCTCTGAGAACAGGCGCCTGAAGTTAAGGTGGTAGTTCATATACGCCCATATATCATCAAGCTCCTCGCGGAGGGGCACTTCGTCGAGATCGATATTGTTGAATGCGTCTTTAAATTCACCGCTTAGCAAATCTTTGTTGATTTCAGCTTTCTCTCGCTGCTTGCCATAGGAGCCACTGTTGTAGCGAATCTCATTGAAGCTAACCGGACTAATCAAGCCTTGCTCTAACATGGAATCAAACATGGGCGTGTTAGGTAGCGGTTGTAGAGTAGTGATGTTGTACCAATCGAGATCCATTTCTCGCGCAACATGGAAGGTGTCCAGAATCTGTCGGTAGGTCTCATTGGGAAAGCCGATCATCAAGAATACACGGGCGTTAATCTCCTCGTGCTGACGCAGGACTTTGGCGGCTTTTAAAAAAACATCCACAGAACCAGGCTTGCGAATCTCTCGCAGCATCTTATCATTACCTGACTTCATGCCGATGGTCAGACCTAAACAACCGCTTCTCGCGGCGCTGGCAATTAAGCTTTCGGTGCAGGAGGCGGCGATCACGCCGTTGGTGCAATCCCACGTAATGCCCAGCTCGCTATCAGCCATGGCGTTAAAAAGGGCGGTGGCGCGTTTTTCATTGCGGAATAAGTCGTCATCCAACCACATGATGTGATCGATGTCGTAGTCCTCTTTTAACAGCTTCAATTCGTCGATGATTGACCCGATCGAGCGGGTACGCACGCCCATACCATTGAAGTTCCGAACACTGCAGAAGGTACATCTAGCCCGACATCCTCGATTCGACAGCACCGTAGTGAATTTAGCGTCCTCGGGCTTTAGGCAATAGAACGAACCTACTTTGCCGTATAACGAAAGCTCATCGGTATCCATGAGGTCATGGGCTGGAATAGTGTCCAGATCGCTACCTTTAACTGCATGGCGCCCGGAGAAATACACCGAGTCCGATTGTCCTTTGACATATAACTGTTGCAGATGCTTGTCCTCGGTAGTTCTATTGACCACGCGAACAAACTGCTTCAAGGCTAGTTCCGCTTCGTATAGAAACAGGAAATTAACCGACGAGAAGTTCTCGAGCAGTTGCTGAAACGATGCATCGTTAACGAAAGAATTTGTAATATGCACCCCACCGAGGGCAATGGGTACCTCGGGCGCTACATTGTGGATATGTTCGCACAATAAGCTCGCCGACCCGTTGGTCTGGGAAAACATACAGGTCACACCGACCATGTCTGGTTTGAACTCGTTGAGCCTCTGCTCCAGAACCGTTTGCCAACTACAATCAAAATCAAAGCTAGCTTCGTTTTCAGAGTGGGCGCAGGCCTTTAGGATCTCGTGGTTCAAATTGACGATGTCGACCGTCAAGCCGTCTTCGCGAAGATGGGTGGCCATGAGGCCTGGCCCATAGGCTGGGAAGTTCCAGTAGCGTCCGCGTTTTGCGGTGGCGTAGTTAAAGAGGCTCTTGTCTGCATCTGGCGGCACGATAAACATTAGGCGCTGGATGCAGCGTGTTGGAAACAAACGGTTTATTTCCTCTTCAAAGGTGAACCACTGCGTATCAAGCTGATTGATCGAAAGTAACGACTCTCGTGTTTTCAACTCAAGTGAAGATGACACGCGGACTCCCCTTATACTCTCTTTATAAAGATTCTAGCATCAGAGTTTGGCGGGTGAATTCCCTTGTCAGGATTTCATAGTCCGCAGCCCCGTAGATGAATTTTTGGTGCTTTTGCAGGAATCGAAAGTTTTCGCCGCCGGCAAAATCTATACCTGTAAAACGTTTTATGTTTTCGGGGCTGGATCCACCGTGTGGTGGGTTGAAAATCAGGAAGGGAACATCTGCCATGAAGAGCTGCATGGTGGTTGGGCCACAGGCTGACGAGACATTGAGGTATGCCAGAGCGTAGAAGGCTGCTCTGAGCTCCATACTCATTGCCGCTGGTGCAAATGATTGGATCCAGGTACCGCTCTCAGACGTGCCGTCCAACAAAGTTTCCGTATCAGGGATCACCACAACGAAATAGTCCAGATCCTCTAAATGATCGATGAACTGCCTCCATATGTTCAGGTCAGCATTTCTTTGTGGTTCGATTTTTGATTCTCTTATAGTCACGACGATGATCTTTTTTTCACCGGCGCGGCGTGTTAACCATGTTTGCGCATAGTCGAGAGAGTATTGTGGGGCCCTCAATAATTGAACATCGTTGCCTGCTTTGGCGCTAAGTGTGATATCCACCATCGCAAAGGGGCTTTGATAGGTTGGGAAGTGATGATAGTCGCCGAGTTTATTAAAAAAATACTGACTGTATTCGCGTGAGGGCATGATCGTTACTCCGCGGCAACTGGGTGCAAGCCAACAGTAAGGCACTGATAAGTATCGAAGCCGCCAGTTTTTCTCGCTGGCATTCAGTTGTATGTCGCGTGGAGAGATGTCCCTGAATCCCTCAGCCAGCCCGGGAATAAATATGAAGTACAGTCCGAGAAGGCTTTTTTCTCGTCGCTCAATCTCAGCCAAGACGATGAAGTTCAATATGTCTGACGCGATATTGTTTAGATTTAAGTCCCAGATACAGTAGAGAATGTCGTCCTCTAAGGTTATTGATTGCTCGATGTCATCCAAGTACGTAGGATCGTTGACAAGTTGCTGGTATCGCGCTTTTGATTTTTGAAAGTCCTTTATATCGCTGGACTGTCGATAACAATTAAATAAATTTTTCGCAAACTCTGGGTTGCTGTCGTTTACTACTAGGGCGGCCTTAAATGTGGCGAGGGCGTGGTCTGGTTGGTTTTGTAATTGATGAAGGAGTGCTCGTACGTGAAGAAGTTCACCAACGATTTTGAAGTCCTCCAGAGCGCTATCCAGAATGCTGATGGCCTGATCCATCTGCCCATCATTGACCAGCGTGACGATATCAGAAAAATCGAACTTGGTGTCGTTACTGCTATCGCGCTCCATGACTCACAGTCTCTGGCAGGGTTCGGTACTACCCGCCACCCAATTAGTTGGTGCGGTTACCAACATTTCCGGGTCCGCCGTTAAGATCCAATTCTTGCAACATATTGAATGCTGCGCCTCAGTAGTCTTTTTTCGCGAATAGGATCGACTCCGTGGAAGGAATTGGCGGTTTTGAAAAACACAATCATAGAGTTTTTTCTGTACGGGGCCGTGTAGACGCTGTCGAATAAGGAGCGATCGTGGTGAGGTCCTCCAGAGCAAGTAAAGTTGGGGTCCTTTGGGACGTAAAAGGATGTGCCGTATTGCTCTTTGTTATCGTCTTCAGGCATATAGTAGATGAAGGATATTAGCCGAGATGGATGGTCAGTATGAGGCCCGATCGAATAGTTAGTTAAGTCATAGGCTAGCTTTGCATCGGAGTAGAGCTGAACATTGTCTTGCCTGTCTTTTAAAATCGGGTGCAAATGTAGGTAGGGTAAAAACTTTTGGTAAAGCTCCATCATCAAGTCATTGCCCATTATCCACTCAGAGAAACTGTGCCAGAAATGCCGATGCGTTATCGGCAGCTTTTCAATATTCTTCTTACTGAACTGGAAGATATGCCGTTCATCGTAGACACCCTTTGCAACAACACCTGTTTCATGAATTTTTAGAAAGGCAGATTCGTCGGGGAACAGCGTTTCGAGCTTCTCATAGAATTCCGGCGGAAAAACGGATTCCAGATAGATGTGAGGCGAAGGAAATTCGCAAATCATTGCATTGCGAAGTTTGTAAAGCATATGTGACTTAGCGTCTGAAAACATGATTGCCAACCCCTTTGAACGCGCCGTCTGCTCGAATGGACTGCTTCAGACCCTCTCTATCCAGTTTGTATCCCAGAGCTTCAACGGAGTCGATCAGAGTTTTGTGCAATTCAAGGTTTGTATTCAACTCCAGTAGTATAGATTTGCAAATCGGGTTGGTTAGCGTCTCGATTGCACCATCGAAAACCTTGTGCTCAAACCCATCTACGTCGACCTTGATATGGTTGGGTTGCTCCATCACGCCGGAGGTGACCATTTCATCAATCGTGGTTGAAAAGGATCCTTGTGCAAAAGATGAATCCATTTTGTTTAAATGAAAGTCGACCTCCTCGGCAAACGAATGGCAGGAACCACCCACGCTGAAGGAAGAAAGGTAAAGCTTGTCGAACTTGGTAACGTCGCTAATTGCAATGCAATAGGCGGTCACCTTATCGTGGAGCTGGTTCAAGTAGAGGTTGCGATTAAGCAAAGAAAAATTGAGTGATTCTGGTTCGAATGCATAGGTAGTGACGCCACGGTAGGCGCTGGCAAAAATAGTATACATTCCGACGTTAGCACCGATATCTAGAAAGACATCCTTCGAGTTGAATGACTCTATCCACTGAATGGTGTCAGGCTCTTTGGTAAAAAGAGTGTCTACCCTCCATTTCGTTTGTGTAGTGGGAATGGCGTAATGGATTTTCTTGTCGTCAATTGTCAGTGTGCAGACAGGTTCCATTTTTTCATAGGCCTCTAAACTTATGCTCTCTGTCTGGGGAGTCTCCATAAATCAATGATCCTCTCAAATATCACTATGCCTCATCATAGAGTGAGACAGCGTTTCGCCACAAGTTGTCGGAGTAGAGTTGGTACAGGCCGATAGCGGCCATAGATGGCGTGACGGGGCATCCTTGCCTGATGACGGTATGCTACTCAATTAACCAAGCGTTGAAGTTATGAGGATACCCCCAAAATTTAACGCCATGACGCCGGTGAGATTTCCAGTAACTTAGAGGGCGAAGAGATCTATAGATGAAGAAGCGTTACACCGAAGAGCACATTATTAGTAGCCCGATCAGGCAGCATAATAATGAGAATCTCATCGGCGCAGCGGTCCTAACTCAGGGGTAACCTCAGCGGCATTATGGCTTGGTTGTGGCGGCTCGACTACAACGACGAGCGACCGCATAAAAGCTTGGGATATCTGCCGCCCAGTATTTATCTGTAGACGTTGTAAAACTTTACTTCAGCGGTGTCTCACTCACGGGGAGGTGGGTACTTGGGTTACGAACCGTGCAGGCATAACTGTCGTCGACCTGGGTGCATGCAAACCGTTGTAATAACTTCTTGGAGTTTATCTAGGAAAAATTAGCCTGAATAGCAGCGACTAACTCGCTCTGGCTCAGCGGTTTATTGACGAGCTTACCAATTTGTATGGCCGCTGAGTATGTGCCAAGAACTGCAGCGGCCCATGGTGTAGCGCCTGCGGCTAGGGCTAAGCCGCTTGCTATCAGCATGGAGTCCCCAGCGCCGGCAACATCAACCGGTCGTTGGTTTAGCGCGGGTAGTTCGTTCGTGAGCACCCCGCGTGCATCTGACTGCATATGTAAAAGCACCCCGTCTGCCCCAAGCTTTAAAAGGATGTTTTGCGCTTTGGCCGCTGCTCGTAGTTTGTCCGCTATTACAGTTAAGCCATCGTCGTGGTTCCTTAGAGCTATCCGTGCTTCCCTTTCCGTTGCAGAGATTAGGGCCATGTTATGAAATCTAGATACGTCTCCCACCTGCGAGGATGACTGGCTGTCTGCAACACACATGACATTTCTATCTGCCGCCGCACTTATGCATTTTTCCACTAGCTGCTGCGGGAGACATCCGTAGTTGAAGTCCGAAAAAACAATTAAATCGCACTGGTCTAGCGTGGCAACAAACTTCTCATATATTCGATCTTGCAAGTTCGGGCTGACAGAGCTCTGAATCAAGTGACTAACTCTTAGAAGCGTTTTGCTTCCGGATCGAAATCTTTGTTTAAGAGTGGTGGGTCGGCTGTCATCAATGATTGACATCTCCTCTACCCGGTACTTAGATAATGTTTGCTTCGCGAATTCACCACACTCGTCTTCTCCCAAGACTGTAATGAGGGACGATGATGCACCTAATTGTGAAGCATGTGCGGCCACAATACCCGCGCCACCTAAAAATCGTCTCGTATCAACAGGTGTAACCACAAGGCTTGTGTCCTCCTGGGACATCCCGAGCCCCTCGCAACTGATGTACTCATCCACTATGAGATCGCCCAGCACAGTGACTCTCAGAGAGTTGAATTCATCAATTATGTTTTTGAGCATCTGAGTCGTGATGTCGTGTTGCTTCATGTATGGAGGCGGAATAGCTCGCATCTGATAATTTGAGGAGGCCAGCTCTCCCTTCAAAATATTACGCGAGGATATGGGTAGCTCTGATGTCCCAAATATCAGCCTTCCTCCGTAACGAGACAGAGCCTTTTCTTCTAAATTCTCAAGATGCTCGAACTCCCGGCCCTTCACGACAACAGCAGGTTTTAATCGCTCGATTAGCTGGTTGATAGGTTCGTCGATCAGAACAACTTGATCGACCCAACTGTTTGTCTGCACTGCCTCGAGGCGCAGTGTTTCCTCAATATAAGCGGTATCACCCGCTATCCGGTCACTGTTAACCCCAACGACTAATTGGTGACCAAAATTACGTGCGAAGGCAAAGAGGCGGATGTGGCCCGCATGCAATACGTTGAAGTTACCGGACACGAACACTGATTCTGTTTTTTGTCCCATAGCGGTGCGTGCTCTATTTCGTGTCTTGCAGTTAGGTGCAAAGCTAACATGGCGACATGCTGTGTCTTTTTGACTCCGATACAGCTAGGTTGTGCTGAGGCGCTTCTGCGTGATTCCGTGTAATCTTAACAAGTAATTTGGTAAGTAATACTCCGATTTCCGGGAGGTGTATATGTATACCGCTACCCTTGAACCACTTCTACGGGAATGTAACGACGCAGTCGAGTTGGCTAAAAGTGGTGATATCGATGCCTCCAGAATCAAGCTGGACCGCATTCGCTATTATCGTTCAGTCCTCTCTCAATCTCAGGATCATGCAAAGCAATCAGGCGTAGAGCAGGAATCAGCGTTAAAAGACAACCCCGAGCTGGTCCAAAGTTATCTGGAGGTGGCTACCGCTGTTAACGATCGCCTGCAGTTTCTACACACATGGATTGCGGAGGCTAGAGCATCCTTTTCCTTGGAGGAGCTCCGGCAATCAACGCAGGGTTTTCAGCTGTATATCGACGATGCGCTGCCCGGGATA
>Ga0181577_10002962_pt1 | contig 13140 bp, 8 predicted proteins | sample 101ome_21_FD_132468 | JGI IMG/M metagenome (GOLD analysis project Ga0181577, IMG submission 132468) | Coastal salt marsh microbial communities from the Groves Creek Marsh, Skidaway Island, Georgia - 101413BT metaG (megahit assembly) | ecosystem: Environmental > Aquatic > Marine > Intertidal zone...
GCAAAAGCAGCTGGTATGATGGGTATGACCGCCGAGTACTTGGGGGCTATGCACATGATTGGTCGTGAGCTACAGGATGAATTCTCATTGCGCTCTCATCAACTGGCCCATGCAGCGCGTGAGAATGGCCACTTTGCTCGTGAAATAATTGCCTTGGAAGGTCATGACGATCAGGGCGCTTTAGCTATGATTCATCATGATGAAACTATCCGACCAGAAACGACTCTCGAGGGCTTAGCTTCATTGAGGCCAGTCTTTAATCCTAAGGGTGGCACAGTGACTGCAGGCAGTTCATCTCAGCTTTCCGATGGTGCATCGGCGATGTTGGTCATGTCGGCAGAGCGTGCGCAAGCCCTCGGGTTAACTCCCATTGCAGTTATTCGTGCAATGACACTGGCGGGTGTTGATCCTTCCATCATGGGTTATGGACCTGTGCCTTCAACTAAAAAAGCCCTTAAAAAGCTTGGTTTGAGTATCGACGATATTGATGTGGTTGAACTTAACGAGGCGTTTGCTGCACAGGCTTTGCCTGTACTAAAAGATTTGGGTTTACTCGATAAGATGGATGACAAGGTCAACTTGCACGGTGGTGCTATTGCGCTTGGTCATCCATTCGGCTGCTCGGGTACGCGTATTACCGGCTCGTTGTTGAATGTTATGGAGCGCAAGGACGCCACTTGGGGTGTGTCCACTATGTGTATCGGTTTAGGGCAGGGTATTACCACGGTTGTCGAAAGGCTTTAGTTAGCTCTGTAAAGCAAAAAGCCCGGTTTGTACCGGGCTTTTTTGTATGTGGACGCAATAAAATGTTAACCGGTATTGCGCATGCCCGCGGCCACGCCAGCGATGGTGACCATAATGGCGTGCTCAATATCTCGGTTGGTGAAGTGCCTAGACCGTTTCAATAACTCGGCTTGTAAAATATTGAGTGGATCCGTGTAAATATTGCGTAGCTCAATCGATTCTCGACCCCAGGGCTGGTCTTCTAAAAGAGATTGGCGATCAACAATTTGAAGGATTGTTTTAATATCATCGCGTACTTGTAGCCGCAGTGATTCACCAATAGGCTTTAATTTGTCTTCGACGAGTTTGGCATCGTAATAACTAGAAAGTCTTAAGTCAGCTTTGGCAAACACCATTTCAAGCATTGACAGGCGGGTGGCAAAAAATGGCCATTTAGCCGCCATATCACGCAGCATTTCAATTTTTCCGGCGGTGACTTGTTTTTGTAATGCCGCACCAGCGCCCAGCCATGCGGGGAGTACCAGGCGATTTTGAGACCAGGCACATATCCACGGAATAGCCCTTAATGACTCAATCCCGCCGCCTAGCTTACGGCGAGCAGGTCTGGATCCTAGTGGTAGATTTGCTAATTCTAGTTCCGGTGTGGCTTGACGGAAGTAAGGCACAAAGTCGGGATGTTCCCTGACGACACTACGATAGGCGTTGCATGAATCCTGAGACAGTTCATTCATCGCCTCACGCCATGACTGTTCAGGTTCTGGCGGGCTAAATAAGTTTGCTCGCAAGATGGCTGCGCTGTACAGAGCGAGTGTTTTCATGGCAATGGAACTATCGCCCAATTTTACACGAATCATTTCGCCTTGCTCGGTGACCCTTAGGCCTCCCTTCAGTGAGCCTGGTGGTTGGGACAGCAAGGCGTCGTGAGCTGGCGCACCACCTCGACCAATAGTGCCGCCTCGGCCGTGGAATAGTGTCAGGTGCACATCGTTGTCTTCGCACACTTTGACCAGTGCTTCTTGGGCGCAGTATTGGGCCCATGAGGCCGCCATCATGCCTGCATCTTTGGCGGAGTCCGAATATCCAATCATGATTAATAATCGATGATTGATAAGCTCCTTGTAACCATCAACATCGAACAGCTTTTGTATGACTTGAGGAGCTCTTTTGAGATCATCTAATGTCTCAAATAATGGCGCAACGGGTAGCTCGTAATTACAACCGCTTTCTTTTAAAAGTAATTGAACAGCCAGAATGTCTGAAGGTTGGCGCGCCATAGATATAATATAGCCCGCGAGCGCTTTTTCATTTTGTTGCGCAACAACGCGACAAGTATCTAACACCTCTTGTACATCTGCAGAAGGTTGCCAGTTGCGGGGAAATAATGGACGTTTGCTCGCCAATTCTTTGAGCAAAAAGGATTGACGCTGCTCTTCATCCCATTCGCCATAGTGACCGATTTCTAGGGCTTGGGTAAGTTCGATAAATACTTCTTCGTGGCGACCTGATTCCTGGCGTATGTCATGTTGAACGAGGTTAACGCCAAAACATCTAATCAACCTTAGCAGTTTAAGAAGTTGTTGCTCTGCGATGATTTCCATGCCGCAATCGCACAACGACTGATAGCAAGCATAAACCGGCTGCCACAGATCGGCTTCGTCGACAATTAAATCTTTGGGCTCATGGACTACTTCATGGTCGAGTTTGGCTTTTAAGTAATTCAGTGTAGAGACGAGGCGACTGCGGAGCTCACGCATAATTGCACGGTAGGGTTCTCTGGCACCTCCGGCCAGTGATTTGAGCTCATCATTGGCAACCGTCATAGACATTTCTTCCACCAGAGCATTAATCTCTTTATGGTAAAGGTCGGCTGCCTTCCAACGACTTAATAACAGAACTCGCTCGGTAACTTTGGCGGTGACATTAGGGTTGCCATCTCGATCTCCACCCATCCAAGAGGTAAATTTAACGGGTCGGGCGTTGAGAGCAACGCCATGGCCTGTTGCATCTCGCTTGGCTTTATCAAGGCGTTGGATAAAATCTGGAATGGCCTGCCATAGTGAGTTTTCTATGACGGCAAATCCCCATACAGCTTCATCGACGGGTGTGGGCCTTTCTTCTCTAAAGTCTAGGCTGTACCAGAGCTGAGTAATTAGGTTGCGAAGCCTTGAGTTTATGTCTTCTAGCTCTCGATCAGTTCGGCCACTCAATTCAAGATCGTTTAAGCATTGATCAATTTCAGCATATTTATGAATGTGCGAGCGGCGTGTGATTTCTGTGGGGTGTGCCGTTAAGACGAGTTCTATTGATAAATCATCAATGGCTTTGGCCAGTGCTTTTGGTTGAGATCCTTTTTGCAGCATCTCATGCATAACATTTTCTAATGTTTTAAGGGCCGAGAATTCATGATCAGCTTCGCGGCTAATAGTAAAATGTTGATCTGCAATATTGGCTAAATTTAAAAATTGGCTGAAGGCACGCGCCACGGGAACGAGTTGGTTATCATCAAGGTTGGCCATGATATTCTGTAGCTTGACGAAGGCCTGTTCAGATCCGCTGCGGGACTCTTTTGATAGCAATCGGATTTCTTCAATAGTTTCTAAAAAAGCTTCTCCATTGGCATGTTTAACGACATCGCCGAGGATGCGACCAAGGTCGCTAACATTTTTTCTCAGCGTGGCATATTTTGTTTCAGCATTTTGCTGCATAAGGTCCTACCTAGGATTAATGTAACTTTGAATGGTGGCAGTTTTTTATAAAAACGGCAGAAATTAACTTGTATAAAGTTCTTTAGGGGGTTGAAGCTTAAAAAACCTTGCTGTTTTTTGCAATAAATCTAGGTATGAACATTTGAAACAATTATAATCTTTCCTTTATTTTGTTCATCCCGTTAACCTAGCTTGCTCGAGGTTGAGTATTTTGGATTCACCCATTACATCACAAAATTCGTCAGAACCTTCTGCTTGGGATGCTGAAAAAAGCGCCCAGTTGTATGGTATTAATAACTGGGGAAGTGACTATTTCTCAGTTTCGAGCAGCGGAGAAGTACAGGTTTCCGCCAAATTTGCCGGTAAGAAAATTTCTGTCTCACTGATGGATATTATTGAGGGTATGCGTGCTCGTGGCATGGAAATGCCAGCGGTTTTACGTGTGCGGAACGTGCTTGATGATCGTATAGAAACTCTCAATTCGGCGTTTGCTAAGGCGATTGATGCCGTTGACTACCGCAACGTATACCGCGGTGTTTTTCCTATTAAGGTCAATCAGCAGTGCCACGTCATCGAAGAGATAGCCGATTACGGACAGCGTTTTCACCATGGTTTTGAGGCGGGTTCAAAGGCTGAGCTAATTATTGCTCTGTCGCATCTCAAAGATCACCAGAGCTTGATCATTTGCAATGGATACAAAGACGCAGAGTTTATCGAGCTTGGTCTCTACGCCCGACAAATGGGTATTCAATGCTTCTTTGTTCTAGAAAGTCTGTCTGAGTTAAAAACCATTGTAGCAGTGTCGCAGCAACTTAATATCAAACCACTCATTGGTGTGAGAATTCGCAGCAGCGTTGAGGTTGATGGTCACTGGAGTAGTGATAGTGGTGATCGATCTATTTTTGGTATTTCGACCACTGATTTATTGCAAGTGGTTAGTATGCTCCGCGATAACGATATGTTGGACTGCTTGCAGTTATTGCATTGTCACTTAGGCTCTCAGATTCCTAATATCCGCAACGTGCGTTTTGGGGTGCTAGAGGCCTGCCGCTTTTATGCCGGTTTGGTTCAAGAGGGTGCCCCAATGGGTTACTTAGATCTTGGTGGAGGTCTGGCGGTTGATTATGAAGGTGCACGCGACAGCTCAACACACTCAATGAATTACGATATTGACGAGTACTGTGCCAATATCTGCGAGAGCATAATAGAAACACTCGATCCTTTAGACATCTCTCATCCCGTCATTGTGTCTGAGTCGGGGCGTGCCACGGTAGCTTATTCATCGATGCTGCTCTTCAATGTTTTGGATGTCCGCCATTCAGTGCCGCCGGTAGTTAGGGAAGATGATCTGCCTGAAGATAGTTGCGAAATGCTGCACAATCTCTTTAGCGTTAACCAGCATTTTGATCCCTTGCGCTACCAAGAGTGTTTCAATGATTCACTATTTTACCGAGATGAAATTCGCGAACTTTTCTATCATGGGCAAGCTTCATTGCGCGAGCGAGCACTCGCTGAAAGCTTGCATGAGTCTGTGCTTCAGAAAGTAAACTCACTCATCCCGAGTTTGCGACGAGTTCCTCCCGAGCTTGAAAATTTGCCAGACCAATTGTCGGATATTTATTACGGTAACTTTAGTTTGTTCCAGTCGTTACCTGATATTTGGGCGATTGATCAGCTGTTCCCCATTATGCCCGTGCATCGCTTGAATGAGAATCCAACAAGAATGGCAACGATTGCAGATTTAACCTGTGATTGTGACGGTAAGATTGATAACTTTTCTACCCCTTATGGAACTTCACGTACCCTTCAGCTTCATCCAGTCAATGAGGGTGAGGATTATTATTTGGGCGTTTTTTTGGTAGGTGCCTATCAAGAAACACTTGGAGATCTTCACAATTTGTTTGGTGATACCAATGTTGTGAACGTTTCGATTAATGAAGATGGAAGCTTCGATTTTGTGCGCGAGTTCCATGGCGACAGTATCGCCGATGTGCTCAGCTATGTTGAATATGAGCCCAAGCAAATGAGAGAGCAATTCCGCCAAGTGGCTGAAGGTGCCGTCCGCAGTGGCAAAATTAACGTTGCTCAGCGTCAAAAAATACTGCGTGCTTTTTACGATAGCATGTACGGATATACCTACTTTGAACACATATAGCACGGCTTTGTCGTGCCAATAAGGAGTTAATCATGTCAAAAGTTGTGATTATCGGTGCCGGCGGTGTCGGTGCAGTCGTGACCCACAAATGCGCCCAACTGCCTGAAGTATTTACTGAGATCGTCCTGGCCAGTAGAACTGTTTCAAAGTGCGAGGCAATTGCGGCTCAATTAGATCGTCCCATTAAAACCGCAGCTATTGATGCTGATGACGTTCCTGCGTTATCGGCTTTTTTAAAGTCGGAGCAACCTGACCTCGTGATTAATGTTGCCTTGCCTTATCAAGATTTGACCATCATGGATGCCTGTTTAGAGGCGGGGGTTAACTATCTTGATACTGCCAATTATGAGCCTTTAGATACTGCTAAGTTTGAATACAAGTGGCAATGGGCTTACCAAGATCGATTCAAAGATGCTGGTTTAACTGCCATTCTGGGTAGTGGTTTTGATCCAGGTGCGACCAATTTGTTTACTGCTTACCTTGCTAAACATTACTTCGACGAAATTCATGAATTGGATATTATCGACGTTAATGGTGGTGATCATGGCTATCCCTTTGCGACCAACTTCAACCCAGAAATTAATATTCGTGAAGTGACTGCAGAATGTCGTCACTGGGAAGGCGGTGAGTTTGTTACCACTCCCGCAATGTCCAAGAAGGCAAGCTTTGAGTGCCCTGAGGGTGTGGGTACATATAATATTTATCGTATGTACCACGAAGAGCTTGAATCGTTGTCCAAGCACTTTCCAAGCCTCAAGCGAGCACAATTTTGGATGAGTTTTGGTGATAGTTACCTCAAGCACCTCGAGGTGCTGGGTAATGTTGGTATGACGGGCATTGAACCAGTGTCATTTAACGGTACTGAAATTGTCCCTATTCAGTTTTTAGCTAAGTTATTGCCCGACCCATCAACACTAGGCCCTCGTACTAAGGGAAGAACCTGTATCGGTTGTATTGTGCGCGGTGTGAAAGAGGGTAAAGAGCGCGTTGTTTATCTCTATCAGATCTGTGATCACGAGGCTTGTTATGCTGAGGTCCAGTCCCAGGCGATTTCATATACCACCGGTGTGCCTGCCATGATTGGTAGTAAGATGGTGTTGGAAGGCAAGTGGAGGCAGCCGGGCGTTTGGAATGTTGAGCAACTAGACCCAGATGCCTTCTTGGCAGATATGAATCAGTATGGCCTACCTTGGCAGGTCGTTGAGTTAGATCCTAGCTTTTCACTCGACGTGACTATGGGGCAGGACATTTAATCGTGCAATTTACCGACTTCAAAAAGTTGGACCTGAGTCGCTTTCCGTCGCCTGCATTCGTGGTCGATCGGGTAGCGATTGAGCGCAATTTAAAGATATTAAAATACGTTGCAGACCAAAGTGGTGCCAAGGTTTTGGCTGCGCTGAAAGCTTTTTCCATGTGGCGTTTAGGCGATTTAACAAGTCAGTATCTTGATGGCACGTGTTCAAGTGGTCTGCATGAGGCCAAGCTAGGTCAGGAGTTTTATGGGGGAGAGGTGCATGTTTTTTCCGCGGCTTTCGCTGAGCAAGATTTGCGTGAAATTCTTACCTTTGCGGACCATGTGGTTTTTAATAGCTGTAGTCAATGGCAAAGATTTCAACCGTTGATTGAGCAGGCCATCGCAGACCGACCGGGATTGGAGTTTGGGCTTAGAATCAACCCGGAGCATTCTGAGGGTGAAGTACCAATCTATGATCCTTGTGCGGCGGGTTCTCGATTGGGTATTCCTCGCTCGCAACTTGATGAGTCTGTGCTTGAAGGTATTAGTGGCCTTCATTTTGATACGCTTTGTGAGCAGGATTTTTTGCCGCTGGAGCGAACACTGGATGCCGTTGAGGAAAAGTTTGGTGATTTATTGCCGCAAATGAAATGGGTGAATTTTGGTGGTGGACACCATATTACCCGTCCAGGTTATCAGCTTGATGCGTTGATTGAGCGTATCAAAGCTTTCTCTTCCAAGTACTCAGTGCAAGTTTATTTGGAGCCGGGTGAGGCTGTCGCCATTGGAAGTGGCGTGCTGGTTAGTGAGGTCTTGGATATCACTTGGAATGCATTGCCCCAAGCTATTTTAGATACCAGTGCTACCTGCCATATGCCCGATACTTTGGAAATGCCTTATCGGGCAGACATTATTGATGCGGGTATGCCTAATGAATTTGACCATACCTATCGATTGGGTGGTCTTACATGTTTAGCCGGTGATGTGATGGGCGACTACAGTTTTTCGCATCCCTTGAGCATTGGTCAGCGCATAATGTTCTCTGATATGAGTCACTACACCATGGTGAAAACATCAACCTTCAATGGTACTCGTCTGCCCGCGTTGGTGCTTTGGGACTCTGAAACCGATGAGCTAGAAGTGGTCAAAACTTTTGAATACAACGATTTTAAACACCGTCTATCTTGAGAGAAACGATGAGCGATAATGCATTTGATACAGATTACCCTCATTTTATGGGTTCTGAAATTCCACAGGCCTCACCCACGGAGGCTTTTTTCCATGTTTTGCCAGTGCCTTATGAAAAAACCGTTTCCTATGGTGGTGGCACTGGGTTAGGTCCTAGTGCCATTCTTCAAGCCAGCTGGCAACTTGAGTTGTGGGATGGTCAATCAAAGCCGGGTGAGTGTGGAATTCATACCTGTGAGGCGATTGATTGCTCTCAATCTGCCGAAGAAGTCATTGAGGCCATTGCCGATAGTACCTATAACATTTGTAAGTCTGGTGGTATGCCCGTGATTCTAGGTGGCGAACACACGGTCACTTATGGGGTCATGAAGGGTTTACGACGCGCCGGTTTTGATGACTTTGGTATAGTTCAGGTCGATGCTCACGCGGATCTTCGCGATGCTTATGAAGGTGATAAATTAAGCCATGCCTCGGTAATGAAGCGTGGCGTTGATATGGGTATCCCTCTTTTGCAATTAGGTATTCGTGCTTTTTGTGAGGAAGAGGCTGAGACTCGTAAAGAATTTGGTGTTTATCACTATGATGCAGACACCCTGGTGGCACAAAACATTACTGAGTTAGTGTTGCCTGAAAACTTCCCTAAAAAAGTATTTTTCACTTTAGATATCGATGGTATGGATCCATCGGTTTTCCCATCGACAGGAACACCCGTGCCGGGTGGATTGGGATGGTATCAAACATTAAGTTTGTTTGAATCGCTGTGCAGGCAGCGAGAAGTTATTGGTTTTGATGTGGTCGAGTTTGCGCCGATTGAGGGCTTTCATGCCTATGATTTTGCTGCGTCGCTATTAACCTATAAGTTAATGGGCACCGTATTAAAGCACCGTGGTTAGTCGCGGTGCTAAACTGGCAAAAGATAATGGTCTAAAAGAAAAAGTGGCGTGTAAGTAACACGCCCCAAATGACGCCGCTAAATACCATGGCTATAAACACAGCAGCTGAGCCAAGATCTTTGGCTCGACCACTTAACTCATGATATTCAAGGCCAATGCGATCGACAGTGGCTTCAATGGCGGAGTTAAGAATTTCAACGGTGAGTAACAGCATTAAGCAAAACCACATGGCTAGGCGTTCGTATAGGGCCATGTCTATAAATAACAAAAAGAGAGTCCCTAACAGTAATATCCACACCTCCATGCGAATGGCTTCTTCATGTTTGTAGCCAGCCGCCAATCCTTTAATAGAGTTTTGGTAGGCCTTTACTAAGCGTGTTATGCCGCGGTGACCAGGTTTTCCTGAGGGTAGTTCGCTCATGTATGCTTTCTCTTTTATGCAAATGTGACCTTGTTTGAAAGGTTGATTTTACCTAGGATCCATCATGAGTCCTAGTAAAACAGATAGGAGTTTATTTTGTCGGACACTAACAAACTTAGTTTAAGCAGCAAAATTTTTATTGGTTTAATTGCTGGGGTCGTAGTGGGGTGGTTATTAACCAACCTATCAGAAATGCCCGGCGTAGAGTGGCTGATTAATGCACTTACAGTGATTAAGTCGCTTTTTGTTAACGCTTTAAAAATGATGGTAGTGCCACTCGTCTTAGTGTCTCTGATATGTGGTGTGGCCTCATTAAGTGATCCAAAACAGCTCGGATCCATTGGCGGTAAGGCTTTTGTTCTTTACCTCACCACCACCGCTATTGCTATTTCCATGAGTCTTTCTATCGCGTATTGGATAGCGCCGGGCTCTGGCTTGGAAAGCGGCGGCGAGAGTTTTGCTGGTGCTGAGCCCCAACCTTTAACGGCTGTCTTGGGAGGCTTAGTGGCCGCCAACCCTATTCAAGCGATGGCTAGCGGCAATATGTTACAAATTATTGTGTTTGCTATTTTAATGGGGCTGGCGATGAGTGCCAGTGGCGCGAGTGGTCAAAGGGTGGCGGACTTTTTTAATGATTTGAATGATGTCATTTTGAAGCTGGTAACTCTGATAATGAATCTAGCACCTTACGGGGTGTTCGCCATTATGACCTTGGTGGTGTTTGATTTAGGGTTGGACGCCATTACTAAATTAGCGACTTATTTTGTGCTTATGCTCGCGTTGTTGGGACTACACATGGTGGTTACCTATCCTGCATTGCTGGTGGTTTTTGGTCTCAACCCATTAGTTTTCTTGACTAAAGTTCGCCCGGCGATGTTGTTTGCGTTTAGTACCTCTTCAAGTGCCGCTACTTTGCCTGTGACGATGGAGGTGGCTCGCAAACGATTAGGCGTAGGGCGAAGTACCGCTTCATTTACATTGCCTCTTGGCGCCACGATTAACATGGATGGCACGGCGATTATGCAAGGTGTTGCCACAATTTTTATCGCTAATATGGCGGGTGTTGATCTTCAGTTTGGCCAGTTTGTGACCATCATTTTAATGGCAACGATGGCTTCGATAGGAACCGCTGCTGTGCCATCGGCGGGTATGGTTACGCTGACCATGGTGTTAACTCAAGTGAACTTGCCAGCAGAGGCCATCGGTATGTTGTTGGGTGTTGATCGTTTGCTGGATATGGTTAGAACTACCGTCAACGTGACGGGTGATGCTGCTGTTTCAACAGCGGTGGCAAAATTGAATGGCGATTTGGATCATCGAATCTACAGTGATCCGGGTGCCGGCTTGTCTTTTGAAGAAGAACATTTTGAACCTGTTAAGGAGAAAAACGTTGGGTGATTTGTTGCGTACCCCATTGCATGGTCTGCACCTCGAATTAGGTGCCCGGATGGTACCTTTTGCTGGTTATGATATGCCTGTTCAATATCCATTGGGTGTTTTGAAAGAGCATTTACAGACTCGTCAGAGTGCAGGTTTGTTTGATGTTTCACACATGGGTCAATTAATCATTGAGGGCCCCGGCGCTGAAAAGGCGCTTGAAGCTATCATTCCAGTCGATCTTGCATCATTGCCGGTCAACAAGCAAAGCTATGGTCTCCTCTGTAATGCAGAGGGTGGCATTCTTGACGACTTAATTATTACTCGTTGGGCTGATGAGGTGTTTTTTGTCGTTATCAATGCAGCTTGTGTGGAGACAGATATACCTCATATTCAGTCCCATTTGCCGGATACGGTGTCCTTGAGCTTTCTTCAGGGCAGGGGCTTGTTGGCGCTGCAGGGTCCCGCGGCGGTTGATGTGCTTGCAGAGATTGCTCCAGAGTGTCGTACACTATCATTTATGACGGGTGCTACCGTTTCGATTGGTGGGGCTGAGTGCTTTATTACGCGCTCCGGTTATACGGGTGAGGATGGCTTTGAAATTTCGGTTCCGGCAGAATCTGCCGACGATTTGGCTAGACGTTTGCTTAGTGATGAGCGTGTAGCGGCGATTGGTCTAGGTGCGCGTGATTCACTGCGACTTGAATCTGGATTATGTTTGTATGGGCATGACCTGGATACTCAAACAACACCCGTTGAAGCTGGGCTCTGGTGGAGTATTAGCAAGGCTCGTCGCAACGATGGGGAAAGAGCGGGTGGTTTTTTGGGTGCTGAGGCTATTTTTGAGAAAAAAATCGCAGGTGTCGAGCGTCAGCGAGTAGGTTTGAAAGTTAACGCTAAGGCGCCAGTTAGAGAGGGGGCGGAGCTATTTGATTCGCAGCAAAATTTGATTGGTGTTGTAACTTCGGGTGGTTTTTCGCCCAGTCTTGGTGCTCCTATCGCCATGGCCTATGTGCAAAGCAAGTATAGTGATATTGGAAGTGAGCTATTTGCCAGCGTGCGCAATAAATTGGTTCCGGTAACCGTATGTAAGATGCCATTTATTGTGCAAAATTATTATCGAAGCTAACTAAACGTTAAAAAAAAGGCCAGTCATACTGGCCTTTGTCATATTATCGCTTGTCAATGCTGACGTAGTCGCGCTGTTTGGGTCCAGTATAAAGCTGGCGAGGGCGACCAATCTTAAGTGGCCCATTCATCATTTCTGACCAGTGTGCGATCCAACCAGGGCAGCGGCCAAGAGCGAAGATTACCGTGAACATTGCCGTGGGAATACCAATAGCCTGCAGGATAAGACCAGAGTAGAAGTCCACATTGGGATAGAGTTTGCGGTCGGCAAAATAACTATCTTCGATAGCAATTTGCTCGAGTCGTTTGGCAACCGCGAGAAGTGGCTCACCCTCTTTGCCGAGTTCTTTAAGTACTTCGTCAGCAGAAATCTTCATGACGCGGGCACGTGGATCAAAGTTTTTGTAAACACGGTGACCAAAGCCCATTAGACGGAACGGGTCATCGCGATCTTTTGCGCGATCAATAAATGTATCGATATTGCTAACGTCGCCAATTTCATTGAGCATGTCGAGAACAGCCTCATTAGCGCCGCCATGAGAAGGTCCCCACAGTGCAGTCACTCCAGAAGCAATAGCCGCAAAAGGATTGGTGCCAGTGGAGCCGGATAAACGGACGGTAGAGGTGGAGGCATTCTGTTCGTGATCAGCGTGAAGAATAAAGATTCGATCCATGGCTTTTGCCAATGTTGGATTAATCTTAGCGTCTGGGCTTCCATCACCAAAGGTCATGTTGAGGAAGTTTTCGGCGTAATTTAGGTCAGCTCTTGGCGCAATAAATTCTAAGCCTTGGCTGTAGCGATAACCCATAGCAGCAAGAGTAGGCGTCTTCGCGATGACTTGCATGGCCACTTTGCGGCGATGTTCAGGGTCATTGTTGTCTATCTCGTTGTGGTACTGCGCCGCCAAGACGCCAAAGGCCGATGTGAGCATCGCCATGGGGTGTGCGTCTTTGGGAAATGCGCTGTAAACGTTAGCGAGAAGTGGATCAACAGCCATCTCGGCATTAATTTCGCTTTCAAAGGCGGCAAGTTGCTCTGCGTTTGGAAGTTCGCCGTTAAGCAGTAAATAACATACTTCCATATGACTTGATTGTTCGGCTAATTGATCGATAGGGTAGCCGCCATGTAAAAGTATGCCGTGGTCACCGTCGATATAAGTCAATTTAGACTCACATGCTGCGGTAGAGACAAAGCCAGGATCATAGGTAAAGCAGCCCTGTGATGTTAACTTGGCTACGTCCACGACGTCTGGACCAAGGTTACCAGAGCGAATGGGAAGTTCTATATCGGCGCC
>Ga0181577_10002965_pt1 | contig 13131 bp, 8 predicted proteins | sample 101ome_21_FD_132468 | JGI IMG/M metagenome (GOLD analysis project Ga0181577, IMG submission 132468) | Coastal salt marsh microbial communities from the Groves Creek Marsh, Skidaway Island, Georgia - 101413BT metaG (megahit assembly) | ecosystem: Environmental > Aquatic > Marine > Intertidal zone...
TCCGTGCCGAGGTGATTGGCTACGAGGATTACGTTGCCCATCGTGGTGAGCAAGGCGCCAAAGATGCCGGGCGCTGGCGACTTGAAGGGAAGGAATACGTTGTGGACGACGGAGACGTCATCCACTTTCGCTTCAATGTTTGATCAGTCGCCCGCGAGGGCTCGACTGATCACACCGCGCGTCTCTCCCGGCTGGACAACCGCATCGATCTCAAGATAGCTTGCGGCCTCTACCGCACGTCCCTTGTCGTACATCTCGGCCAGTAGCTTGTCGTAAAGCGCCTGGCGAGCAGCCTCATCAGGCGCCGCCGCCAGCTCTTGTCGGAAGCCCAAATGAACGGCCCCCTCCAAACCCATGGCACCAAACTCGCCTTGCGGCCAACTGACAGCGTACCTCGGCACCTCAAACGAGCCGCCTGTCATGGCCATTGCGCCCAAGCCATAAGCGCGCCGCAAAAAGATCGCGACGATCGGTTGAGTGAGCGTTGACCCCGCAATAAAGAGATCGGACATCAGTCGCGGTGCACCGGCCGCCTCGCTGTCGGGCCCCACCATAAACCCGGGCGTATCGATCAAAGAGACGACTGGCAATTGCCAGCGCTCGGCAAGCTGATACAAGGCCGTTGCCTTGAGCGCAGACTCACCGTCAATTGCGCCGCCAAGGTGACGACAGTCACTGGCGAGCACCGCAACGGCGCGGCCTTCCAGCCGCGCAAGTCCGGTTACCACCGCACGCCCCATATCGGGTCGGGTTTCGATAAAGGAATCAGAATCGAACAGGTGCCGGATAATCTTGCGCACATCGAAGGCGTATCGCCGATTAGTCGGCATCAGTGCGGCCAGCTCCGATTGATCGGCTGCTTGCCAATCCGCAAGCGAGCCTTGGACACAGCCGAGTACCCGCTTGGCAACCTCAGTCGCCTCGGCCTCATCGGTCACGACAATATCCACCACGCCGTTTTCGCGATGCACCGAGACCGGACCAATATCCTGCGGTTTCCAGGTCCCGAGGCCACCTCCCTCGATCATGGCGGGACCCGCCATACCGATGCAACTCGCCTCGGTAGCAATACGAAGATCCGCTGCACCAAACAGCGCCGCGTTACCGGCGAAGCAGTAACCGTGATTCACCGCAATCCGAGGAATCCGGCCGGCTAACGCCGCCCAACGATGGAAAGTGGGCACGTTCAGCCCCGCCATCGACACCAAGACATCGGTATCACCCGGTCGACCGCCGCCGCCTTCGGTGTACATCACGATGGGCAGGCTATCCCGCTCGGCAACGTCCAGGATCCGATCAATCTTGCGGTGATGAAAGTACCCTTGGGTGCCTGCCAGCACGGAGTAATCGTTAATAATTAGCGCAGTCTGGCTTTGCTCAGCGCCAAAAATAGCGCCGTTAACCGGGCCCACTGCTGTGATGACCGCATCGGCCGCCGTCTCGGCATAGAGCGCGTCCCCCTCACGGCGGCTTCGCTGCGCCGCAACCGCCAGCTGGCCATATTCTGACACCGCTGCCCTGTCAGTGAGATCAGCCAGGTTCTCCCGTGCAGTCCGGCCTCCACGTGCGTGGCGCTTGGCGACGGCCTCCTCGCGCGCGTCATCCGTGGTTTTCGCGAGCCTGTTCGCCAACCCGAGATAAGGGCCGTTTTTTTCTTCAGTCATGGGGGGCTCGTTTAGCTAGTGATTGAACGCTATAAACCGACCAGCACAAGGTGCAGCACCGAGCAGGTTGACTTCAATCACGGAGTTTTGCAGAATCGCGCGTCACAGAGTTCCTTATGTGGCTACGTAGCTCAGCTGGTTAGAGCACAGCATTCATAATGCTGGGGTCGGTGGTTCAAGTCCACCCGTAGCTACCATCTCTCTACTCATTTTTGCCGCCTTCCATCGCTACATCCGTTGGCGATACCGAGTCGTATTTCGCCTATTGCTCGCTGTTTAGCGAGGGGCGTAATCTACACGCAACGAGTCACAGGAGTGCGCAATGGAACCCACGATTGGCTTCATTGGGCTTGGCACGATGGGTGGCCCCATGGCGCGCCGTCTCGCTTCAGCGGGCTACTGTGTGACGGGTTATGACCGTCGCTCAGAAGCAATGGCTGCCTGCCCTGAGGTCGCCCCTGCTGACAGCGCCCTAGCCTGCGCAGCCGCTGCCGACATTCTGCTCACGTCCCTGCCCCGGCCCGATCATGTTGAGTCACTGATGCGGGAAGAAGGTGTGTTTGCCGCGCTGACCGCCAAACAGATTTGGGTCGACCTCACAACCAATCGCCGCGACACCCTGATCGCATGGTCTGCTGAGACACCTGCCAGCATCGTAGATTGCCCGGTCACGGGCGCAGTCGATGGCGCGCGCAATGGGAAGTTAACGCTCTTTGCCGGTGGTGAGAATGACGATCTCGATAGCATTGAGCCGATTCTTTCCCATTTAGGTCGTGTCATCCGGTGCGGCGAGTTGGGCACAGGAACTGTGACCAAACTGGTCACCAATCAATTGTGGTTTATTCACGCGGCAGCTTTGGGAGAAGGGTTTGCGTTGGGCATGCGCTACGGAGTTGAGCTCGAAACACTCTGGGATGCTATCAAGGACTCCGTTGCAGACAGCTTTGTCGCCCGGCACGACGCGCCGTCGATTTTCGCCGGACACTATGATCCAAGCTTTCCTTTGGATCTTTGCGTGAAAGATCTGGGCCTGATTGAAGAACTGCAGCCGCTTATCGGCGCGGATCTGCCCCTCACCGACTCGGCGCGCGACGTATTCCAACGAGCGGGCGCACGTTATGGACTCGCTGCCGGGGAAATGCATGTAGCCAAACAAATTGAAGAAGACGCTGAACTGAGCTTTCAATTGAATCGCGAGTGGACTCCCCATTGGGAAGCATGATGATGCTCGATCAACTCATTAACACTGAGCGCTTTCCACTCAATGAGCGCACAGCCGATGCCTACGCCGAGGCGGTCACCGTTGCCAGGGCCTCACTGGCCCACGACGGCTGCGCAGTGCTGACGCGCTTTATCCGCGACGACACATTGCAGGTCATGTCTGACGAAATCGCGGCCCGAAAACAGGCCACGCATTATTCTACCGAGTGCATCAATCCTTACTTTCACACGCAGACCGATCCCGGCTATCCGGACCAGCATCCGGTGAACACCTTTCTGGAGCGATCCAGCGGGTTTATCCCGGGCGATTCCTGGGAAGTCACCACTTCCCACCGCACCCTCTTCGAGCATCCAGCAGTGTGCGAATTTCTCGCTGACTGCCTCGGGCTCGAAGCTCTTTACCCCTACACCGATCCGCTGGCCGGTCTGACCGCCAACATCCTCGACCCGAACCAGCAATTTACCTGGCACTTCGATACCAACGAATTCGCGGTCACCGTGCTGGTTGATGCCGCTGATGAGGGTGGCCTGTTCGAATATGTGCCCGGGATCCGCTCTGCCACGACTGAGGGTTTTGACGCTATCCAGTCTGTGCTCAAGGGCGGCCGCGAAGGTGTTCGCACTCTCGATCTTCAACCGGGCGATCTGCAAATTTTTCGCGGCCGGCACTCACTTCATCGAGTCACACGAGTGGCACCACATTCAAGGCCTCGTCACGCCGCCATCTTTGCTTATACCGAACAAGATGGGGTGATCGGCCGGGTCGAGAGGACACGACAGCTATTTGGTCGAGTTTTGCCTGAACATATCGCGGCAGAGCAAAAGCGCGTACGCAGTGATGCGCTCATCGACTAGTGGCAATTGAGTGAAGCCAATAGTTGGGGCTGGGCCTCCAGCGCTAACCGGGAGCGCACACGGTACAGCCCGGACAACCTGCAAGGGAACAATGCAACCAACCGTATTGCAAGCCCGTTCAGTGTATGACGGTTATGCAGGTTAAGGGGCGCTGCGGCCAGACGAATGAAGTGTCGCCATAGGCCAATTGCCTTGAGCCCAGAACGATTAGTGGCGGCGATATCCTATTTCGCCTTGAGCCTTTGGCGGGTGCCGCAACCACCCCGGGAGGACGTTGCTCCGCCGCCATGACCTCGGGGGCTCGACAGTGGTGGGTTGTGAAGGGCAACTCCCCTCGTCCAACCAACTCAACGCGGTGCCAAACGAATCTTCCTCGGGGTCAGTGAAAGGCCTAGAGAGGTCATCCGCGGCGGCGCATAATGTAAATCTCCCGGTATCTGCGAGCCCCGTGTAATAACCACCGACCTCCTCTCCGTTTAAAATCTCGAAAGACACCAAACGCAGGCGCGCGTCGCAGCCTGGTTGGTCGAAAGCGTACTGGCCCACCGCTTTACCACGCGTATCTGAGCCGACCAAGACGACCTCAACATGGGGTGCCAAGCTATTGATCACTAACTCACTTGCAGAGGCCGTGCCACGAGTCGTGATAAAAACGAACCTCAAAGGCTCGATACTCTCGGAAAATCGCTCAAAATATTCGTATACGTTGTAGTCCGCGCGCCAATCATTGTGCGAGAGGAAGAAAGACCGCTGCCTGTCGGCCAAGTTCCCCCCAAGTAAATCGAGCATCACGTCAGCGATACTGAGTAACCCTCCCCCGTTATAACGGAGATCAATGATGTAATCCGTCACGCCCTCCTCTCGGAACAAACGACTCGCATTGATCAGAGGTAATCGGGCGGATAACGTGAATTGACGAAAATTGAGATACCCGACGGGATCACGACCGGGCCTGTCAATCAACTTGGGTTCGCTGGCAATAGCTGGCGGATCGAGTTCGTCTTTTTCTATGTAGACCTCGAGGACCTCGTCGTCGCGACCCAGTAACCGAAATCCGCGCTGTGTGCCCTGAACCGCTGGGCCAAATACTTCAGAAGATGTAGCACCCCGCTCCGCTAACGATTGCCAGGTCTCAAACCCAGCCCCTGTATCAACCTCTAAAACCCGCATACCGCGGCGGAGTCCAGCCTCCCAGGCCGGTCCGCTCTCGAATACGTCCGCCAAAAATAGCGCGTCCTCGGGTCCAACGCCTGAGCGGAAGCCAAATCCAATGTATGCGCCGGAGGTGTATTGGGATTCATCGAGCTGTCGAGTCGTCAGATAACTAAACCCGGGATCGCGCCCGTCCGCAGCCAGCGGTTCGGTCAACGCGTTTAAGTAAGCCTGAGCAGTTGAGTAATCTGCTGGATCGACCGGGGCGAGCTCATCGTTCCACAGATACCAGTCCCGGGCGACGCTGCCCACCCATTCCTTTCTCAGCGTCTCTCCGCAGGCAGAAGGCTGACTCGACCTCAGCTCATCAAGCGTGCTGAGTAGCTTGGTAAATTGATCTGCGGGTGCCGCCGCACTCTGGGCTGACACGGCCAGCAACGCACAAACGGCAAGCTCCTTCAGCTTTTGAGACGATAACTTTCCGCCACCCCATGTTGTCATGATTGAACCCACCGCGCCTCTACCAAGTTAGCCGTGATCAAGAGCCATGCCATTGTGAGCAAAAGTAAGAAATTGTTCCAAGTCTGGAGACATCACAGTCGCGCTAAGTAAAAGACGAGTTTCAGTGAAGACGTAACGCTGGACGCCCCATCAACACAACTTTGCGGGCACATTGCCGAACCAACGCAAACCCCCACCGGCTGACGGCTATCTCTCTCGACCCCACTCGGGCCATAATACAATCCGATGCAATGAGGCGGCGTTTAAAAGCCAATTCACGTAGTTGCTCCAACATACCTGCATCTGGCCAAACGCGACGTAGGTCGTTAATGTGTGGCAAAACTTAGGAGATCCGCGATGCGCAGTTTTATCGGACGTTTCTTTTCAGTGGCATTCGTGCTGAGCAATATGGCGATAGCGCAGGCGCAAGACCTAGGCTGCTCCAGCCACGTCAGTCTAAACGGCGGCACGATTGAGGTGGAAGCCGACGCGTCAGGGGATGACACCGAGAATATCCAGTGTGCATTGGACGCAGCGACGGACGGTGGTTACCGCGACGTGCTTCTGACCTCTCCCGAGTACAGCATCGGTGCGATCGCGGCGACTGGTTTTGTTGGCGATCTGCGTGGCCGAAGCAAAACGAACACAACCGTGGCGATTCAAGACTCCTCGCTCGCCTGCGATGGCGCCATGGGTGTAGCGTTAGAATTTCAGGTGGGGACGGCGTCCGTCCGAAACATGACCTTGTCTGTTGACTCCCCCTGTGGCGATGGCGGGTCAGCCAGTGTTATTGCTTATTATTCCAACGCGACTCAGTGCAGTAAGCGAACTACATTCGGCAACGTAGACCGCGTCGCGATCACCGGTCAGGGCACGTCGGGCCTGGACGCCGTAACGGGGGTTCTGATGCAGGCAGCGCCCGGTTGCACAGCAGACAATGAGCGCGTTTTAGGCACCTTAAAAGTCAACCGATCGGAGCTCAGCTCTCTTGACTTCGGGGTCATCACCTCGGTCGCGGGGGGCGGACAAGTCGATATCAACTACAACACGTTTGATTCTGTCGGACTCCCTCTCACCATTCTCAATGCCTCTCAGAGCACGACCGTGCTGAGCAACACCTTCAACTTTAATGACGTAGCTGGCTACTCCGCGGGTAGCGGTCTCGGCACGACTGCGGTTTTCATTGCAAGCACCTCAGACTCGCCTAAAAGCAATGGCACCGCGCTTAAAAACAACAAGTTTATTGACGCGGGCGCTTCTTCTGGCGGTTACGGCATCCTTGTTGGCCAGCAAGGTAAGAGCGTGGCGCACAGTATGCTGGTGAGCAGCAATATCTTTACCGGAAACACCTCGAGTACCGATGGGGCGGGCCTTGCAGCAATTGACACCAATGACGGCCTAGTGTCCGGAAACCGATTTTCAGGCAGAGCCGGTACTTGGGTTGATTTGAGGAGCGGTGCTACCGCCGATGGTTACGTGGGCGCGACTGTCTCGGGGTGGGCAATCGTCGCGAACGACTTTGGTGGGTCAACGGCTACTACCGATGTTCTTCTCGGGACACGCACGTCGGGCATTGTTGTGGGTAAAGGTCAGGACCTGCCCATTGTCGACGATCAAACAGGCGACAACGATGTGTTAGAGAGCGGAACGGGAGGCTTGTTTTCCCCGGCGGCGAGCGCCCGTGGAACTGCCAACGCGCGAGCGCGGGCCCTGTTCAGGCAGCAGCTGCATACCATAGAGAATATGCGCAAGCATCGATAAGTAGCAGTCGCCACCGGTTCTGACCGGCATCCCCGGACCCTGGAGAACCAACTGAGGTACCCATGGGGCGCGAGAGGGGCTGGCTCGTGCACTCGCAACTGCGGTCATGCGAAAAGACCCATCAGACTGAGACTACGCACATGCGCTATTTGTTGTGGCTATTGAGTGGCGCATTAATCGCCATGAACTTGGCGGCCGAACCGGGCGAGGAAGGCGCCGAGCTGGCCCGCTCGATGGGCATTGCCATACCCGCTCCTGCACCCGATAGGCGTGAGGGCGAAGGCAGTGGCCCGCACACGCGACTGGTCATCGATCAGGTCATGCTGGTTGACGGCCTGGGGGCACCACCGCGAGGCCCGGTATCCATCGTGGTGGAAAGTGATGAGATCGTCGGCATCCTGCCCAGGTCACCCGCACCTGCTGCCGGTGAGACCCGTATCGATGCCCAAGGCATGACTGCCTTACCGGGCTTTATTGATGCTCACGTTCACATCGGTAATCCCCTGCAGGGCCTGGCCGGGGCGATCACGCCGCCCGAGTACGTGTTCAAGTTATGGCTCGCCCATGGCATTACAACCGTCCGTGACGTGGGCTCCGTCATGGGTCTCGACTGGACCGTGCAGCAAGCACGCCGCAGTGCGCGCCATGAAATAGCGGCGCCCCGTATCATCCCCTACGCCATGTTTCCGGGGTCAAGTAGCGTGGGACTGGACGAGACGGTCGCGGATGCCGAGGGTGCAGCGCGATGGGTCAAGTCGGTAGCGAACAGCGGTGCACAAGGCATTAAATTACGCGGCGGCACCCGAGAAGCCTTGGCTTCAGTCTACGAAACGGCGCAGGATCTGGGCATTGGCACCGCCAGCCACCATGACCAGAATGGGGTCTACCACATGAATGTGCTGGACAGTGCCCGCCTGGGGCTGGACAGCATGGAACATTGGTACGGATTACCTGAGGCGATGTTCACGGACCGGACCATTCAACACTACCCGTCCGACTACAACTACGCGGATGAGCAGTGGCGATTCGGTGAAGCAGGCAATTTGTGGCAACAAAGTGCCGAGCCGGGATCACCGGTGTGGCGTGACACCATTCGGGAGCTCATTGAGCTCGACTTCACGCTGGTACCCACTTTTACCATTTATGAGGCCAACCGCGATCTGATGCGTGCGCGCCAGGCGGAGTGGCACACCGACTATACATGGCCAGCGCTGGCGACGTTTTTCGAGCCAAACCCGCATCTACACGGGTCTTATCATTTTGACTGGACTACCGGGCACGAGGTCTCTTGGCGACACAACTTCACCCGCTGGATGACCTTCATCAACGACTATAAAAACGCCGGCGGCAGAGTCGCCGCAGGATCTGACGCGGGCTTTATCTTCAAGGTCTACGGATTTGCTTACATCCGAGAATTAGAGTTGCTGCAGGAAGCCGGTTTTCATCCTTTAGAGGTGATTCAGGCCGCGACGCTTAATGGCGCAGAACTGCTGGGTATGGCAGACCAAATCGGCGCCATCAGCCCCGGCCGTCAGGCGGACATCGTGCTGGTTGAGGGCAACCCCGTGGCCAATTTCAAACGCCTGTATGGCACAGGCCACTATCAGCTCAATCGTGAAACCGACGTATTAGAACGTGTTGGTGGCGTGCGCTACACGATCAAATCAGGTGTGGTTTACGACGCCAAAGCACTTCTGGCAGACGTGAGAGAGTTGGTCGCGAATGCCAAGGAAGCCGGTGACACTGACGCTGTGCACGAGGAGCACTAAACCACGCGCCGATCTCAGCGCTAGACCTGCGCTACACTCAGCGAAGCGTAACCGGGTGCCACGTGGAAGGCACCCGCAAACAAAGACAGGAGAGCCCTTATGGCGCGCGTGGTGGTATCAGGCATTGTGGAGTTTCCGCCAGAAGTCCGAGATGAAGCCTTGATTAAAGGCAAAGCACTCATCGATGGTGCATACACCGAAAAAGGCTGCATTCACTACTTATGGACTGCTGACCTCAACCACCCCGGCCGCGTCGTCGTGTATGAAGAATGGGAAAGCGGCGCTGACCTTGAAGCCCACCTGCAGGGAGAGTGGTACCGAAATATGTTCGGCCACCTGGCGCAATACAACATCATCAATGCAGAAACGAACAAGTTCCGCGTCGACGTTAAAGAGCCCGTTTACGGCGATGATGGCGTGGCGACGGGGTTCTTCTCAGACGAGCGTCGCGATTAAGTTAAAGGCCACAGACCTAATTGACCTTCAGCCCCCAATGAGTCGGGAAATCGAGCGCAATCGCGGTAATGCTGTTCTCATTGGGGTTTAGGGAGACTGCTCGACCTAACCCATTAATCGCAGAATCTGCCCCCTTGAACGGCTTTGAGCGGGCGGCGGGCACCCCCGTTGATACCATTCGCGGCCATAAAAAGCGTGAAGCGAAGCGTGTCGTCGATGGAAGCAAAACGAATCCCTTTGGGCCAGAAAGTGGCATTTGGCGTTGGCATGCTTGCCAATCAAATGTTCCCCGCTGCGCTCGGGATCTTCATGGTGATTCTCGTGCAAAGTCTGGGCATGAGCCCTTTCTTGTGGGGCCTCATTTTCTTTCTGCCCAAACTGGTGGACTGCGTGACAGACCCGATCATGGGATTCATTTCTGATCGGACCGTATCTCGTTGGGGTAAACGCCGGCCCTATGTCTTCATCGGCGCCATTCTCTCCGGGTTGTCCTACATGGCGATGTGGCAACTCTCCGCGGATAACAGCCAGTTATACAATTTCGTCTATTTCTTATGCTGGTCCAGCGTCTTTTTTATCGGATTAACCATATTCAGTGTGCCCTACGTCGCCATGGGGTATGAAATGAGCGACGACTACCACGAGCGCACGCGACTCATGGCGGTGGCGCAGTGGATTGGACAATGGGCCTGGGTCATCGCGCCCTGGTTTTGGGTCATTCTTTACGACCCAAACTGGTTTGATAGCGCCACCGAGGGTGCCCGGACGCTGTCCATCTGGGTAGGGAGCGTCTGCATGCTTCTTGCCATGGTACCGGCGATTTTTTGTACTGCGACATCCCACGACCGACCCGAGACGGCAACACCTGCCGGTAGGCAATCCGTCACTTCCGCGCTGTCCGAGCTGCTACAAGGCATCATCGTCACGCTGCGCTGCCGGCCGTTTCAGCAGATCTGCATTGCCACCTTTTGCATCTTTAACGCCTACAACACAGTCGCTGGATTCGCCTGGTTCATCATCGTGTACTACATGAATCAGGGCGATCCGGCTGTGGCAGGGGTGTGGCCTACCCTGTTCGGTAGCGTCTCGGCACTCTGCACCTGCTTCCTGGTCATCCCAACCGTCAACTGGTTGGCGCAGCGCTGCGGAAAGCGCGCGACCTTCATGATCACTCAATCGATATCCGTATTCGGTTATGCGCTGTTTTGGTGGAGCTTCAACCCCGAAAACCCTTATCTGATGTTCGCCCCCATACCGCTCTTTGCCTTCGGCATTGGCGGACTGTTTACCATCATGATGTCGATGACCGCCGACATCTGCGATTTAGACGAACTGGAAACGGGAGCACGCCGTGAGGGGCTCTTTGGCGCAATTTACTGGTGGATGGTGAAGTTTGGCTTGGCATTTGCCGGGTTATTGAGCGGATTCATTCTCGGCGTCATCGGGTTTGATCAAAGTGTGGCAATCCAGACCGACTCAACCTTGGCACAACTCAGACTAGCGTTCATTGCGGTGCCCGTCACGGGCACCCTGATCGCTCTGTGGGCCATGCGCGGCTATACGCTTGATGAGCAAGCTGTCGGCGAAATTAAGGAAGCTCTCGCGCAACGCCGCACAGCAAGCACTCCGGATCGTAACGAAACAGCGTCGCAGCGGGGAGAAGAGTGGGCACTGCAGCCATAGCACGTGCGGTTCGATAAGCTCTACGCCGCTTAAATTGCGGCCATCAGCTCATGTCATATGAAGCGATCTCACCGCCGCTCTGACAGCACTGATAAACCCTAGCGAGAAACCGTCACCGTCAAACGGGCCACAGCGCCCCGCTTCATAAAGATGTCGTGCGAGATGTCTCGGGGTAGTACGTTACCGTCCAACCTTGTCTCCCCCTGATCCCTGTCGTGTACGACGACGGATGCCTGCTCTCCTTGCCGCAACACGACAGGCACCTGACAAAAAGTGAAACCCATTTCGCCTGCATTGAGCATAAGCGAACGGGAGGCACCCGAGATGTCGATGAAATCAAACTGTACGGCGGCGGAGAGCCATTCGGGGTCTCGCAGCAACGGGCCGCCAAAGACCAAGCACCCTTGCGACACGGAGAGTCCCATTTCGCCCAGCCGCGTCAGCACTTCTTCTTTCACCTGACCCGTCATACCAGGTTGTTTGGCGCCAGCAAATCCCGGCGTATGTGAATAAGGATCGGTTGGAAACGCGCCATACACCGCGGGTGGTTTATTGAAGCCAATCCCGGCACGGACGTCTTCATAACACGCTTTCAAGGCATCGATCGTGTCGGTGGCGGCATTGGCGGCAACGGCGTCCTGGACAACCTCGCCCGCCGCCAAGAGCAACTTGCTCACCATGTGCCAATATATAGAACCGATTCCCTCATAGGCATACATACCGCCCGAGCGACCCGTGAATAAATGATGCCCAAAGTGCTCGACGAATAGGTTAGCCACCTGCTCTCTCTCGAGCTCACTCATCGCAAGGCCAGCTCCCTCGAGCTTCGTCAGTGCGAGATCAACATCATCGACCTTCGTAAAAGCGCCGTTGAAGTGCACACCACCCCTCTCATCCCTCTCGACGATTTGCATACCCCCTGCGCCCAGTAATCGTCCGAGCAAGGGAGCTCGCTTAAGGTCGGCATCTGACAGGTGATTTTTATCTGCAAAACGCGTCAGTGTCTTTTCGGGGTAAAGGAGATAACTCTGCTGGCGCGCGGTATACAGGTCAGATTCACGCAGTGCCTGGAGCACCTGGAGGCACTCCTGTGCCGAGAGGACCTTTGCACTGAGTGCCGCAACCTGCCCTTCAAGCATCTTGTCGAGCACAATAATGTCAGCAGATCCCTCCGATACGCGAATGCGGTTATACGCATGGAATAAGCCGTCCTCGCGTTGATTATCTCGGATGCTGCGCGCCACAGCGGGTAAGCAGTCGGCTATAAATGCTCTAATCTTGGCGGCACTCAGCGCGACATGACGCCCGGAAAAGCCGTTGGCATAAATCGCATTGCGGTATCGCTCCCCGGTGCGGCCCAACTGCTCCACCACCGCGTATCGCTGCTCGGAAGAGACAGCCCCGCGTGACAAGGTGTCGCTCTGTTGCACAAACACATCGTTGAGTCCTTCGAATAGTGCAACCACTTCCTCAGAGATGGGGAACGACTCTTCAACCCGCTGCGCCAGAAACCCGTCCAGCGCATGTAAAAAACGATGCACGTAGCACAAGGTCACCATTGAGACACCTGTACCAACCAGTGCATTGTTGGCGTCGTTCCACTCTGGCCGCTGCGTGTTCATCCAGATACCGCCGCCGGGCACAAAATTGGTCAGCTTCGCCAGAACCGTCACGAGAAGCTTCTCTAGCAGATTGACCTGATAGACAGCGCCGTCGCACCACAGTAGTCGGCCATCCGCACCGACCTCCCGCACCTTCTCCTCAATCGCAGCGTCGAGCGCGAAATCGAAGCTGATGGTGTCATAGGGATTACTGAACAGTGCATCAAACCCTTTGATTCGGTAAGGCACGTTGGCATATGCGAAAACCTTGCGGTCAAGCAGTGCGAGCACGCTGCCGGGGAAATGCGCTTCAGCGCTCTCAAGCAACTTCAAGAGATAAATGATCTGATGGTCACCCCAGTAACCGATGTTGGCCCAGGGGTTCTCGGGCTCGGGTTTCTCCCAATCGATGCCTTCGCGGGTAATGCGGTACGGGTTATATCCATCCGCGGTTGAAGCGCTCACAAA
>Ga0181577_10002966_pt1 | contig 13131 bp, 11 predicted proteins | sample 101ome_21_FD_132468 | JGI IMG/M metagenome (GOLD analysis project Ga0181577, IMG submission 132468) | Coastal salt marsh microbial communities from the Groves Creek Marsh, Skidaway Island, Georgia - 101413BT metaG (megahit assembly) | ecosystem: Environmental > Aquatic > Marine > Intertidal...
CTGAAATCTAACTCTCTAATTGTAACGTATTCTAAACCTTGCTTTGCAAACTCAACAGGATTGTGTGCATTAAATGGATCTTTTTTTGCTTTATCAGTGCCTTTCCAAGCAAGTTTACGTGAACGCACTGCTGCATTACTATTATCTCTAGTAAAATCCATTAAAGCCCAAACTTTATCCCAAGTATCAGGACTGCATAGAACTTGATTTTCTGGAGTTACCCAAAATTTATCTTCCCATTGTGTTTTAGTCTTATCTTGTTGATAGTCCCATTTAAAGTCAGCACTCCAATTTCCGTCTGCATCAATTTTAAATATATAATCTGCATCAAGAGGTGCAGCATTTCTTGCACCCCATTCTGCATATTCCCAATCTTTACGGAAACGCAGGTTTAATTTATATCCGCCATATGCCTTCCACATAATATGCAAGAACGGCCAAATTTCATTTACTAGATTATCTGCAAACGTGCTAATACCTGGTTTGATTATTTTGTAATCAATGTCTTTGTAATCATAATCAATGTCGTGTTCGACACCTGGTGTGTCAAACTCTATATCATAATGATACTTTGCTAGATTGTGTCTTGTAGGTTTACTGCATGGCTTTTCTGTTTTAAGAAAGTCTGTAAAAATACTAAAACATTTCATGCGTATAAGTTTGTGTGCAATGCTCATACCAAAGTCTTTGGTAATCCAGTGATCATAGTAATAATACGGTGCTAAGTTAAACTTATCAAAGTTTTGTCCTACAATAGTATCTACGCCTACACTAAATCCTGTGCCTTGACTAATAGCAATTAATCCATAGTTACGCATACGATACAAGAATGTTAGTGTATCTTCAAACTCATGCGGACCTTCGTTAGGAAATCCTACAATCCAGTTTGTCATGGCATCTACACCAGCAGCGTGTCCGTCACGGAAGTTGGCTTCCATTTCTTCTACTGTGACTTTTTTGTCCATTAAGTCTAACACAGGTTGACTGCCTGATTCAATACCGTAGTTGAGTACTTCACACCCGCCTGCTTTTAGATCACGGAAGTATTCTGCATCCATACGTCCGTCGCAACGTGCATAACCTGTCCAATGTATATCTAGTTCTTTGGCTGCAACACCTTTTACAAAACCACGCAACTCGTTTAGATTACCGTTCACAAGACTGTCAATAAACCAAAACACGTTAGTACCGTATTCATAGTACATGTGTTCTACTTCGTCTAACGTACTCAATGCTGTGCGTTGTCTATACTTCCAAAAGTGTGTTTCTTCACAAAATGTGCATTTAGCAATGCAGCCACGTGATATTTCGCACAATGCTCCGTTTGGAAACTTGTACTTGTGAAATTCAAAGTCACTGTAATCTGGCATCGGCAGTGTGCTTAGATTGTAACGCTGATTTTCAGGTTGTCTAATAAACTTTGTTTTTAATTCATCGGTGTACTCTACAGGTAACTGATTTTCTATTGCTTGTAGCAAATTTAGCATAGGCTTTTCGCCTTCGCCATTGACTACAAAATCAAATATAGGATCGCCGTGATAATAACTGCGGTGTGTACTAGGACCGCCTACTACAATTTTAATTTCAGGTTTTAATTTTTTAAGTAGTTTTGCCATCCAGCGTGTAGGTTCTTCATTGCAATAGTACAATGTAAATCCTACAACATGTGGATCAAACTCTAATATCTTGTGTACATAATGTTCTAACAGTGGTTCAAGATTAGGGTGTATGTCTTGATAGTATTGAACACCTTCCCAATGCCAATCACGTAACGGATCCCATGGATCAAAGTCTATGTTCCATGGCTTGTTTTTATATGCATAATATGTTGCTACGTTAACATCAAAACTTTTTACTGCATAACCTGCACGTTTTGTAGCACTAGCCATTTTAGCAGTGTTATAAGGAGGAAAACTTGGATCCCATTCTGGACATAACACATAACACACTCTTGTACGTCTATTAACGTCATACTCAATGGTTAAGTCGTCAAGACCTTTTTGAATAGGCTTGCTGTACTTTTGTATAACAGCAAGAGTAGCAGTGTGTTTGTCCTCTGCTAATGTACCTGTAGGACGCTCAGGTGCTACTCTGTTTGGATCTTTGTAATCATGAAACTTTTTTTGTGTCATGCTAGGTCCTGTAATTCTGGAAATACCTCTCTCCAGTTTTCTTTTCTTAAATTGTCTATGCGTTCTGTTTTAAACAAAAACATTTTTAATTCTTCACTGTGATCATTGTTTAAGAATTTTAAAATGCTTTCGTAGTCGTTTTTAACACTGTCTATATTTTCAAATTGATCTAGATATTTTAAGTGTTCGAGATATTTGAAACGTACTTGATCTTTCAACCAAGGTGGCAGCAAACTCAATCTCATGTATGTTGGATCAAGCAATATGTTGATACGTATATTTTGAGGTTCTAACAACCCTTCTTCAATCCATTCTTTGTGGAAGTCAGGTAGATTGAAAACATTGTATATACTTACTGTTGGTGTAATTTCAAAATAAACATGCGGACACTGTTCAATCATATCTCTACGATTTTGTACAACCTGTGACCATACCATGTTTTTGCGTAGGTACTCACCTCTAGCATGATTAGCATCTAAACTTGCTGCTACTCTTACATGTTCAAAACTGTTCCAATATTCAAATGCTGTTTTACGCTTGTAATACATTTGTGTGAAGTTGGTTGTGTAATCCATCTTAACATCACGTTTGCCCATTGCAATCCACTTGTCGAGAATATCATAATGTTCTTTGGTAATAAGTGGTTCGCCACCGGCCCAGTAAACACGTTCTACACTGGCCAACAGTGGATCAAGCTCGTCCATGAAACTCAACATTTCATCACGCACTTGCAGTATTTTTTTATGAGGCAAATCGCCGTAAATTTGTTTGTGATCTTCAAACCAACTGCTGCTAAACTGTGGCCCACAACTACGACATTTTAAGTTGCACAAGTTGCTAAAACGTATATCCATATACGCCATGTTTACATCACCTGCACTGCCGTCGTCACTGGTTTCGTATACACGTTCACGATGGTGTTTGAAATTTTCATTTGAACTCTTACGTAGAGTCCACATACCGTTTTCTTCTAATTCATAACAACGTCTACACTCGGGAGATTTTTTATCTTGTAGCATATTCATGCGTATTTGACGCATTTCAGGACCATTCCAAATATCCTGCAAACTTTGTGTTTGTGTGTTGCCAATTGGCAAATCAGGATCTGCCATGCAGCAAGGATATGTATAGCCAGCAGGCCACAGATGCATATGCACCCAAGGCATCATACAAAATGTTTTACTGTCTTTAGACATATAAATCCTTTAATTCAGGAAAGACCATTGTAAAGTTTTCTCCACGCTTTAAATCTAACTTTTGCATCTCTTCTTTGAATTTAGGAATAAGATGTGTGTCGTCACGATCATTCATGTATACTATAACATTATCTATTGCAGAATGCAAGAACTCTCTGCGTTGTGGATACATTTTTCTACGGTCAACATCTTCTTTTAGCAGTTCTAAATTTTCTTGTGCTAGTTGTTTTAAATGTTTAGGTAGTATAGTGCAACTTAGCCACTCAGGACCTACTAACAAGTTGTTCATGTTGATATCGTAGTCTGTTGCTAAACCGTTATCAAACAAGAAGTTTATAATTCTACGCAGGTCCATAATGTTTAATACACTAATAGTCGGGTTAGGTTGTATTACTACACCTTTGTCGTAGCCTTGTTCAAAGTTGTCACGTATCCAACACAAGTTGTTGTATACTGTATCCCAAGTTTGTCCGTTGCGTGTATACTCTGCTTTAGGACCCACTTGATCAAGACTCACACAATAAAAGATATTATCAAAATGTTTCCAGTAGTCTTTGATGTGTTTGCCTTTTAGACTTAGGCGTGTTGCGTTGCTGTTGTATGTCAGTCTCGGTTTGAGTCCACGCTCTATAAGCATGTCTAGCAATCTATAATGCTGTGGCATAAACAAGCTCTCGCCGCCTGTAAAATATATTTCTTCAATGCTGGGCAATGCTTCTTCAATTTCTTCCCACATATCAGCGTGGTTAATTTCTACAATCTCAGGTTTGCCTATTACATCCTCTGCCCACTTGCTACTAAAGTGTGGACCGCAACTACGACACTTCATATTACACAAGTTGCTAAAACGTATATCAAAGTATGCTAGATTCATTTTATCAACAGTACCATCTTCTTGTGTAGTGTTAATCAAATCTCTATGGTGTGCATACTCGGTATTCATTTTGTGTCTGTAACTGATAATACCTTGTTTGTCATAGTTAATGCATTTCTTGCAGCCTTCGCTCGGTTCGTTGCTTAACATACGCAATCTTAGTTCACGCATCTTTTTGCTGTTCCAAGCACCTTTAAGTCCGCTACGGTTAATGTTGTCTACAGGCATATCCCAGTGATAGATACAACACGGATAAGCATCACCCGTTTGCCATACACTCATATGCACCCATGGTGCCATACAAAAATTTTCTTTAAATTCTGTCACGTTTGCCTCGTAGCATTTAATAAGTCGTTGACTACTTTGTTCCAACTAACTGTTCTATTATAAAACAGATTGAAGTTATGTTCAAGTTTTTCTTTTAAATCTGTTTTAATTCTTTTCTTTAATACTTCAATGTCGAGATTGTTTAAGTGTTTGAATAACACTACACTGTCATCCCAATTTTCAACTTGTTTGATGCCAAACTCATTTTCAAAAGTGTAGTAACCTCTATCACGCAAATATTGATGATGTTCTCTGTTGCCAATAATAAAGAAAGGATGACAATGTACTATTGCTTTAAATGTTTTTTCAGTTATAAACACTTGTCTAAAGTCACTTTCTGTTACAACACTTAATAAACTATCTTGATAAAAAGGTTTTATAGTTTGTTTATAATTGATAATATACTGATTGTCAAGTGTATCTAGTCTTTTAGGTAACATTACTCTTCTAGCATGATATGCAAAGTCTCTGTGTAATTCACTTGGTATATATTTCAGTGTATAATTACCGTTTACTAATCGTTCGTGTGCAGGTTTGTCAACTCTTGGCAAATGATAACTGATATGTGCATCATCTTGATTAGCATTTTTTAGAAAAGAATAATAAAACCAAATTCTATGTGGCTTTAAATTTCTATTTAAACATATATATTTTTTACTAGCAACATCAACAGTGTCTAACCGTTCTTTGATTGTCATTTCACTAGCAGTTGGCATGAGCTTTTGATGATGTCTAGTATAACTTTCCCAAAACTCAGTGTCAACATAACTTATGCCGTCAATGGTTTTACCATGTAGTTCAACATTGCTGCACATTACAATAGTTTTGTTCAACGGTATTGCTTTTTTCTTTAGTGCAAGTTTTAGATTTTCATGATCAATAACATGTTCTAATGCACTCCACAATACAAAATACACTTTAGGATCGTTTTCAATTAACATTAGTTGTTTGTGTGTAAGTGTAATATGCGGTTCTTCTGGCATATGAATAAATGTTAACAAAAACTTTATAGCATCTTTAGGTAGTATATCTACTTTGTCAGCACTGTAAAAATGTTTTAAACTAAAGTCATCAAAATGTCCAAAGAAGTTGTCTATGAACACTGTGTCAGGATTAGATTGTTTTTTAACTGCCAGCGGTCCGTGTGGACTTGCCTCTACATGAGGTAGCAAAAAATACGGTTGGGTCATATTGTAGTTATGTTATTTTGACTTGGCCAATAATTTTTCTCTGTGCGGTTCCAAGTACTTTGCAACCATATCAAAGAATGTAACATTTTCGCCAGGTACATCAATCATAGTATCTGCTGGTACACCTGCTGCATCTTCAAACTCTTGAGGATTGTTATCAAGCACTGCTTTGCGTAGTGCTGTTGCACTGCTTAATCTCGGTGTTGGTTTAGTTTCAATATTTTTAAAGTTGTACATGCCGTGTGGACCTTCGGCACCATTGTATTGTTGTATAGTTTTGCCAACCCATGCTTCATCAGTAAACAATACTAATGTTGCATCTGGATGCTTACTATACAACTCACTAGCAAGAGTTAACCAGCTTTGACTTGCAACTATATGTCCAGTAACTTGTGGCCAAATAGTTTCCATGGCAAGCACTTTAACTTGGAATGGTAGTGGATCTTTAGGACCTATAGTGCTTTGATTAGTACCCACATACCAATGTGTTTCTTCGCTTGCCATTTCCCACGCAGCACGGTGTCCTTTGTGCGGAGGGTTGAATCTACCAAATATCAGTCCTACAGTTTCTTGTGGTGCTTCAAATAGTTGTCTTAATCTCATGCTGGTGTCCACCTTTTTCTTGGTACTAATTTTACGTTGCCAAATTGCTTTGTGCTTGGGTCTGCATAACGTACACGACCTTCACCATTGGTGTCCCAAATATCACCTTGTGGACCTTCAATTTGATCAATTACAGCATCTTTCATACGCTGTATCATTTTTACTAGTTCAAATATAGCAGCTAATGCACCGCCGCTTTGTTGATCTAATTCTGCAATTTTAACTTGTTTGTTTTTACTTACTTTACTGTTAGCAAGCCATGTATTAAAGTTATCAAATCCTAAGTTGTCTAGTTGTTTTGCTTTTGCTGTTTGATTAACATATGTATAGATAATGTTCTTTAGATCACTTAGTCCTGCCACAGGTGCTAAGAACTGATCAATTTTTGCACCATGCTGCTTAACAAAGCCTTCTACTGCATCAATTGCTTGTGTATTAACTTGTACAGGCTTGCTGTTATATACAGGACCAAGTACAATTACGTTTTTGTTACCATCAAACATACTAAAGTCTTGCATTGGTTCTTGACTACTGTCAGGCATACCAAACTCTGGGAAGAACGCATGACCTACAACCATAATGTTTGCATTTCTAATACGCTTGCCTAAATCACTTTCTGCACGTACATGATAACAAGTTTGCGAATTTGGATTAGGACAGAATGTGTAAACACCATCACGCTCTTCCGGTTGCTCTAAAAACAATCCGTCTGCATAAACAAAGCCTACAAAGTCTCGAGGAGTTGCTTTGTCAAACTCTGTGTACAAACTAGCAAACTTTGCTGCAAACTCTTGTCTTGCTGCACGTTGTTGTTCGTCTGCAGGATTGCCTGATTTGTTAGCAATAAAGTCTTGTACTTCTTCTGGGCTTGTAGCAGCTACGCCTCTAGCCCAAGCATTGTGTCCTGCTAGAACCAGTGGACCGTTGCGTTCAGCACGACCCCAATAAATCTGTGGGTTACCGTCCCACTTCATACGTATGCTGTTGCCACCTTCTTCAGTAGCCATTTCTTTTAAATGCTCTAGTGCTTCTAGTGTACCTTGACTACCATAAAAGAACACAAGATCTTCTAGGTGATTAAATGCTCTACCTAGTTGTTTTGCTTCTACTAATTTAAAATCACTATATCTCATGTTCTACGACCCTGTTGTGCTCCTAGATCTACATCCTCACCATTGCGTTTTGCCATACGTTTTACAGGACGCAAACCTTGACTGTAATCGTCATAATTAGGATTTCTAGCATGAGCTCTGCCATTGCTGCCTAATCCTTGCCAGAACCCTCCGCCTTGTCTTGCTCCACCTATCATTCCAATGTTTCCATCTTCGCCGCGGAACATATCTTTTTTATGACCAGCAATTAATCCAGACGCTCCCATTTCTCTAATTCTAGCATTTGTACGTTCAGTAAATGTTCTATCGTCAAGTTCAGCTGGATCTCCAGTTACCATAGGAACAATAGTTGCATTAGAAAAAATTGCATTGATAATATCTCTTGTAGGTACAATCCACCCATTTGATTGTGCAATAGTTTCTGCAGATGCTGCACTTACACGTTGATAGACTCCGCCTCGTTTGTAATAATCATTGCCTACTTCAACTTCTAAATCTCCTACACGTATGGTAGTAAATCCGCCTTCGGTTGAACTTGCACGTACAATTTGATTACCTTGTGTGTTGAGATTGCCTGTTTCTGGATCCACGTGATCTAATGCATCTTCGACTGCACCACGCATTTGCGACGGTGCTTGACTTAGTATTTGACGAGGATCAAAACCGTTGCTGTTACCACTTAATATGGTTCTTAGTAGTCCTGCAAACATAGGATTGCTACCACTGATTCTCGATAGTACTGCACCAAACAATCCTGCAAATAATCCTTGTAATGCATTTTGTAGGTTTATATTTCCTCTAATTGGATTGTTTGCTTCAGGTGCTTCAGGTTGAGATACTTCGTCTTCGTTGCTGTTTTGAGCACCGGCAATGTCTTGTGCTTCGTCATTTGGATCAATTTCTTCTGGGCCGTCTGCTTCGACAATTTTAAAATCACTATATCTCATGCTACTGCTGTTCCTGGCTGTTGTTCACCTGGGAATGGACTTCCATTTCTTACTGCTGCAATTAAATCATTTACACCATTGCCGCCATAACTTCCATTTCCGTATGCCCATGCACGTTGAGGACCTGTGTCTACATGTAGAATATTTGATCCAAAACCTAGCCCTCTAAATCCTGCTGCTCTTGCAGCTTGTGCTAATCTCATCTTTTGTTCATTTGACATACCAGATGTACTAAGATCTAATGCTCTGCCACTGAAGTGTTGACTTCCTTGTGTCTCGCTTTCTCTACTAGTGCCTGATCGTGCAATTGCATCATTAATATTTAAAGTAGCACCAAATATACCTGCCATACGTCTTGCTCTTGGCAAAGTATCTCTTGCCATTACTTCTGCTGCATTTGGCCTTGTCATCCTGCTTGCACCTTCCATGCTAAACAATGGATTTTGTCCTGGTGTAGGTCTTACATTACCTGCTGGTGCAGAAGGATCAACAGGATCTAACTCTGGAGCGTCAGAGCCGCCTGCACCTGGTGCTCCACTATCACCTGTTCCGCCGTTGTCAAATCTACTGCTTCTATCTTGAGTAGCAAGATCTCTAGCTCTTTGTAAGGTCGCTGCATCAATGCCTGTTGTAATACCTTTTTGATCGCTGAATCCTTTTGCAGCTGGTCGGCCTGTTGCAGGTACTACTGCTTCTGTTATTTCTCTTAATTTCATCTTACTAATATCGCCTTTGTTAACATAACAACCCTGTTAAAATTAGCATCAGCAAGACTTTCTCTTACAACACTCCAATTTGGATCTTGTTCAAGTTCTGCCATCAGTGCATCTGCTTGCTGTTTTGGTAATTTTGCAAGTATACTTTCAAGGCTTCCTAAATCAGCAGCTCTTGCACCATCTCCTAACAGTGTTTGTGCAATAACATCTAAATCATCAGAAACTAAATCTGCTGCTTTACCTTTGTCATTACGATTATACAACCCTTTCCAAGCACTCCAAAGCAATCCCTTTTGCTTTGCAAGTTTTGAAATTGCAAGTTGTTTGTGTATACCTTTGTACGGCGAATCTGCAGGAATGTTGTGTGTATGAAATTTAGCCACAGTTGGAGCATTTGCTACAACCATAATATCTACTTGAGCACTGCTGTTGTTGTTTGGTGATCTAACATGTACGTTAACACCCGACTGTGCTGTTTCAAACCCTTTGTTTGAAATATAGTCATTAAGCATTTTACGTGCTGTTTTAGGATCTCGTACATCAAAATAATTCATTACAGCATCTTGATCTACAATAACATCAAGATCGCCTGATTTTTTTCCTGGAGTTGGAGTTGCAGCACTACCTACTGGTATAGCTTCGATGCCAGTGCCATCAAGACTATCGTTTACTGTTTTTAAAATATTATCAATGTCGGCGTGATCAAAGTCACTAGTGCCTTGGAAGACGTTTCCACCCATAGTTTACTCCTGCTTTAGAGTATTTATCTGTTAAGCCCAACACCAGGGCATTAGACTCTTACTGTTCAAGTTACGTTTAATATCTAATGTTTCTAGATAGTTTTTTAATTTTTGATTTAGATTAATATCATAGTTGTGATAGTTTTTTACATAATGATCTACAATTTTAATGTTAGTTGGTGTTATATGTTCTATTGCATTAAACGCTAGATAGTCAGGTTTATGTAATATGTTATCAATACGTCTTGTGCTATGTTGTTTACAAAACTGTATTATTTCGTTGCTGTGAAATATGTTTAACGCACTCCAAGTTACATTAAAACTTAGAAACCACTTGTTATCTTTTATCATAGCAATATTTTCTAAATACTGATTCCAATCAGTTGGGTATCGTATGTAGTTTGCTAAACTGCCTGTTGCATCTAAACTTAAACCAATTGATATCTTACGAAATCTTTTCAACAGTTCTATCCATTTATTGTTTAGTGCATTTCCGTTACTAACAAATACTAGAGTAGTATTTTCAGTATTCCATGTATTGTAAGATAGTTTTTCTAAAAAGTCAAATGTATTTTTGCTATAAAACGGTTCACCGCCTAAAAAGTTTAACTCTATAGCAGTGTTTTTACATTCGTCTAGTATTTGATCAACATCTTTATTTTTGCGTGTAAAACGTTCAGTTAAATTGGTATTATTAAATTGATTGTATATGTCTAAATCTTCGTTCCATTTGCTGCTGTTGCTAGGATTGCACATTATACATTTTAAGTTACAAACATTTTCAAAACGTAAATCCCAAACTAGTTGTTTAGGTTTAAACTGACTTGCATGTCTGTACCATTTTTGTTGCCTATAACTAAACTCACCTGCTTGTTCAGTTAATTTACAAGTTTCACAAGCAGAAGGCCAACGTTTTTGTAAAAAATCGTTTTGTATATCTTTTATAATTTTATGATTTTTTAATTGATTGTATGTATCTACATACCGAGGAGGATCGACTTCTGCCATACAACATGGTCTAACCGAGTAACCTTGTGGATCTTTAACTACATATTGATTAATAAATGGTAAAGAACATCCATACTGTTGTTGTAAAAGTTTTACCTGTTTCATAATAAGGTACTTATATGAAAAGACAATTTAGACACGATATAAATGGCTGGGAATCCAGGACTCGAACCTGGAACCTACGGTACCAAAAACCGTTGCTCTACCAATTGAGCTAATTCCCAATGTTGGCGACCTGTACCGGGATCGAACCGGTGTTCTTCTGCGTGACAGGCAGACGTATTAACCACTTTACCAACAGGCCATTTTTATGGCGGAGACTCAGGGATTCGAACCCTGGGAGGACTTTCACCCTCGTCGGTTTTCAAGACCGGTGCATTCAACCACTCTGCCAAGTCTCCGCTGGTGCCGTTAGAGAGATTTGAACTCCCGACCGACTGATTACTAATCAGTTGCTCTACCCCTGAGCTACAACGGCTTTACTCTTTTATAAAATCCTTCTTGAGAATGAATACTTGTAATTAGTTCTTCCCACATTTCTGGGCTAATTTCAATTATATTGTCAGTATTTGTTTCTTCATCAAATTGTCTTATGTAAACTAAATCATCAAAACTGTTTACAATTAAATCACTATGATTACCATTATCATCCATAACAGTAATACAAACTTCGTCATGGTCAAATTCTACACTGAACATGCTTTTCCTTTGTTATTGGAGCGGGTGAGCAGGATCGAACTGCCGACATTCTGCTTGGCAAGCAGATGCTCTACCACTGAGCTACACCCGCATATTGGTGGAGATAACCGGGATCGAACCGATGACCTATTGAATGCAAATCAATCGCTCTCCCAACTGAGCTATATCCCCTAATAAGGTGTAGGGAGGATTAAGGGTATACCTCCAACAGACGAAACAGATACCTGTCATAAACGTCTGAGCCTCACAGTAAACTGGTTAAGTCTACTTTACTAGCACTCTGTGTCTCCACAGTCTACTAGTGCCACCACAGCATGTGAGCCAAGTTACTGCCTCTGTCGGGGCAGCATTTCCTTGCACTACTATTCCCACCCGTCGGTGAAAAACTTTAAAAATTGGTCTCGGTGAATGGATTCGAACCACCGACCCCCTGGACCCAAACCAGGTGCACTACCAGACTGTGCTACACCGCGATATCTTCTCTATAAACGCAAACGGCTTGACTTCCTGGTTTGAAGTAACCGTCACCTTTACCAACTTCGTATGACAATGCTTCACGTTCATTAAAACACTCATACATTGTTGTATATGTTCCCTTCACTGTTGACTCTAGTTTGCCTTCAATGAAGACAATAAAAACTAAAGTCCACAAAGTAGTTCTCCTAAATTGGTGCGGATAGAGGGACTTGAACCCCCACGCCTTGCGGCACTAGAACCTAAATCTAGCGTGTCTACCAATTTCACCATATCCGCATATGGTGCCCCCACACGGACTCGAACCGCGGACCTACTGATTACAAATCAGTTGCTCTACCAACTGAGCTATAGGGGCAAAACTTAAACTAACTATACAGTGTATTCTGTACAGTGTCAACCTCTTTTATTTAACATTTGGAGCGGACGACCAGATTCGAACTGGCGACAATCTGCTTGGAAGGCAGGCACTCTACCAACTGAGTTACATCCGCATTGTTTTATTTAATTATAGTCTATAATGGTTTGGTATTCCAAAATCATTAAACTTTTCATCAATCAATGTCCAGGTCAAATTTCTCAACTCTGGTCTGACGTATGTTTGAATGAATTCATCAACATCTCTAGTCAAGTTGATCGGAAGGTGTCGGTGATATCCATGCTCAATGTCGTAAAAGAATGTATGCATTACTGATGCACACCCATGGCAGATCATTGCAAACACAGGATCAGAATCAACTCCTTCTAGATGTTTGTAGCAACGAGCACACTTTGGAAGATGTGCAACTGAAAAAACCTCAACTGCTATATCTGGTATTCTTGGATCTCTATACATACAATTCCCCTTTTTTTTGGCACAGGAGCACGGACTCGAACCGCGGACACATGGTTTTGGAGACCATTGCTCTACCAACTGAGCTACACCTGCATGGTGGGCGATAACAGACTCGAACTGCTGACATTCTCGGTGTAAACGAGACGCTCTACCAACTGAGCTAATCGCCCTTAACTGGCGGACACGCAGGGATTCGAACCCTGGATACGCTATCAACGTATGCTCCCTTAGCAGGGGAGTGCTTTCGACCACTCAGCCACATGTCCTAAACTTGGCTC
>Ga0181577_10002971_pt1 | contig 13117 bp, 10 predicted proteins | sample 101ome_21_FD_132468 | JGI IMG/M metagenome (GOLD analysis project Ga0181577, IMG submission 132468) | Coastal salt marsh microbial communities from the Groves Creek Marsh, Skidaway Island, Georgia - 101413BT metaG (megahit assembly) | ecosystem: Environmental > Aquatic > Marine > Intertidal...
AGTATGAGCGCAACCGTCGCGGCAATACCGACAGTCCTCCAATGTTGCCACCAGCGAGCGAGGGGTAATCGGGGAGCAAAAGCCCCTTGACGAAGATCCATCGCGTGCTCGGACGCGGGTGCCACCATCAGGGCCGCGGGAAAACCACCTCTGCGCCACTGGGCCGACTGTTGCCATGGTTCCCCTAACGCCTGCAAATCATCCAACTGATTTTCTCCGTAGACAATGAGTGACTGCGGAGAATCCTCTAGCGAGGAGAGGAATACCGAAAGCAACGTTTTATCTATGCGCGCGCCAAGGGCTTTGCCGTAGCGCAGGAGGACAGTGTCGGACTCCATAACGAGGCAAGCTTCTCCCGGCTGCCAGGGGAGTAATAGCGCCTCTGAAATCACCGGCCCCTCAAAGGAGGGACCCAGGGCATCAAGCCAGTCAGACAACAAACGGCTCGTCACCAATCCCACGGCATACAGGTCGCCCTCTAAAGGCTGGCAAGCGAAATGCACATCCTCTACGGGATCAATTATCTGATCTTCGAGGGTGAAGGGTAATGCCTTGGTTAAGTGACGACGCTCGTCCGGCTGGACCTCTTTGACAGTAAGTCTGATCATCTCAGCAGGCGCAGCAAACGTGTAGTGGCGATGCTGCTCGTCGAGCTCATGGAGACGAAGCGGTTCGTTATTACCCGGGGTGAATAGCCAAAAGCCATCATCCGCAAGACGCAGGATTCCTGTGGTGTTTGGCTCCGTCATACCGCTAACCAATGCCCGGTCAGATGGGTGCAACGTGTCGACGGAGTGGACCCGGCAGGTCGATTAACCATCTTACAACTCACCTCTCGTCCGATAATGGCTGGTTATCTGCGTATTTTCCCGCTGCAGCACACTGTACAGTTGCATCTCACGCTCGGCAATCTCGACCGAGGCAGACAGCAGAAACCAATCCGAGGTCTCGGTGAGCAGCGAGGACAAACCAGACGTATCTCCAGAGAAGGCTCCGTCTGACAGGAACGAGTCTACATCACTGATCAACCCCTGTTGCCTGGCCTCAATCAATCGCTTTCCTGCGTCAACACTTAGCGGCATTAGCCGCCCTGCCCCATTAATGCTGCGCAATACCGTTGCGGAGGCAGTGAGTATGTTGAGCTTGGCTCCTTCCCTTGGCCATACGGTGATATGAGGAGCAAGGGCCCGATAGATCTCCCGAGTCATTCCCGAGACGGCACGCAGCTCACTAACACTAGCCATCGGCTGGTTCGCTGGTCGGTAGGGTGGCGATGCGCTGCGGTAAGCGTCCTCTTCCGCACCATTCATCCGCTGCTGTTGATCGCTATCGATGAAATCAGCCACCCCGTCAGCAATGCCAATAGCCTCCTCCAGCGAGACTGGCTCACCCTCCAAGGCCTGCAACAAGCGAACGAAAATCTGCTTCGCCGCGGGCATTCTATCCCCAGACTCATCAGAAGAATTTCCCTGACTGTCATTCTCATCGGACAAATCGGAATCCAATCCTGACCCTGAGTCCGCTCCCTCGGCCCCATCGCCAGCCTCTCCATCGCCTCGGCCGGAAGCGGGATCGGCGACCAAAAGGTTCAAATTGAAACGGCCCTGTAAATCTTCAATTTGACCAAGAAGCCAGCCGCCGCCCTCCAAGGGATAAGGCGTCGCCTCGGCAGCCCACAGCTCACTTAAGTCGTCCCTGGGTGTTTCCACCTGCTTATCCAGTTCAGCGTCTGCTCTAAGCGCAACAACGGCCAGGGCTTCGGCACCGCGTAAATAAGCCCAGCCCTGCTGTTCGGAAAATTGATTCGAGCCTCTCTGCATCGTGAGAGAAAAGTCCCGCTGGATGCCCACCATCAGGGCGGCCGCAAGGGCAAAAATCAATAGGGCTACAACCAGCGCAGCACCCCCCTGCCTCGGGGCCACGCTCCTATATCGGCGGCAGGACATACAGTCGCTCCAACTCGCCCCATTGAGGAACAAATAGACGCACCTCAACGGCAATTGGGGGCTCGGTCAACGCATCCGGTCGTGACACATCGGGAATCCAATTTTCCTGCCAGAAGCGCCGGTCGATCTGACTATCTCTGTTGACTTCGAGCTCGTCCAGCGCGCCTAAAAACCTAACTTCAAACGTGTCCACCTCACGAAGGAGAACCACCTCCACAGGCTCTAGGGCACCTGTTCGGTCGAGCACAGGCCAGCTCGCTCTGATTAACTTGTCCTCATCGACATAGTAGGCAACCCGTTGCAGGGAAGAACGGGGAAGGCCAACCGAGTTGTGCCAGCCCGCACGTGTAAAGGACAAGGATTGCGCCGCCAGCTCCCCCCCCTCCATCGAGGAAAGACGACTACCGAATTCGTCATAAACCGAACGATCAACGAACTGGTGAAAATCTCTGCCAAGAACTTGAAATGCTCGATTGAGCTCTTCGAGCTGCCTGGTTTCCTGTCTCAAGCTATCAACGCCAGTAATCACCGTTGTGAGACCTGTATAGCCGACAACCGCGACAAAAGCGGTTATCGCCATCGCTATCAACACCTCGACAAGGGTGAATCCAGCCTCACTGCGCATCTTTCACTCGCTCCGGTGCCAGAAATGCAACCAGGGTATGTAGTGGTGCTGCTTCCAGATCGGTGCCTTGTGCAACGTTAATTTCCACGCGAATAAATCCCGGAACCTCGGTGCCCTCCTGATCAATCCACCAGGACCACTCTTGATCGAGAACCTCTGTCTCTCCCGTGATCTCCCCCTCCGGTAACGCACCCTGCCGAGCGACTATGAGTCGAAGCTCCCCAAGTTTATCCTCAGCTATCCAGGATGCGACGCTCCGTTGGCGCAGGTACTCTGCTCCGTCAAGCTGCTGGAAGAGAAGAAATAACAGCGCTGGCAGCGCTATAGCGACAACAGCGAGAGCAACCATGACCTCGATCAGCGTAAATCCTCGGACCGACTTACCGTTGAGGGGCGAGCTACGGCGATGCAAGAAGTGATTCTCCTTCACCTGCTAGAAGTATTTCGATCCGGCCGAGCAAATCCCACTGAAATTGATAAAGCAGGCTCCCCGTTGAGGCCTCAACCCATTCAAGACCACCCTCAGACACCTCACCACTGGCATAGAAAACAATTTGCGGCTCCGGACGGAGATCGACTGGCCGAGCGGTAATCTCGACATCAGGATCACTGGACAGCGTGAGGAATATCTCGGTGCCCTCAGGAAAAATAATCGGCTCCACTAGGGCCATATTTCCCCGGGGCTCGGCCCACCCCTGATCATAGTGACGCAGCCAGTGAGCGCGGTAACTGATATTCCCCAGATCCCCCAGCTGCTCAAAATACAACCCATGATCAGCGCCGGAAAACTCTGCCTCCACCTGTGCATGAGCCATGAGACTGGCGAGCCGGCGAGCAGTTTGATCTCGCTCAATCACACTACCGCCCGATCCTACGTTCAAACTTACCACCGAGGTAAGCAAGACAATCACGAGCACCACCACGAGCATTTCGACCAGAGAAAAGCCCAAGGTTTTGACCAGTCTCTTCACAGCCTCGCACCCGGGGGCAGGCATTTCTTAATTAGTTGTCTCCCTGACTCCAATTGCCAAGATCCTGATTCTGGCCCTCGCCCCCGGGTAAGCCATCGGCACCATACGAGAACAAATCGACCTCATTATTTTCGCCGGGCGACATGTAGAGGTATTCCCTGCCCCAAGGGTCCACAGGAACCTCCTCCAAATAGCCACCCATCTTGAAGTTACGGGGCTCGGGCTCCAAGGTAGAGGGCTCTACGAGGGCAATCAAACCCTGTTCTGTCGAGGGATAGACATAATTATCGAGTCGATAGATTTTCAGGGCGGTCTCTATCGCCTTGAAGTCCGCCTGCACTTTTTGAATGCGTGCATCATCGGCGCTGTTGAGAACTGTGGGCGCCACGACGCTTATCAGCAACCCCATGATCACAAGAACAACCAGAATCTCAATTAAGGAAAAACCCGTCTGTCGCCGCATTTCTGTCACCTCACCATCGTATTCAGATCGAAAATCGGAAGTAGTATGGCCATTACAATTAAAAGTACCAGCCCACCCATAAAGACCACCATCAGTGGCTCAAAAAGACCCATCACGGTACCAAGGGTCATTTCGAGCTCTCTCTCCTGATTGAGCGCCGATCGGGACAACATCGTTTCAAGATCACCCGACGTTTCCCCTGACGCCACCATGTGAATCATCATGGGTGGAAATATTTTTTCTTCGGCCAGCGCCTTGTTCAGGCTGGAACCTTCCTGCACCCTGACCGCAACCCCCTGAGACGCTTTTCGAAGAACGACATTAGTCATGACCGCGCTGGCAATTCTCAAGGCTTCAAGAAGCGGAACACCACTCGCCATTAAAATACTCAGGGTCGAGGCAAACCTCGCAGAATCCATACTAATGAGCACCCGGCTCAATCCGGGCAAGCGCAGTAATAGAGAATGCCATCCCATTCGGATATTCGGTTTCTTGAGCAGCCACCGGCCGGTTACCACGAGAAGTAAGAGCCCAACCAACAGCGAGGCACCAAAGTCACGCAAAAAATCGCTGGTCGCGATCAGTCCCGTCGTCAGCGCAGGCAACTCTTTCTTGGTGTGGGCGAAGATGCCGACTAATTCAGGCACAACAAACACCATCAGTGCTGACACCACCGCAATAGCCACCGCGATCAACACGAAGGGATAAATCAGCGCCATTTGGAGTTTTTGCGCAGTGTGCTGCCTACTCTCAGTGTAGTCAGCGAGACGCTCGAGGACGGGGGCCAATTGCCCAGCCTGTTCCCCTGCGGTCACCATTGCGCGGTACATGTCTCCAAACGCGGCGGGAAACTGGCTCATAGCATGGGCCAGCGTATGACCCTCCGCTACCTTGGAACGAACTTGAAGCAGGATTGTCTTGGTCTTCGAATGACGGGTCTGCTCTGCGGCCGCCTGGAGACATTCATCGAGAGGTAATCCTGACGCCACGAGAGTTGCCAGCTGACGGGTGACCAATGCAAGCTCCCCTGCGCTCAATCCCCGCCGTACAAAACGAGATAAAAATCGGGGATCATTCGCCGCGCCGCGCCCTGCCTCAGCAACTTCCACCGGACGCAGCTGTTTTGCCCTCAGCTGTCCCCGAATCTGACGTTCTGAATCACCCTCAAGGACACCTTTTACAAGCTTTCCTTGAGGATTTAGAGCTTTGTATTTAAACGCTGTCATCTCAGGTGATTGACGTGACGCGAAGCACTTCTTCTAGACTTGTTTCACCGGCAAGAACTCGACGCTTTCCATCGGCATCAATGCCAGGGTAGCGAAGCCTCGCCTCCGCCAACATTTTTTGCTCTCCAGCACCCTCATGGATAAGGGTCCGCAGCATGTCATCTATTTCAATCAACTCATAAATCCCTGTCCGCCCCCGATAGCCCGAGTGGTTACAGGAATCACAGCCTTTGGCCCGGTGCAACACCACCGAACCCACATCCGATATGGCAAGCAGTTCCCTTTCTTTGTCACTCGCCTCATAAGATTCTCGGCAGGCACCGCAGAGAAGTCGAACGAGCCTCTGCGCCATAACACCCAGGAGAGAAGAAGAGAGTAGAAAGGGCTCAACTCCCATATCCTGCAATCGAGTCACGGCACCAATCGCCGTGTTGGTATGAAGGGTAGACAAAACCAGGTGCCCGGTAAGAGATGCCTGGACAGCGATTTCAGCGGTCTCGATATCACGAATTTCCCCTACCATGACGACGTCCGGATCCTGTCGCAGAATAGCGCGCAGCCCCCGGGCAAAGGTCATATCTACCTTGGTATTCACCTGGGTCTGTCCGACCCCGGGCAACATATATTCGACCGGGTCTTCAATCGTCAGAATGTTTCGAGAACTTTGATTAATACTTGATAAACCGGCATAGAGCGTGGTCGTTTTACCCGAACCAGTTGGTCCGGTAACCAGAATAATGCCGTGGGGACTACTCAAGCCCCGCCTGTAAGCAGCACTCACCTGTTCGTTCATATTGAGTTGCTGAAGCTCTAACTGACCCGCCTGCTTATCGAGCAATCGAAGAACCACTCGCTCACCATGGGCCGATGGAATAGTCGACATTCTGATATCGATAGCATGGCCGGCAATACGCACGGAAATCCGACCATCTTGCGGCACCCGCTTCTCAGCTATGTCGAGCTTTGCCATTACCTTCAGTCGAGAAACCAACAGTGGGGCGAGCATACGCTTAGGAGAGAGTACTTCGGTTAACACACCGTCGATTCGATAGCGCACACTTAAGTGATCTTCAAAGGTTTCTATATGGATATCAGACGCTTTTTCCTTCACCGCCTGAGACAGGATGGCGTTGATTAAACGGATAATAGGCGCGTCATCCTCGGCGTCCATCAAGTCACCCAAATCAGGTAATTGGTCAACCAAACGGGAAAGATCTACGTCAGCACTGATGTCCTCCGCCATCTGAGCGGCTTCATTATTGGTTCGCTGGTAGGCTTCAGTTAAGCGTCTCTGGAAAAAATCGGGAGCGACTGACTCGACCGCGAACTTCCCCCCCAGATAACGCCGAACTTCGAGGAGGACTTGGGTCGAGAGCGCACCGGTATGGATAAGCAACGGCGAGTCGTCACGAGAATCGAGCAGCACCTGATTGGCTTTCGCGTAAGCAAAGGGTAGCAATCCTTTGGGTGTAGCCGGATCTTCGACTGTGGTGACTGACTCTGCAGCGCTATCCATGGCCAAGCTATTGATCCTCAGCGGCCGCCGCTGGAGTTTCTTCGGGCACTTCGGGTAGCTGTTGAATTTGCTCTTCCCATGTGGGTAGCAGCGGTAAATTACCATCATCCAAGAACATCAAACCCCTGGCACGGCGCTCCATTTGCTGCTCTTGAATGTAACGATATTTTTCCGCGGTCGCTCCACGCAGTGCCGCTTGGTCCCTGACAATAGTTGGCCTGATAAACACAAGAAGATTGGACTTGGTCACGGATACCACATCGTTTCGGAACAGACGCCCCAGCAAAGGAATATCCTGAAGGATCGGTACACCCTGCTGGCTGTCTTGTACGTCCTCCTTTACCAAGCCCCCTAGCACAACAACATCTCCGTCCGAAGCAAGCACCTTGGTCTCGATTTTTCGCTCATTGGTGATCACATCGGCGGCAGACAGCAACTGCTGGCTAATGCTTGATACCTCCTGCACGATATCGAGTACCACCGAATCCCCCTCATTGACCTGAGGTGTCACCTTGAGGGTAATGCCCACATTTTCCCGCTCTATCGTCTGGAACGGGTTCTGCACAGTATTGGCACCCCCCGTATTTGAATAAGAGCCAGTGACAAAAGGCACATTTTGCCCAACGGTTATGTAGGCCTCCTCGTTATCAAGCGTTAGCAGACTGGGCGTCGATAAGATATTGGCATTGCCCTGGGTTTCCAGAGCATTGAGTATTACCGCCATGGATAGCTTGCTATCTACGACCCCCCAGCCCAGCGTGGTCCCGGGCACCTGACTCAGGGTGCCTGCCAACGTGCTCACGTTAATATCCTCGTTGGCGCCATTCTCCCCAAGGATAGAGCCCGCAATGGCAGCGTTCCGGCTCTGCTGGGCGGTGCTGGTACTGATATTGCTACCAAACGCCCCGCTGTCGTCGGCGAACAACCACTGAAGGCCAAGCTCCTGACCCTCGCTAAGCTCCATCTCAACGATAATCGCCTCGACCAACACCTGCGCGCGTCTGATATCAAGTCTTGCTATTACCGCCTCGAGTGCCGCCATCTCATCGGCGTCGGCGGTAATAATCAGGGCATTGGTACCCTCATCAGCCTCGATCGTTGAATTACTATTGGTGCTACGCTTGCGATCACCACTTTCATCGAGCCGCGTAATGTTCTGCATCACGCGGGTCAGCACCTCGGCGACTTCCTTCGCGTCGGCGTATTCAAGATAGATCACTTTCACGTTGCCACTCTGCTCTAGTGGCGTATCCAGATAACTAACGAGATCCTTAATCCGCTGTCCGTTAAGTTCATCCGCGGTCACAACAACGCTATTGGTGCGTTTATCGGCTACCAGAGTAACCTCTTCATCTGCCTCTGCACCCTCTCCTTTGTTCTTCTTATCCAAGGTCTGGAGCATTTGCACCACATCCTCAGCGACCGCATACCGAAGTTTGATCACCTCAGTGGTACGCACCGCTGATTGATCCATTCGATCAATAACCTCAAGAATCCGATTAATATTTGAGCGGATATCCGAGATGATGATCGCATTGCTGGGAGCATAAGCCGCCATATGTGCCTGCTGTGGCACCAGCGGTCGCAACACGGGAATTAATTTTGCTGCCGAGATATTCTCCAGTCGTATGACCTGAGTCACATACTCATCGTTGCTTGATCCATCGTCGTCCTCTATCACCTCAACAGGAGATGACCTCGCATCTTTGTTCTGAATGATGCGGATCACATTACCAGTGCGCACAGCCGTGTAACCATGAACATCAAGAATCGATAAGAAGAGGTCGTAAAGCTCGCTCTTTGAGACCGGCTTGGAAGAAATGACTTTAACTTTACCTTTGACACTGGGATCAACAACGATTGTTGTACCGGTTACATCGGCAACGAACTGAATGAACTCCTGAATTTCGGTGTCCTTGAGGTTTACCGTATATTCTTGGGCACCTACTGGCGAGGACATCAGCAATGCCATCGTCAGGAAGGCTGGCGCACCTCGCAAAAAGTACCGCTGGAAAAAACGCGTAAACATTGTCAGCAAACTAGGCAAACCCCGCTCCTATCGCAACTGGCTCAGACTGACCGACAACGTCAGGGACGACTCACCACGCTGTATGTCAAAAGTAGCCTCGGTTGCATCTCGCATTGTCTGATAAAGAGAAATCGTATTTGCCGGATCACCCAGATCAAGGCCGTTAACTGCGGTCACTATATCGCCCGACTTGAAGCCAAGCGTCTCGAAAGCCCGGACGTCAGTACCTGGCGCCACCCGGTAACCGTAAATACCGCTTTCGTTACTTACTGCATTTACCTTGACCGCCTTTGCTAAAGACTCGGGCTCTTCATACATTCGCTCTCTGTACTGGGCGGCCAACGCTGTCGCTTCGACAGAGTCTACAACCACTGCCTTACCCTGAGAAAATTCTCTTTCCTCGACAGCATCCTCGTTTCGCGGAATAAGTTGCTGACCACCTGTTTCCGTAGCGCTCGCGCGTATTTCCCCGGCCAGAGGATTCTCCTCAAAAAGGGTTAACAGCTCGAACTTACCGGCGTTATCCAGCACCACCTGCTTGGGTAGTACCTTCGCCAAAGTCACATCGGTACCAACGGGAAGCGCATCTCCCACAGCGTAGGTCATTTGATCCTTTTTCGATTCAATAACAGCGGTACCCAGACCGTCGCTTGACGTGACCAACGTGCCCACTAGGATCAGGTCAAGTCGTGTTTCACGGGCCCCTTGCTCGATGCCATCCCGCTCGGTTTTTTCGACCGTTTGCACCGCCACTTCTTCGTTAGACGCCACTGGGTCTCCAAACAACCCAAGGCCCAACATGGACTCCTGATTCACAGCCGCGGTTTGCTCAGCCTGTTGTATTTGTCCCGGGGGATTGATGATAACTGCCGGTTTCTCAGGAGCTGAGGGGCCCGACCAAAGAGACCACAACAAGGACGCAATACTGGCGGCAATCCAAACTGAGAGCAGCAGGAGTATCACCGTCTGAATCCGCTTTAAGGTGTCTCGTGCACCCAGTTTGATCATCAGCATCTCAAACTGATGACCAGCGTCCATATCCCGCAATTTTTCAATCACTGCTTGCATCTACTTATCCAGTCGCATCGGCACTAGTGTTTGGCCTTCAGCGCTGCTCTCTCGAGACCCCATTATGACAGAGACCATCAACCAAAGCCGCTATATATGCCAGAATTGGGAAAATGCCCTCGGCAAATCCTCTGCCCTCTGCCCACGAGATAACCTCACGGGACACATTGTCTGCAACTAGGGTAAATATTCAGCTGAAATATCACCGGATATGCCATTCTCAGATGCTCTGATCGCAAAACTGACCATGCGGGTAGCCAGCTCGGATGTCGGCACCTTCTCTTGCCTCGGCATGACGGAAAGCCACGCTATCTTAATGGCCACCTCGACAAACCCACCGGAACCGTTGTCGATGCGAAGACCTGATAAATCTTTCTCATAACGCCAACAGATGTCGGGCATAGCCGCCGATGGAGCATTAGGTAGCACCACTGCAAAAGCGGCATGGTCCAACCTCGCCGCGGAGTCAGTGACACGGAGAGACGCATTTATCTGCGTGGCCAACTTACTCAAAATCATCGATTCAACATGCCGACGGGCATGATTGTGATACGCAGCGAGCCCTTCGATCATGAGAATTGATAGGCTAAGTGGCTGATCCGCGCGATGGGTTCTCCCAATCTCACGCTCCAGATCGGCCAGCAAACCGTAACGATTTGACAATCGTGTTACAGGATCGATGTGAAGCAAATGGGATTGCTGCTGTATTTTTTCAACGCGCTGCAGACTGAGAGAGCTGCGGGCTATGAATCGGAACAGGAGCTCCAAATCGAGATCAGACTGCACTACTTCGATCGAAGGATGACCAAGACCCACCACCCCAACAAGAACGCCCGCCTCGATTACTGGAAACAGGTAGCCCTCTGACCATCCAGAGAAAACCTCCGAGGAGCTGCTAAGCGGGTGGGAGGCATCCACCCAGATCGGCCGCAGACCTTCGTTGAACAATTCGTATAACTCGCTGGCATCGCTTACGAACAAAAGCTCTTCCGGCGAGGAGATAGGCCGTTCGATACTGGCTTGCAACTGCCCGACGGGATCGTGCATGACCAAGACAGCCTCCGAGCAGCCCAACGCACTCTGCAAGCCGCGAATAAATTCATTTAGAAATTCACCCACATGATCGAGCTCGAGAAGCCCTCGCTCAACCTCGTCGAGTGCCTGTATCAAATAGCGGTTTGCATCTATCCGCTCATCGATTCCGGCCGGATCCGGCAACTCGGCACGAGGCAGCAGCACGATCGTCTCGTCATGCCCCGCTTTCTGTGGTGCAGCTCCCGGTTTTTTAGCCATGGTCTATCCCCAGCTACTGATCGTCTATACCAACAATCTGGCTTATACTGTACACGATCCTGCGGGGCGGCGATTGCCTGAGACATGCCAACACGGTGTGGACCCGTTGAACCAGAACCGGATAATGCCGGCGGAGGAACAGGTATACCCTTGCCAATGGGTACCGCGCCAATATGTTCTCCGCCCTTTTGGGGAACCTTATGGCCACAAATCAGCGACCCACCAAAACACGCTTGCCCATCAGTCTGCTTAGTGCCCTGTTGCTGGTGGTAACGAGTGCTTTTGCCCAAAATCCGTCGGAAAGCTCCAAGGAATTTGCACAACAAAAAAAGGCCATAGAAACCCTCGATTTAGAGGAAACCGTAGTCACTGCGGTACTCAGAGCGAATCACGGCAACCTCCAATCCGTCACCCTATTTACCGCTGAAGCTATGCGTGCCCGCGGCGCTCAACACTTGGAGGACTTGCTTTCTGCCGCTCCGAATGTGAACAGTAATGCGGGAGCCTCCAGAAACCGATTTATACAAGTACGCGGTATTGGTGAACGGAGCCAGTTTGTTGAGCCCGTTAATCCCTCGATTGCGCTACTCGTTGATGGCATAGACATGACCGGTCAGGTAACCGCTGCCACCCTGTGGGATATCAGCCAAGTTGAGATACTCCGCGGACCCCAAGGTACCCTAATGGGCGCCAACGCGCTGGCGGGCTTGGTTAACCTAAGAACATCGCCAGCGGATGAAAACCCGGGGCTGGTTTTATCTGCCGGTATTGAGAACTACAACGGCAGGCACCTTGCCATGTCTGCCGGCGAACAACTCTCCGAAGCCGCTGCCCTGCGCCTCTCGATTAATCAGTACAACAGCGACGGCTACAACAACAATACGTGGCTGGGTCGAAAAGACACCAACGCACGCGATGAACTCAGCACACGTTTATCGGGCTCATGGCAGCAGGGCCGACACCGGATTGACGCTACTTACTACTTTTTTGATGTCGACAACGGATATGACGGATTTTCCCTGGACAACACCCGCGACTCTCTCTCTGATGAGCCAGGACAGGACACGCTCAGAACCAATGCCGGTCGTTTGTATTGGCAGCGGGAGGGAGAAACCACTTTCACCGCTCAAGTCAGTCAGGCTAATACCGATACCCTCTACAGCTATGACGAAGACTGGGCTTATGTGGGTATCGCACCCGGATGGGAGTACAGCAGCTTTGATCGTTACCAGCGCGATAAAGAAATGCGCAGCGTTGAAGCTCGTCTAAACGGGGAAGGGTTGGCGGGCTTGTGGGTGGCAGGTCTTTATTGGCGACAGGAGCAAGAATGGCTGGAACGAACCTACACGTATTTGGAAAACCCCTTCAGCAGCGAGCTTAAAATTAATACAGCAGCGCTATTTGGGCAGTTGGACATACCAATCGGAGATCAAGTAACGGCTTATTTGGGCGGTCGCTTCGAGCAACGCCGCAGCAAGTACGCTGACAGCGCCCAGGTCGACGACAGTTTCGATGACAATTTGTGGAGCGGCCGTGGTGGCATTGAGTGGAGCATGACCTCCCAGCATCGGCTCAATATAGGTATCAGCCGAGGGGTTCGTGGCGGCGGTGTAAACGCATCCCTTCTGGCGTCGGTAGAAACCAATGAGAAGAGGGAACCCCAAGAGTGGAGCACTTTCTATCGATTTGACGCCGAGGCATTGGACAGTATTGAGTTGGGCTGGCGCTGGCAATCCACGAACGAGCTTTTTACCAGTTACTTGACCGTCTTCGCGATGGAGCGCTTTGATCAGCAGGTCAAGCAGTCCCTGACAATACCCAGGGCAGACGGAAGCACTGCGTTTATTGAGTACAACGACAATGCCGCCTCCGGAAAAAATAATGGCCTTGAATGGCAGGCGCAATGGCTGCCTCATCCCCGCCTGAAATTACAGGCCACCCTTGGCTACCTGAATGCGGATTACAAACGCTACACCACGG
>Ga0181577_10002978_pt1 | contig 13103 bp, 22 predicted proteins | sample 101ome_21_FD_132468 | JGI IMG/M metagenome (GOLD analysis project Ga0181577, IMG submission 132468) | Coastal salt marsh microbial communities from the Groves Creek Marsh, Skidaway Island, Georgia - 101413BT metaG (megahit assembly) | ecosystem: Environmental > Aquatic > Marine > Intertidal...
ATGACAGTAGTGGGGTGGCATGGTGCTGCAGGTTGTCTGAAGTTCAGACAGGTTGGTGAGGGGGGTATGACAGTAGTGGGGTGGTGTTGGTGGTGGTGCAGGGGGTTGAAAAATAGTTTCTGACTACTGGTTGTGTTTGGTGGTTGTGTTTGTTAATATGAGGAACATTATGGAAGTTGCATCACGGTGATGCAGCAGGGTCAATCACAGGTTGTCTGAAGTTCAGACAAGCAGATGGAAGGAGACAGACATGACAGACAAAGGTTTTGAGGGAGGCAACGTGGTGCCTATCACGGTGGGTCGAGTGACCTCATCGTGGGTGCGGATGCCCAGCGAGGCGAACCAACGCACCAAGCGTGGGTACACGTGCATGGACGTGGGGCAAGCTGACGCCTCGTGGTCTACCTACCTGAAGGCGGTGGAGCAGGAGAAGCGACAAGCTGTGTCTGCTAATCTCAAGGCGGTGTTGGAGCGTCACAAAAATCGTTCCTGACATCCGATTTACATTGTGGATTGTTTGTGCTAGGTCTTATGCACAATTCGATATCAACTAGCTGTCTGAAGTTCAGACAAGGAGAACAGAAATGACTGAGGTTTATTTGGTGAACATGAAGCACGACAAGGCGGACTACACATCTGCCCACTACAAGTCCGGTGATTGGATATGCTTTCGCAGTACGCATGACCTCAAGGCTGCGACTGAGATGGCTGAGAACCTGCGTGAAGGTGGGTGGGAAGTAGTCGTGCAGTCTGTGCTGCTGGATGCCAATGGGGGAGTGCAGCTTGATGGGTAAGATCATGGGGTGCATGTTCATGGTGGTGGTGAGTGCGTTTGTCTCACCATTCGCCTTTATCAACCTGATGGATACCGGTGGGCCTATCTGGGCCTGTGCCTTGGTGGCATGTGGTGTCTGCTTTGGTGGTGGCTGGACTGCTGCTGCGTTCTATCTGGAGGAAAGATACGATGATTAACATGGATTTTGACAAACTGCGTCTACAAACATACATGGCGTATCAGGAGGACTGTATCTATGAGAAGCTGACGGCGGTGTCGTGGCAGACATGGAAGTCGGTTGTCTATGAACTAATGTCTACACGCAACCTGTCTGGTGAGAATGCGTGTATCGAAGCGCACCCTGTGATCTTTCGCAGGTTCCACAACTAAGCTGTCTGAAGTTCAGACAAGGAGAATGACATGACTTATCAACTTATCGGCGTGGGTAACAACGCCAAGACCATCAAGGGTGATGGCTCAGAGTACATGACCGCTATCAAGTACATGAAGCCGTTCAAGACTGTGTTCAACGGCAAGGTGCATAACCTGTGTGCTATGGCTGAGAGTGCCAAGTGCCATGAGCCGTGTCTTGTGTCGGCTGGTCGTGGTCAGATGTCCAGTGTCCAGCGTGGGCGAGAACGCAAGACCCTGTGGTATCTGTCTGACCGTGTGGGTTTCATGGATGCCTTGCACAACGACATATCGACGTTCCGGCGGCGACAGGTCAGGAAGGATATCTCGCCCTGTGTACGGCTGAATGGCACCAGTGATATCATGTACGAGAAGTCCGGCATCATGGACTATTTCTTTGACGTTCAGTTCTATGACTACACAAAGATTGTCAAACGTGCTTACGCTGACCTGCCACCTAACTACCACCTCACGCTGTCATACAGTGAGGCTGACATGGACTATGCAGACAGTGTGCATCAGGCTGTGCTTGACACTGGCGTCAACATGGCTGTAGTATTCCGTCACAGCTTGCCGGACACCTTCCGTGGGTTGCGTGTCATTGACGGTGACAAGGACGACCTACGATTCCTTGACCCCAAGGGTGTAGTCGTTGGCCTTGTGGCAAAGGGCAAGAAGGCCAAGCAGGACAAGTCCGGCTTTGTTATCAACTAGCTGTCTGAACTTCAGACAAGGAGAATGTAAAATGACATACGCAGTACACATGCAGACTTTGGAAAACTATGGCGCACATGACGAGGACGGCAGGTTTGAGAATGGCAACGCCTACTGGAAGTTCAAGGGTGGTGATACATACCTTGTGTCAGGCGTTGACCGACCAGCGGATGCTATGGCATTCGTGATGGCGACCTTCGCTGTCAACAGTATCGGCGTCAAGGAGATACCCACAGACGTGGAGACACAGGCTGAGTGGGAGGCCAAGCTGGCTGATCTCAGCGAGGACTATCAGGAGTTTATCTGGGAGACTGTCAATCGGATTGACGTACAAGCGTTCTTCGATGGGAAGGAAGCACCCCGATATTATCATCAGGCTGCACATGCAATGGGAAAGGAGTTGGCAGAATGATTTATCACTGTTCACATTGGGAGTTAGTGTCAGGCACCAAGAACGTCTGGCGGGGCATGAACTCAAACAACACCAAGAGTGTCCTTGTCGTGAAGGACATTGGGTGCTGGGTTCTGGACATCACGTATCTCAACGGCGGCGGACACTATTCGGCACACAACACTCGTGACGAGGCGTTCCGCAAAGCTGAAGAGCAAGCATCTTGGCTGGTGGATGAAAATTTCCATCCGGCTACCGCTTGACAATGCAAAAGCGTCCTGCTATACATAATCCTGTTGCGGCGGCGAATCGTCGTCGCCCACAGGTAGTCCCGCCCAAGAAGGGCAAAGGTTCGTACAACAGAAAGAAGGAGACGAGTAGCCATGCAAATCAAAGTAGAAAGCATGAAGCGGGTGACACCGAAAGCTGAAGGCCAGCGTGACCACTGGCGTCGTGAGAACAAACGTAAGAAACTTGTTCGCAAGGCGCAGCGTCAGGCCAAGCTGTTCAGGCAACGTGCCGCCTGACCTGTCTGAAGTTCAGACAACCAACAGGAGGTGGACACAATGGTGTGTCCATCTCACCTAACCAACATGAAAGGAGACATATCATGTCATACATCAAAGTCAAAGCTACCAACATTGTTCACGCACTCTCAGGTGCCAAGCCTTCGATTGACCGTACCAATGTGCGTGACTTCAATCACATGGGTAAATACTACGTTGGCCCATCTGAGAATGGTCAGTTCCTTCAGGTGAATGATGGCAAGCATATCCGCTACTACGGTATGCCATTCTACAACCTGTATCGGATTGTGTCCAAGAACGGTAACGACTTTGTAATCCATGAGGCTAAGTAGTCTCATCAACCGGGGCGGCTTTCGGGTCGCCCCATTTCACAGGAGAATGTAATGACACAAGTAACTCAGTACACCGTAGATGACTACAACGTGACTGTCTTTCGTGGGCATGTGCGTGAAGATGGTCGCATCCTGCACGGCATTCGCTCTGATGGCGTTCTTGAATGGCGTCTACCAGCAGCGTTCAAGCAGCACGAAAAGAACAGACGCAAGCGTAACTCTGAGCGTAGGGCTAGGCGCAAGCGTTGGCTGGACAGGTACAAGCTACACAAGGGCTGTAGTGTCTGTGGCAAGAAGGACATGCATCCGTGGCTGCTGCAGATGGATCACATCGACCCATCCACCAAGAAGGCAAACGTCGGTGACCTTGCCACAGGTAGCCTGAAGAAACTCATGGCAGAGGTACGCAAGTGTCGTATCATTTGTTTCCCTTGCCATGTGAAGCACACGACTGAGCAGAACAAGATAGGAGAATGACATGCCAGACATTCAATTCACCCCTGAGATAAACGCCATTGGCATCTTCGGTGAAGAGGAGGACACGTCATACGTTGTCGATGCCAATCATGTTGACGACGGCAACCATCTGTTTGTGGCTGTACCACACAGGCGTAAGTCCGTAGTTATCTCAGATGAAGGGGACAGGTTGCTTGTTCGCATCTTTGATTTCGAGAAGACACAACTTGAAGCGGAAGCAGAAGTGGAGTACACACATGAATAGATTCATAATTGACCATCATCCTGCTGCCATCGCCAAGTCGCTATGTGACAAGCACATTGTCAAGATGCCATTGGAAGAAGCACAGATGCTGTCCTTTGCTGTCAAGCGTTATGTGCCTGACATTGAGGGCTTGCAGAATGGGCCAAAGGCACATGCCAAGCATCCCTGTACCACATGGGCAGGAGATACGAGAGGCAACTACATGTATAGCTGGATGATGCTGGACGAGATGTCTCGTGAATATACAAGACGTTACGGCAAGGTACACAAGTGTTCTTTGCTCTTGCCACGGCTCAAGGAACTTGCTATACATATTCCAGAGGGTCACATCAAAAAGCATCCACAGTGTTTTGGTAAGGACAACGACCATCTCAAAACAGATGAGCAGTGGCCCATTGAAGCATACCGAAACTACTACCGCTGGAAGTATGACACGACTGAGTGGTGTGGCAAATACAAACTGAGGGAGATACCAAGATGGCTAACAGAACGCTAAAGGTTGAACTAACTGCGGATGAGATGGACACACTTGCTCGTAAGGTTGAGCATTACTGGCACATGTTTCATCCGTTTGGGTATGACACCCGGCTGGACAAGCCAGCATACTATGACCCAACCCGCAAGCGGTGGGTTGCTGAGATAAGCAGACTTGAAAGCTGTGACTGAAAGGAGAACTGACATGACAAAGAAAACAATTACAATTGAACTTGACGAGTGGAAGCTAGAACAGGTTCGCACAATCGTAAACGCCCTCAAAGATTTCAACAGGGCTACAGACGAGAAGTGCGACATCGACTACGGCCTTGTTCGCAGTCTAGATGGTGCTGACACGATTATTGGTGGTCACTTTGGGCTGGAGCAACCTAAGACTGAACACGGCCAGAGAAGCTGGTGGGCAGACTACCAGTGGGTTGAGGAGGATTAGTGGATATTATTATTGCACTGATCATCTTTTTTGTACTAGCAGCATTGACTTTGTGATATCATAGTGATATAACAGAGCAACAGTTAACAACCATGAAAGGAGAACTGCTATGCCTCTTGATTTTACTGCAAACGAGATCGTCCCTGATCACATCAACTTCCCTGTGGAGTTTGAGCCAACCAAATATGACAAGTCCAAGTATGTCATCAACGGTGACACAGGTGAGTACCTTGGCATCGTCGGCAGCGGCTTCAAATGTGCCAGCCACGGTGACTTTTTCACTCGTGCGCACAATGCCATCTCTGAGAATCTTGGAGAGGATTTCTGTGACAGCATGAACATCAGCTACGCCACCGCACGTAACAATGCGTGGGTCAAGATGGATATGCGTATGCCAAATGTCCTTCGTAAGATTGAGACAGACAAGCATGCGACCACCATCGCACCCCGGCTCATTGCCCTGCACGGTATCGACGGTAGCTGCTCCAATCAGGTCTACTACGGTGCTATCGACTTCTTCTGCACCAATGGCATGATCACTGGTGACTACGACAAGATCAAACGTAAGAACACCAGTGGCTTTGATCTGGAGACGTTCATTGACGAACTTCAGCACACGGTATCTGACTTCCATAACACGGCTGACGTGTATCAGGAGTGGGCTGAGACCAACCTTGCGACTGTCAACGTGAAGGCTTTGATTGAGAGCATCATCAAGTCTGACCGTAAGTCACAGAAGATGCACAGTCTCTGGTGTCAGGAAGTTGCCAACCGTGGCTGCAACAAGTGGGCATTGTACTCTGCCTTCACGAACTATGCCAGCTATGCAGACGAGCGTAATGGCTTCTCGCTGAAGAACACAGGCAACGACACTGCTGCCACATCCATGTGGTCACGTGAGCAAGAGGTAGCTAAGTGGATTGCTACCCCGCAGTTCCGTCAGTTGTCATCATCGACAATCGTCCCCTTGTCTGAACTTCAGACAGGTCACGCAGTCTAATGTCTAAAAGTCCAAAAAGAAAAGGAGACATTGTGGAGTTATCCATGTGTCTCCACTTCTTAGATGAGGGGTATGAAGTCTTTAAGAATGTGGGATGCACTGGCCCTGTAGACTTTGTTGTGTTAGATAAAGAGACAGGGGAAGTGCGCCTATATGACAGCAAAAAGGCAAATGCACATACGTCACAAACAAACATCACAAGTGTAGGAACAAGTGGAGTTACGGATGAGCAGAGAAAATTGGGCGTTAGGATTGTCACATCCTACAACGACAAAATCTTTGAGGACAAAGATAGAGTGAGGGTTTACTTCGATGAAAATGATGAACAGCTTAGTTGAGGATTACTATAAATCCTACGATTACAGAAACTTACGTGATGAAACTAAGAAACAATATCAATACTTCATCGGCGTAATGCTCAACACTGAGGTGGACGGACAGTCTCTGTCCACCTTCGACTATACATCTTTGCCAACACGTGTGGCGAAGGTTGCGTACAATCAGTGGTGCGAGAAAGGTATTCATATGGCTAATCATGTCATGTCAGCAACGTGTATTGTTTTCAATCACGGTTTACGCATGGAGATGTGTGTCATAAATCCTTTCGCTAACGTACGCAGGAGAACGCCTGAGAGGCGTAAGACTGTCTGGAGTAGGGATGATATCCAAAGGTTCTTAGACGCCGCCTACAGCGATTTTAGCACACGTAACATTGGACTGATCGCACACATGGCATACGCATGGTGTCAGCGTCTTGGTGACATGCGGCTGCTGGAATGGGAGAGTATCAATTTTGATAACCAAACTGTACAAATTGAGCAGTCAAAGCGTAAAGCTGACGTTCATCTTCCCATTGATGATGACCTGTGCGACATGTTGAAGCAGCAAGAAGAGGACTTCGGCTTCCAAAAGTACGTTGCCCCACGTCCGTACGCCATTCAGGGTGAGTTCAGGCCGTACAGCTTGCACAAGCTACCTACATACGCACGTAGAGTGATGGATGACGCTGGATTGCCACAGGAACTGCGACTATCTGACCTACGCCGTACTGGTACAACTGAAATGGTCGAGGCAGGTGTGGGTATGGCACAAATTATGTCGGTTACAGGACATGCTAACCCTAGTTCAGTAAAGCCGTACATGAAAAATACACTGAAGAGTGCAAATTTAGCTTTGACGGAACGTCGAATCCATGCTACAAGCACTTCAACTGCCGCAAAGGAGAGTGAATAACATGTATAATATATATAACACTGTAAGTGATCTTATAGTTGATGTAGACTTAGCTGTAGGTGATTCAAAGAGAGTGAATTGTCCTAACTGTGGTGGTATCAAAACATTCACCATCACGAATAGTGAGGGCAAGCTGCTGTGGAATTGCTACAAGGCTTCGTGCAACGTCAAAGGGGCAACACGAGTGCCTATGTCTGTGGATGATATACGTGCCAAGCTGGATGGCCGGGCCGCAAAGAAGGATGAACCATTCTCATTACCTGAGTTTGTCATTCCTCGTACGTACGACATTGCTGAGTGGGCATCTGAGTTGTACCAGATTGATGCTGAAGAACTTGGGCTGATGTATGATGTGAAGGAGGATCGTATCGTGTTCCCCATCATGCACGATGGTCAGCTTGTCGATGCGACAGGCCGTGCCATGAAAAATATTCAGCCTAAATGGAGAAGATATGGAAATAGTGGCTTGCCATACACGTGTGGTCGTGGTAATGTCGCCGTAGTTGTTGAGGACTGCGTGAGTGCTGCCGTTGTTGGTTACGGTTCTACGTCCTTTGTCGGGGTTGCGCTTCTTGGCACGTCTCTGCAGGAATCGCATAAAGGATTTCTCTCGCAGTTCTCAACAGCAATCATCGCACTTGACCCCGATGCGTTGACTAAATCAATAGAGTTCAGTAAGGAACTCAGAGGACATGTAAACGATGTTCGTGTCCTGCGTCTTGAAGACGACCTCAAATATCGTAACCCGACAGATATGGAGAATCTCAATGGAATTATCACTGATTAGAAGTATGATGGACAAAGAGTTCTACGACGATCATCGTGGAGCAAGATGTCCTGATCGACTGTTCAGTAAAGATGCGCAGAAGATCAAGAAGACTATCGACGTAGCAATGGATAGGTACGCACGTACCGTGACACCCGATGAGGTTGAAGCATTGCTGCTGTCCAACAACCCTGCCATGACTACGGCAGAGAAGCAGGTCTTCAATGGCCTGTTCCAGAAGATCAAGCGTGAGCAGCCGATGGGCGGCGACGTAGCACAGGAGGTGCTATCAAAGCTGTTCCAGAAGGTTGTCGGTGAGGACATTGCACGGCTGGGCGTTGATTACGTCAACGGTGACAAGTCTACACTGGAGCCACTGCGCTTACTGCTTGAGCAGTACGCAGAGGACTTCACGCCTAACCTGAATGTGGATTGGGAAGACATTGACCTTGAAACCCTGCTGGCTCGTAATGACCTTGAGGCACGGTGGACGTTCAACATCCCTAGCCTTGCACGTAAGGTGGAGGGCGTGAACGACGGCCACCTGATTGAGATTGGCGCACGGCCAAACACAGGTAAGACATCGTTCCATGCCAGCTTGATTGCCAGCCCCGGTGGCTTTGCACATCAGGGTGCCAACTGCATCATCCTCTGTAGCGAGGAGGGTTATCACCGTGTAGGCGCACGTTACCTGACGGCTGCTACCGGCATGACCATGCAGGAGATCAAAAAGAACCCTAGCAAGGCACGTGACCTGTATGCTCCTGTCAAGGAGCGTATCAAGATCAAGGATGCCACTGGCCGGGACATGGCATGGGTAGAGAGCATCTGTAAGTCGTACAAGCCGGACATCGTTCTGCTTGACATGGGTGATAAGTTTGCCCGGACAGGTGGTTTTGCTCGTACTGACGAAGCACTCAAGGCTAATGCTATCCATGCTCGTATGATTGCGAAGCAGTACAACTGTGCCATGTTCTATATGTCTCAGCTATCTGCAGAGGCAGAGGGCAAGGTATTGCTCAACCAGAGCATGATGGAGGGTTCACGTACAGGCAAGGCAGCAGAGGCTGACTTGATGGTTCTGATTGCAAAGAACCCAATCGTGGAGGGGGCTGATGAAGAAGATAATCAGCGTCATCTGAACATTGTTAAAAACAAGTTGACCGGGGTGCATTGTGTGGTACACTGCGAACTGGAAAACCAAACAGCGAGGTACACAGTATGATACGTAAACAGTTTAGTCAGATCGACTACGCCCTATACGACCAGAAGGCGAAGGACAAGACTACCGAATATCTGCGAGGCTTGGGATATCAAGTTGTCGAGCATCCTAATCGTTACGCACAAGACCTGATCGCAAAGTCGGAGATGAATGAGTTCATGGTCGAGTGTGAGGTGAAGGTGCTTTGGAAGACAGACAGCTTTCCATTTCCCAATGTCCAGTTGCCAGAACGCAAGAGTAAGTTTCTGAAAGAACGTACACTGTTCTTCATCTGGAACGAGCAGCTTACTCGTGCATTCACCTTCTGGTCAGATGATGTCAAGAAACTGACACCAGTAGAGGTTCCTAACAAGCGTGTACGCAAGGGTGAATACTTCTACCAGATACCACTGGACATGACGGAGATGGTCGAGGGCTGACATGAAAGTAACTCTTGATGTAGAAAACACTGTAACCCATCGTGACGGCAAGATGCACCTCGACCCATTCGAGCCATCTAACAGCCTCACGATGGTTGGTGTGCTGACGGATGCGGGAGTGGAACACCACTTCCCATTCGATCACGCAGAGCATGAAAGTCAGCACAACTACCATGATCGTGTGCAGATGTTTCTTGACGAGGCTACTGTGCTGATCATGCACAACGCAGCACACGATCTGTTGTGGCTGTGGGAGTCAGGCTTCAAGTATGACGGCCCGGTATTCGACACGATGCTGGCTGAGTATGTACTGCAGCGTGGTATCAAGGAGCCACTGTCTCTTGAGGCTTGTGCTGAACGCTATGAGTTGGATACGCAGAAGCAGGACACACTGAAAGAATATTTCAAGAAGGGATACACAACACGTGACATCCCCATAGATGAACTGTGTGAGTATCTTTCTGCTGACCTGCATGCGACACAGGAATTATCTGACCTGCAGTATCGTAAGTTGAACAGCCCTGAATATAGCAGCCTTATGACAAGCGTCATCCTGTCTAATCAGATGTCGGTGTGTCTGGCTAAGATATACCGCAACGGTTTCAGTGTTGACCTTGAGCAGCTTGAGTCTGTGCGAGAGGACTACGTTAATGAAAAGAATACACTGACAAAGGAGTTGAATGAGCAGGTTCGATCACTCATGGGTGATACGCCTATCAATCTAAATAGCCCAGAGCAGTTGTCTTGGATTATCTACAGCCGTAGGGTTCGTGACAAACAGTATTGGGCCAACACTATTGACCCATACATGGATCAAGCCGACTTCAATTCACTGGTAAGTGCAGGTACTGAGCGTGTGTATAAGACTGTTGCTGAGAGATGTGGTGAGTGTAATGGCAAAGGTAAGGTTCGTCGTATCAAAAAAGACGGCACACCGTTTGCTAGAGAGACCATGTGTAAGTCATGCTCTGGTATTGGCTACCATTTCCGGCCCACCAAAGAAGTTGCCGGTCTACGGTTCAAGCCACCGTCAGCAAAGTGGGCATCAGCCAATGGCTTTGTCACGAACAAGCAGAGCCTTGAGAAGCTAGAGGCAGTGGCACGTGGTAAGGGCATGACAGATGCAGAGGAATTCCTAGCTAAGATTAGGAGGCTGTCTGCTATTGATACCTACCTGTCATCCTTTGTTGATGGTATCACTACATTCACCAAGCAGGACGGCATGCTTCATGTCAGATTGCTGCAGCACCGTGCTGCCACTGGACGACTGTCCAGCGTAGACCCAAACATGCAGAACATGCCACGTGGCAACACCTTCCCTGTTAAGAAAGTGTTTGTATCTAGGTGGAAAGATGGCAAGATTATGGAGGCTGACTTCGCACAGCTTGAGTTTCGTGCAGCAGCATTCCTATCACAAGATGGAGTAGCAATGGATGAAGTATCTACTGGATTTGATGTACACTCATACACCGCTAAGGTTATTACCGATGCTGGTCAACCTACGGATCGCCAGACTGCAAAGGCGCATACGTTCGCACCGCTTTATGGCGCAACGGGCTTTGGGCGAACTCCAGCGGAAGCAGAGTATTACAACCACTTCACGGAGAAGTACCAAGGTATCGCAGCTTGGCACTCCAGACTGGCTAAAGAGGCTATGACTACTGGTATGATCACTACGCCATCAGGTAGACAGTTTGCTTTCCCTGATGTAAAGAGAAAGTCTAGCGGTAGAGTCACCAACTTTACACAGATCAAGAACTACCCGGTGCAGTCATTCGCAACGGCTGACATTGTGCCGGTAGTCTTGCTCTACATTGATGACCTGTTGGAAAATATGAAGTCGTGTATTGTTAACACCGTGCATGACAGCATCGTGATTGATGTACACCCAGACGAGGAACAGGCGGTTATTGATATTATACAGTCAACTAACGATGAACTGCCGCATCTGATAGCACGTCGCTGGGGCGTCAATATGAATGTACCACTTCTTTTGGAAGCAAAAATTGGGCCAAACTGGCTTGACACAAAAGACGTGGCATGATATAACTATGGCTCTTGAACTGAAAGAAAGGAGAAAATTATGACACAACTGACAACCATTGATACCAATAACTATACCGCTATGGCAAAGGCTATGGGTATTGCGAATGAAGGAACAGGCACTGGTAAGTCCAGCAGCTTGGCCCGGATGCGCATCAACCACTCGCCCATTCTTGGTGACGACAAGATTCTCGTCAAGGGTGGCACGTTCAAGTTGGACATTCCTGATGGGCCTACCTACTACGCCCAATCAGCAAAGGTTCGTCCGTATCTGCAACGCTTCATGTACAAGCGGTGGTCTAACGACGGCTTCGTCAAGACGATCATGGCAGATAGCCTGAACATCGACTTGAAGGACAACTTTGGTGGATTCAACTGTGGCAAACCTGCAGGGTACATCAAAGACTTCAAGGCACTTCCAGAGAACATGCAGAACCTGATCAAGCAGATCAAACGTGTGCGTGTTGTTCTTGGCACAGTCGATATGATGAACGCCACAGATGAGACAGGCAAGTCTGTCACTGTTGAAGGTGAGCCATTCATCTGGGAGATCGACAATCGGGAGGCGTTCAAAGAAGTAGGTGGTAGCTTTGAAACACTGGCAAAGATGCAGCGGCTTCCTGTGCAGCATAACATCAGTCTCAACACAGAGGAGAGGAAACTACAGACTGGTGGTAAGTACTACGTACCTATCGCATCTCTTGATGTGACCAATGTCATTGAACTAACAAACAAGGATCAGGAACTTTTCGGTGACTTCATGTCGTGGGTTGATAACTACAATAGCTACATTGTCAACGCATGGGCAGAGAAAGCGAACTCGCACATGGACGACGAAGATAGCGACATTGTAGACGACTTTGTTGATATCGAAGTAGAAGAAGAGGTAGCGTAATGAACCACCCCGCTGAACTGGCGTTGCATCAATACATGGAGAACGCTGCTAATGGTAAGTCCACCATGTCGGAGGATACTATTAAGCAGGTAGGTCTTGATGTTATGGGTGCGCTTGGACGCCAGTTTGGTGGGGGCAATAAGCGAGACAAGTTCGGTCTGCGTATGTCAAACGTAGGTAGGCCAACTTGTCAGCTTTGGTTTGAGAAGAACAAGCCAGAGGAAGCGTTGCCCCTTCCAACCACCTTCGTGATGAACATGATGATTGGAGACATTGTTGAAGCAGTCTTCAAGGGTCTACTGAAAGAAGCAGGAGTAAAATATGAAGACGATGAAAAGGTTACTCTCCAACTTGACGATGATACATCCGTCACTGGCACCTATGATGTTGTTATTGACGGTGCTGTTGATGATGTTAAATCAGCGTCTAATTGGTCGTATACTCACAAGTTTGAATCCTTCGACACTCTTAGACAGAGTGATGCTTTCGGGTATGTAGCACAGCTTGCTGGCTATGCGAAAGCTGCGGACAAACGTCCCGGTGGATGGTGGGTAGTAAACAAGGCCAACGGTCAGTTCAAATATGTACCAGCTACAGGTATTGACATTGACAAAGAGGTTGACCATATCAAACAAACCGCAGAGACGGTTGAACAGAATGAGTTCAAGCGTTGCTTCGATGCTGTACCGGAGAAGTTCCGGGGCAAGGAGACAGGCAACATGGTGCTTG
>Ga0181577_10002985_pt1 | contig 13083 bp, 7 predicted proteins | sample 101ome_21_FD_132468 | JGI IMG/M metagenome (GOLD analysis project Ga0181577, IMG submission 132468) | Coastal salt marsh microbial communities from the Groves Creek Marsh, Skidaway Island, Georgia - 101413BT metaG (megahit assembly) | ecosystem: Environmental > Aquatic > Marine > Intertidal zone...
ACGTTCCCTTCCTTCGACTTCGCGCCGGAAGCTACATGTGATTTCTCCGTTGTCGTGGAAGATGAACATGGATGCATCGGGTTCCACGAATTGAATGTGATTGTCCCCATGCCTGTGCCCTCCTATGCAGGTCCTCCTGAAGTCATGTGCATTGGGGAAACGATGTCGTTGTCCGGCCAAATCATCCCAGGGTGCGCAACAGACGTGTTGTGGTCTGGAGACATTGTGGACTCACTCGGAAACGTCAGTGCCGAAGGAGTTGGCCTTCATTGGCTCGAATTGAGCTACACAGATTGTTATGGCTGCCACATCACGGGATGGCGTGAAGTTTTGGTCCTCGATGTCCCGCATGTCGAATTTGCATGGGAGGATTCCGTTGTCTGTGCAGGACAAGAGGTCGATGCCTCCATCAATGGCTACGGTGGCAGCCTGAGCTATGAATGGTTGTGGAACGATGGTTCCTCGTCCCTTGGCCTTGACACCCCTTGGGTTGCCATCAACAACGGCAATAGCGTGTTGTCGTTGCAAGCCGGCGTCGTCGCTTTCAACATGTGTGGTTCAGATACGGCTTGGGCTCCCATTCAAGTCAACCCCATCTTGTTGGTTTCTCCCTCTTCGTACCTCAGCCCGACGGCATTGGTCAACGATACACTTTGTGCACCTGTTGAGCTCGAATATTTCGCAGATGCACCTGGCGCCACAGCATGGGTATGGTCGGATTGGATGACACCCGATTCATCCAATCCTGGAGGTGCCACTTTCTCGATGCCCACAGTCGGTGTCGAAACCAATTTTGAGTTAAGCGTGCAGGCAGGAATTGGAGAATCACTTTGCTCCACTCCTCTGCAATGGACCATCACCGTCGTACCCGAACCCATTGCATCGATTGATGCTGGGGTGACATTCTATTGCGGCGACGCATTGTATCCCGACGTCGAATTTGACGCGTCACATGGTTTGGCATCTTGGAGCTGGAGTGGGGGTGAATTGCCCGAAGATTTTCCCGAAAACTGGTCGATTGATCAAAGTGGAGAAACCGAGCTGTCTTTGACGGTGACAAGTCAATCACCCGGGGCCTCATGCTCCGCTTCAGAAACGATTTCATTGGAATTGTACCCGCAGCCCGTGGCTGGGTTTGAGGTGGTGTCCGACTCCGTGCTTTGTGCGCCAGGCACGTTTGAGATCCTCGACACAAGCGAGGATGCCGTCGAAATTGCATGGTACGTGGACTACGTTGGAGGGTGGCTCGACCCGGGAGAGACGTTGAATCTCCTGCTCCCCATTGCCGGCCAGTATGGCATGGTGTGGGCGGCACTCGGCGAAGGGGGCTGCAACGACACGTTGTTTGTGTACGACGTGTTCGAGGTCCTGCCCTCTCCCGACGCGGGAATTTGGTCCAGCCAACCTGCCTTCGTGCCCTGGAGCATGGAGGGAACCGAGTTCGTGTTCAACGACGTGAGCCTGGGGGGAGACAGCACGATTTGGACCATCGGCGACAGCACCATTGTGGACGAATCCATCTTGAGCTTCTTCTACGAAGACCCCGGGATCTACGCCATCTCCCAGCAGGTGTACAACGAATACGGGTGCGAAGACACCGTGAGTTTCCGCTTCGAAATCATCGATGAACTCGAGATTCACATCCCCACAGCCTTCACCCCCAACGGCGACGACATCAACGACATTTGGAAACCCGTCATCGCCGGCGAAAGTCGCATTGAAGCGTACCACCTCCAGGTGATCAGCCGGTCACATCAGGTGATGTTCGAAACGTTTGATCCCTCTCGGGGTTGGGATGCTCTGGACGTTCCCCGGCCTGAGAAGCTGGAAGACGTGCAGAACAGCCTGTTCATGTACGTGCTGCGCGTCCTTCCTGAAGCAACCCCGCTCGAGCCCGAGCCCAAATGGCTCGAATACACGGGGCACGTGATGATCGTCGACTGACGGTGAAGTTTTGACTTACCTGGCCTCGATGGCGAGCCTCACCTTTCGTGTGAGGCCTTGCCAGACGAGGTCGTAGCTGTGGTCGACCAAGTCCAAAAATTCGAGCCACGGGACATCCCCGAACGGTTCGGGGTGCACGCTGTTCCAGTGTTTGGGATTCAGGTACGGGCCGGTGGTCACGCCGCTGTACGTGGCGCGCAATTCCGGAATGCGGTCGGGATGGCATTTCATGCCGCAACCGTTAAAATCAAACGCGTCCACAAGGCAAAACATCTTCCCTCCCACCTTGAACACTACAGTCCGGTCGTCGAAAGGAAGTTCCTCGGTGGTGCCTGGCTTGGAGAGACAGTGGGACCGCAAGCGCTCGAGCAAACGGTCGTGAGGCGTCATTCCAGCGAGGCCTTCTTGTCCGCCACCGCTTGCAGGATCGCGTCCATGGCTGCCGCCAAAGGAGCAGCATCGATGGCGCTCATGGAGGGGCGCCAATCGTTGAGCAACGCGTTGATGGGCTCTGCGCCCAAAAGCGTCATCGTGGGTTTAAGAGAGTGGCGGGTCGCTGAAATCACGTTCCAATCTTCCGCCGAGGCCGCCACTTCCAAGCTCGCCTTCGACTTGATCAACGTTTGTTCCAATGCCGTCAGGAATTCGGCGTAAGACGCAGGGTCATCACCAAAAATGGCGTCGTATTGATCAAACCGGGGATGCAGTTCCATGAAGAACGTGTTCGCCTGCAAACTTACTGATAAACCCGAACGTAATCGACCGCCATGAATTGCGGAAACAGCGTGGTCTCATCGGGGTAGCCCGGCCAGTTCCCTCCCACTGCAATGTTGAAGATGAAAAAGAAGGGGTCGTTGAAGGGGGTTTCATAACCGCTTGGCTCCACGTTGCCTTCCGTGGTCAGCATGTGGTACGGCTCTCCGTTCATCAGCCACAACAACGTGTCGGGCTTCCAATCCAAGGAGAACACGTGGTATTCATCAGCAAACGTGGTCGGGAAATCCGAATAGGTCGCCGTACCCACGTTGGGGTGACCGCCACCAATGAGCTCTCCCCAGTGCGCCGTGCCGTGCACGTAGTTGGGTTGATGGCCCAAAAGCTCCATGATGTCAATCTCTCCACATTCCGGCCAACCAACTTGACTGTGGTTGGCTCCGAGCATCCAGAGGGCCGGCCAGAGGCCTTGGCCGTAAGGCAACACGGCACGGATGTCGATTCGGCCGTGGTCAAACTCTTGCAAGTCGCGTGACACCATCCGTGCGGACGTGTATCCTGCACCGTCTTGAAGGGCGACGATGAACAAGTTTCCTTCTTCCACGAAGGAGTTCGCCTCATCTGCCGTGTATGCCTGAGACTCGTTGTTTCCCCAACCTCCTGACCCCACCTCGTGGGACCAGTTGGCCGAGTTGATTTCAGTACCGTCAAATTCGTCGGACCATGCCAACGTCATGCCTTCGGGCGGGTTGGACGGCGAATGAGGCGTGTCGTATCCGCCTTCAGGAAGAGTGATGGCCAGCTCGGTGTCGTCGTTCAAAATGGTGCCCGTAGCCACCTGCTGGTTGCCTTTGAGGTAGCCGTTGACGGGATTGGAAAGCACGACGGTGAATTCTTCGTCGGCTTCCAATCCGTCGTCAATGACGATGGGGACGGCGATTTCCTGTTTGATCTCGCCAGGGGCGAACACCAAAGTCCCCGATTGCGCTTCGAAATCCTCCCCTGCTTTGGCCGTTCCTTCGACGGTCTCGAAATCGACGGTCACCTCCTGCGTGTTGCTTCCGTCAAGACGGACTTCAAAGCGGAAGGTGCTGTTGAACGAGTTTTCTAGGGACGTGCGGTCTGCGACAAATTGGATCTCAGCATCGATCGGATCGCTGCCGCCCCCGCAATCGGAGCAGCCCGACGCCACTGCCATCAATCCCATCGCACCCAACCAAGAAGAGGAATTCGAGAGTCGCATCATTCTGCTGCAAAAATCAGTGAGAAGTATCCGCTGCCCACAGGGTTGACGCAATCGCCGCCCTGTTGAAGCGCGCTCAACACAAGACGATCTTCCGTCAACTCCGTGATGGTGTAGGTCGGTCCCGAGTCCCAAACCCCCATCCATCCGCAGATCTCAGACACCTCTGTCGTCAATCCGTTGACGGTGAAGACATCCTCACCGTTCGGCCCAGCGCCCAGCTCCAACGTGTACGTGGAGGGGGCCACCGTCATTTCCGTTTCGATGTAGCCGTCGAACGGGTTCATGGTGCCGCCGTTGTTGTTGTAGAGGAATTCACCGTCTTCGGTAAGCGTCCAGCGGTCGTCGTATTGGAAATCCACGAGTCCACCTGCAGGAGAAGCGTACCACTCCGTCGATCCGGGTTCCGGTCCGATGGCGATGGCGCCAGCGTCCGAGCCAAACTTCCACGTCTTGGGGTTGTCGCATCCCGTCAAGAGCGCCAACGTTCCTTCGCAAGGAAGCTCCAGCGTCTTCTCAATGTGCACGCTGTCCGCGAAATACGCCATCCCGCCTTCCGCATGCCCCTGGTAGGAGATGCCGTAGGTGCCCTCCGCATAGTAAATCATGGTGTCCACGGGAGACTCACTGATTTGGCCATTGCCAAAATCCCAGAGGTGCATGAACACGTCCTCGCTGGCGTCCGCTTCCACCACCACCGTGTTGGAGTCGATGCCGATCACACCGTCGATGGTGTCGGGCAGGAAGTACCACGTCACCTCCGCCGAGGGTGGTGTTGGCAAGTCAGGGCCCTGTTCCACGTAAGGGTCGCAGCTTGTGAGCGCCGTCAAGGCTGCCACGCAGGCGACAAGAGCAATGTTCTTCAGGTTCATTCGTAGCCAGGGTTTTGGGTCAGTTGACCGTTGGACAAGGTAATCTCAGCCGTAGGAATCGGGAAGAGCTCGCTCTTTCCAGGAACAAATCCCTCCAACACTTCAGCCGCGCGTCCTTGACGCACAAGGTCAAAGAAGCGGTGGCCCTCCAGGCCGAGTTCGACGCGGCGCTCATGCCAAATGGCGTCGAGCAACGCTTGGCCGCTCACGCTGCCCTCCTGAATGAGGGGCACAGCGGCACGGGTGCGAACCATGTTCAAAGAGGCAATGGCCGTAGCTTCGTCGCCGAGCTGCTGGCAGGCTTCTGCGTGCATCAACAAGACGTCCGCCAAACGGATGACGCGATCGTTCGAACCGCCGTTGGGGTTGGGGTCTCCAAAAGGAGCCAACTCCGCCGCGGGGTTGAAGTACTTACGTGCGTAGTAAGAGTGGGGCATGCCCGTAGCGTCCTCGGTGATTTCGCCCCAATCGGAAGCGTTGTCACCGAGTTGGTAAACGGTGTAGCCCAATCGCGGGTCCACTTTTTCAATCAGATCTGGGCCAATTTGCTCTTCCCACACTTCAAATTCGTCCACGAAGTCTTGGGTGGGCAAGTTGAAACCGTAGCCGCTGAACGTTCCGCGCGCACGCTGGAACACGTTGGTGTACGTGCCTTCGCTCCAGAATTGAGCGCCCCAGTTGCCGCCCGAGTTGTTGGCGTACTGAATTTCCCAGATGCTGCCTGGCCCGTTCTCACCCGCTTCCGTGAAAATGTTGCCGTAGTTGGGGTCGAGGAAGTACTCTCCGGAACCCACCACCTCTTCGCAACGCGTGCGGCAGTCCGCCCAGTTGCCTTGGTAGAGGTGAGCCTTGGCGAGCAACGCGTTGGCTGCACCGCGTGTGGCGCGACCCGTTTGGGAGGTGCCGTAGGCGCTCTTTTCAGGCAGGTTCGCCGCGGCCTCTTCGAGGTCGGCCACGATTTGGGCCCAAACTTCGGCAGCCGTTGCACGAGGCTGAGCGTACTCCGAAGGAGCCAAGGTCTTCGTCACCAGAGGAACGCCGCCGAAGGTCGTCACAAGGTTGAAGTACCAGTAGGCCCGCAGAAATTGCGCTTCTCCGAGGTACGCAAGCTTCTGGAACTCGTCCATCTCGATGCCTGGGATGTTCTCCAACGCAATGTTGCAGTACGTGATACCCTTGTAGGCCGTCTTCCACTCGCCGAGCACGATGCCGCTTGAGGGGTCGCCGATGAAGCCTTCAAACTCCAGCAAATCGGGCTCGTCGGTGTCACCTGAACCGCCCTTGTCCGCATCGTCACTGACGATGTCGCCAAAGTACCAGCGGAAGTGAGCCCCGTCTGAAATCTCCACCTGAAGGGGCGCATAGCACGCGATGGTAGCAGCTTCCGCATCTTCAGCGGACTGGTAAAAATTGCCGGCGGAGCTGCCGATGTAGGGGTCGCGATCCAAGAAATTCTTGGTGCACCCTGTGGAAGCCAACACGAAGACCATCATGGCCAACGCGCCCATCCACGACAAGGTTGTTGCGTTTTCTTTCATCAGAACGTCACGTTGATGCCCACGTTGTAGATCCGGGGCGAGGGGTAGAAACCACGGTCAATGCCAATTTCCAGCGTTCCGCGTGTCCCAATTTCTGGGTCGAGGCCCGAATAGTTGGTGAACGTGAACAGGTTGTTGGCGCTGGCGTAGATGCGGAATTTCGAAATGCCTGCTCGGTCGAGCACTTCAGACGGGAGCGTGTAGCCCACCATCAACGACTTGATGCGCAAGTACGATCCGTCTTCGATGAAGCGATCGGAGACGCGGTTGTTTTGGTTCAGGTCGGCGTGCGTCACGCGAGGGATGTCGTTCGACGTGCCCTCCCCTGTCCAGCGGCCGAGGGCCGACACAGGCAGGTTGGTGGTGTTCAAATCGTAACGGAACATGCCCATGTACACGTCGTTGCCGTAGCTGCCCTGAAGGAATAGGTTGAAGTCGAAGTTCTTCCAGTTCGCGCCCGCAGTGAATCCATAGGTGAAGTCGGGGTGCGGGTTTCCGATGACCACCTTGTCCTCGTTGTTGATGACACCGTCTTCGTTTTGGTCCACGAAAATCACGTCACCTGCCACTGCATTGGACTGGGCTGAAGCCGCCGCCTCCGCGTCGGTTTGGAAGATGCCCGCCGTCTCGAATCCATAGAAGGAGGCGATGGGAAGGCCGATGTTGGTGATGGCCACAAAGTCGCCGGAGCCGAACACGTTGCCCGTGAAAATGGGCTGGTTCAAGCTGTCCACAGGAGCCCCAAGATCGGTGACCTCGTTGCGGTACATGGAGATGTTGCCATTCAAATTGTAGGTGAAATCACCTTCACCGCCTTGGTAACCCACGGCCAATTCCGCACCGCGGTTGCGGGCCGAAGCCACGTTGGACGGGCCAGGCTCAAGGCCAGCTGTGCCCGGGTTGGGCACGTACGCCAACATGTCGATGGTGTTCTTCTCGTACACGTCGAAAATCAAATTCCAACGGCCGTCCAAGAAGTCGGCGTCGACACCGAGGTTGATTTGCTCCCCCGTTTCCCACTTGAGGTCTGGGTTCGCGATGGCCACGGGGCCGGAACCGATGATTTGGTTCTGCTCGCTGCCAAACGTGTAGTTCAAACCGTTGACGATGATCGGATTGTAGGCGTAGTCGCCAATCTCGGCGTTGCCGTTGCGGCCCCATGACCCGCGAACTTTCGCAAAGTCGATCCACTCCTTCTCTGCAAACCAAGGACGCTCTGTGAGGTTCCAAGCCGCTGAGAACGAAGGGAACAACCCGAACCGGTTGTTCAACCCGAAGCGAGAAGACCCGTCGTACCGGAGCGTTCCCATGAACGACCACTCGTTTCCGAGGTCGTACGTGCCACGGACAAATTGTCCAATCCAGGCGGTTTCGCTGATGCCGTCGCTGGCCCGAGGAATCTGAGGCTCCACGTTCAAACTGTTGCTCAAGAAAGCGTAATAGGGATCGTTCGAAGCCAAGCTGTCACGCGAGGCGGTGATGCTCGAGGACATCGATTCGAGCGCCGAGTAGCCCGCGATGAGCTGCAATTTGTCCTCGTTCTTGAATTCTTTCGTGTAGGTCAACGTGTTCTCCCACTGCCAAGTAGACCACTTGTTTTCCGCGCGGATGAGGGAGTTCACTTCGCGGAATTCCGTGGCTGGGCGGTTGGGGTCGCCGGGATACAAGGCCAAATCGTAGGCAGGGAAGAAAATCTTCTGAGATCCCAACGCCAAGTCCACGTTCACAGAGGAACGGAACTTCAGGTTGGGAAGCAGGTCCATTTCGCCAAACACGTTGCCCACGAAGCGGTTCGTGGTCCAGTTGTCGAAGGTTTGTTCGATCTGGTTGATGGGGTTGACAATGTCGCTGTCGATGTAGTCCGTGTACGCGTATGTGCCGTCGGTTCGGGTCACGGGCGTCACGGGATCGATGTTCAACGCGCGCAACACCGGCGTGCTGAATTCGTTGTTCTCGGCCAAGGCGTTCCGCTTGATGTGCGTGAACGTCACGTTCTGGCCGACGCGGAAACGGTCGCCTGCCTGCTGCTCCGAATTCACGCGGAACGTGGTCCGCTCGAAACGCCCCTTGTCGCCGCCAATGATCCCGTCCTGCGAGAAGTGGCTGGCGCCCATGGCAATGCTCGAGGTCTCTGTGCCGTTGGTGTACAACACGCTGTGGTTGGCCATCGGAGCACGCTCGAACATGGCGTCTTGCCAGTCGGTGCCTTCGCCCAAAGACGCGGGATCCGTCAACCCTGGAAGGGCGGACAACCCCGCCGCTGCGCGGCTCTCGTTCATGAGCACCCCGTATTGCTCGGCATTGAGGAGCGCCATGTATTTCCACGGCTCCTGCATGCCCACGTAGCTGTCGTACGTCAACGTGGCCTTGCTGTTCCGCGAACCTTTCTTGGTCGTGATCAAGACCACCCCGTTGGCACCTCGCGCCCCGTAAATCGCCGTTGACGCGGCATCTTTGAGGATGCTGATGCTTTCAATGTCCGACGGGTTGAGGTAGTCAATGCCTCCGGACGGAATGCCGTCCACAATGAACAGCGGGTCGGAGTTGTTGATGGACCCCAAACCGCGAATCCGGATGGTTTGTGTACTTCCTGGCTGGCCCGAGTTTTGGGTCACCTGCACCCCCGCGGCACGCCCCTGAAGGGCCTGTTCCGTGCGGAGCACGGGAATCGAGGTGGCCTCTTTGATGTCCACCGTGGTGACGGCGCCAGAGATTTTGCTGCGCTGCTGGTTGCCGTACCCGATGACAATGGCCTCTTCAAGACCTGCGACATCCGGCTGAAGCACCACTTTGAGGTCGGACACCGTGTTGGCGACCGTCAGCTCTTGACGGAGGTAGCCGATGTACGAGAAGACCAAAGTGGCGCCCGACTCCACGGTCAGCGCAAATTTGCCGTCCAGATCTGTGGCGGTTCCGGCGTACGAGCCTTTCACCGTCACGGAGACCCCAGGCAAAGGGAGATCTCCGTCCACGACGGCACCTCCCACAGAGATGGTTTGGGCCCACACCCCTGACCCCGCTCCTAAGAGCAAGATCAGGGATGCCAGCCAGGAAAGTTGTCGAATCATTTCACAAAGCTCCAGGAAGCGCGAGCCTCCTCAGTTGAAAGTTGAAGGGTGTACACACCGGCCGTCCAAGACGTAGCGTCCAACACCAAGAGTTGTTCGTTTTGGCGCATCTGAGCAGAAGACACCAAGCGGCCTTGAACGTCGCGCACTTCCACGAGAGCGTCGGCCGTCAAAGGCGCGGCCAAACGAACATTGAGCTGGTCGTTCACAGGCACGGGGAAGAGTGCGCCTTCCAACACAGCGATGTCTTCAATGCCGTCCACCGTCATCGTCAAGCTCGCAGACGCCGTGCAGTTGTTGGCGTCCGTCACCACGGCGGTGTACAAACCGCCAGAAAGCGAATCGGGGTTCACCTCCATGCCCGTCATGTTGGTCCACACCACCGTGTATTCAGGCGTTCCTCCGGTCACGGTTGCTTCCGCTTGGCCGTCGCCGGCACCTGAGTCCACAGTGACGATGCTCACCTCAATCGCCAACGTATCAGGCGCAGAAATGGTGAATTCGAAGGTGTTGGAACATCCGATGGAGTCGGTGGCCAACAGCGAGTAGGTGCCAGGAGCAAGGTCGTTCACGCCCACGCCGAGCAAGACGGTGTCGGCATAGAGGGTATCCAACATGTATTCACCGAAATCGTACATGAATTCGTTCCAGTAGGTCACCGTCGTGTCGATGAACATGGCGCCGGTGCCGTCAGAGCACAATGCGTCCGTCACTGAAATGCCCACCTCGGGACCGTCACCGTACACGCAGCTGCCGTCGTCTTCGTTGGCGTCTGCGTTGTAGTTGCAAGCCGTCTCGTCCGTGCAACCAGGAACAGGCTCCACCACGCATCCCGTGCAAAGGTTCCAGCACACCACATCCAACACGACGTCACCCGTCACGTCCAAGGTGCGGTTGGTGTAGCCGTCGATGGTGCTCGTGCACGCCGTGCCCTCCGCAAACATTTCTTCGTCCGTCCAGCCGTCTACAGTGAACTTGTACTCATAGGTACCTCCGTCCAAACCGACTTCGATGGAATAGACGCCGTCACCGTCGTCGTCCGTCATCACGGCACAACCGCCGCACCATCCGTTGAACGAGCCGTTCAAGTTGACCGTTCCAAAAGTGCCGGCGTAGCCTGCCATGTCCACCTGGAAGGTCACGAGACCACCCGGAACGTCATTGCACGTGCCGTCGCAAGTACCGTAGTAGTCGTTGGTCGTTGAACCCGCCTCGGTCTGGCGGTTGGCGTACCCGGCGAAATCCGTGACAGGAGCGCAATCCGCGCCATCCACCATGTCGTTGATCAAGTTTTCCTGACCCGCAAATCCGTTGATGGCGTACTTGTATTCCACCGTGCCTGTCAATCCTTCAATCACAACCGTGTAAACGCCGTCGCCGTCGTCGTCTGTCATGGTGTTGGAATCGTCGTTGGCGCACCATCCGCAGAATGGACCCGTCACGAAGACGTTGTCGAATTCAGGGGCGCAGGTCATGTCCACGTTGAACGTGGTTTGGGCGGCAGCGCCAAGCGTCAAGCCAAAAGCGGCTGCCAGAGAGAGCAAATGTTTCATGAGATCTTAAATGTTTGTTTTCAATTCGAATTCTGTTGTTTGATTCTGAACGCGTAGTCCAAACTCACCAGGCTCCACCACGTAGGTCAAGTCTTGGCCAATGAAACCCAACTCGTCTGTCGAGACGCTGAGTTGCACCGTTTTTGTTGCACCGGCGTCCACAAAGACGCGTTTGTAGGCCTTGAGTTTGTCGACAGCAGGTGTGATGGACGCCACGCTATCCTGCGCGAACAACATCACCACTTCTGTGGAGGTTCGATTTCCTGTGTTGGTCAAGGTCACCTCCACGTCGAGCATGTCCCCCTGACGAACGTCATCTGTGTTCAACACCCGAAGTCCAGTCGTGACGACAGGGCTGTAGCTCAAACCGTGTCCAAAAGGGTATTGAGGTTGGAACCTTGAAGGGTTCTCGCCGTGGCGAACGTCCTCCGTGTGTTTTCGGTCGTACGTCACGTGACTCGACGCCTCGCGCGGCCACGTGAACGGCAAACGTCCCGAAGGGTTGAAAGCTCCGCTCAGGACCCGCGCAACGGCTTGCGCACCAAAGTCGCCCGGCAAGTACGCCATGACCACGGCGTCCAGGTCTTCCTCGACTTGGGAGAAGGTTCGTGGTCGACCTTCGATGAAGACCGCCACAACTTGGGTCCCTGTCGCCGCCACTTCGCGCACCAATTCCAGTTGGTTGTCTGGCAACCGCAGGTCGCCGATGTCACCGACAAACTCCGTGTACGGCATTTCGCCGAGGAACAATACCGCAACCTCCGATCGTGACGCTCGCACGGCCTTCACCACGCGACGGATGTCGGCAGCGTCAAAGCCCATGTTCGCGAGTTCCTCGAACTGAATGCGGCTCTCGCCGAACTCCTCTCGCATCCCCTCAACCGCCGTCAATCGCCCTGGATTGTTGTAGGCCGGATCGGTTCCCTGCCACGTGCCTGACCACCCGCCGTTCAATGCGTTGACCGAGTTGGCCGTCGGGCCGGAGACGAAAATGGGGCCCTCGCCGCCCAAGGGCAGGACGGGTTGATCTGGATAAACCGCGTGGGTCCCTTCGTTCTTCAGCACCGTGATGCATTCCTGCGCCGCGCGGGCGGCAGGGCCCGCGAGGCCTGAGCGTTCATCCTCGGTCAGCGCGGGAGGCAACGCGGCCCCTCCTTCCTCGAGCAAGCCGAGCTTTTCTTTCACGGTGAGGATGCGGCGCACGCTGAGGTCGATGCGGCTTTCTGGGATTTGGCCTTCGTCGACGAGTTCCTTCAGGAGCACAGGAAATTCCAGATCCTGAGGAACCATGCTCATGTCGATGCCCGCCACGATCGCCATGCGGATGGCTTCCTTGTACGTGGCCGCCACGTGGTGCCGCTTCACCAAGAATTTGATGTCCTCCCAATCGGTCACCACCAGCCCCTCAAACCCAAGCTCACCGCGAAGGATGTCCGTGAGGACAAACCGGTTCACGTGGGTGGGGATGCCGTTCATTTCCCCGCTGTTAACCATGACCGTCATGGCACCAGCCTCGACCGCCTGAGCAAAAGGAGGCAGGAACCATTCGCGCAGTTGGCGCTCAGGAATGTATGCTGGTGTGCGGTCCTGACCACTCCACGGAGTGCTGTAGCCCAGGTAATGCTTTAGCGTGGCCGCAACCTTGACCGGACCCTCTTGAAAGCCGCGAACCATCGATTCGCCCATGTCGCCCACGAGCTTGACATCCTCTCCAAACGTTTCCCAAAATCGCGGCCAGCGTGGGTCGCGCCCCACATCCAGCACGGGTGCAAAATTCCACGGGATGCCGCACGCGTGAATTTCACGCGCCGTGCCCTCCGCCATTTTGCGCACCAAAGAAGTGTCCCACGTCGCAGCAAGGGCAATTTGTTGAGGCCCGAGTGCCGCTCCGGAGGTGTACGTCGCGCCGTGAATGGCGTCGACCCCGTACAACGCAGGGATTCCCTTGGCTTTGAGGCTCGCCACTTGAATGCCGGAAACGAGTTCGCGCCACTTTTCCATGGTGTAACCGTGGCCGCCGCAATTCAGTACACTTCCGACGCGACCCTCTTCAAACGCTGCGGTCAACTTGTCGGCATCGAGGGTGTGCGGTTCGTCGAGAATGACGTAGATGTCTTTCCGGTCACTGAGCTCCCCTTGGCACAACATGTC
>Ga0181577_10002997_pt1 | contig 13065 bp, 11 predicted proteins | sample 101ome_21_FD_132468 | JGI IMG/M metagenome (GOLD analysis project Ga0181577, IMG submission 132468) | Coastal salt marsh microbial communities from the Groves Creek Marsh, Skidaway Island, Georgia - 101413BT metaG (megahit assembly) | ecosystem: Environmental > Aquatic > Marine > Intertidal...
CTGTACTACAGCTAAATGCTGAAGACAGAGGTCTACATATAACTCCAAGCAACGACATTAAGTTTCTCGGATACGGAGCAGGTTACCTGAGATCAGATGCTAACGGCAACATCTTTACTGAGAGTGCTGACAGTGTTGAAGATACTCTAGACTCAGTAACTAGTAGAGGCAACAGCACAACAAACTCAATAACTATAGGCGGAGCGCTTATTACAGCTAGTGCGCCTATACTAGATTTTGTTGATACAAATAGTTTTACAGATACGGACGACAGGTTTAGAGTTAGAGCTGTTGGCGATGCTGGTGCCATTCAGTGGTGGGATAATTCAGAATCAGCTGTAGTTGATTTAATTCGTATAACTAGTGCAGGTAATGTTGGTATTGGAACTACTAGTCCAGCTTATAAGTTAGATGTTGATGGAAGTCTGCATTCCTCTGATATTACTATTGCAGATACAATATACCACGAGGGAGATACCAATACGTATATGCAGTTTCACGCTAATGATGAGTGGCGTGTTGTAACAGCGGGAGTGGAAAGACTTGAGGTAACTAGCTCTAAGACAACAGTTCAAAATGTACTTATCGCTAATGATTTTGTTGGTATTGGAACAGCCTCCCCTTCAGAAAAACTACACGTATCAGGTAACGTACGCATTGAAGGTAACTTAGAGGTCAACGGATCATACACACAGATTGATACTAACACACTAACTACAGAGCAGTGGAACGTAACTAACGATGGTACGGGTCCAGCTGTAACTATCAATCAGACAGGTGCACAAGACATTATGGATGTGCAGGATGACGGTACTAGTGTGTTCTACATTGAAGACGGTGGTAATGTGGGTATTGGTACTACGGATCCAGATACCAAGCTTGAAATATCTGGAGCTTCAGGTCAAAAAATAAGAATAAAAAGTACGAAAACATCATTAGCTGCTGATGAATTAGTGGGTGCCTTTGAAGTATATAAAACCGATGGCTCTACAAATGGTCCGGGAGTTTTTGGTTCTTTAAATATTTATTCTCAAGACCTTGGCGGTGCTTCTTATGTTACTCTTAATACATCAGCTAGTGACGGTAACAATGTAGAGAGATTAAGAATAAAATCAAACGGAAGTGTACTTTTATCTTCATATGGAAATAACAATTTCACAGGCACAGCTGCCTATGCCTTAGCTGTAGATAGTGCAGGTAACGTCATTGAAACAGCTGTACAAGGCTCTCCTACAGGGGGTAGTGGTACAACAAATTATGTAGCTAAGTGGAATACTTCAAGCACGTTAGGTGACTCTGGTATTTATGATAATGGTACTAACGTAGGTATCGGGACTGCAAGTCCATCTAGAAAACTACACATAGTTGGTGGAGATATTTATGCTCCAGTTACAAGCGATACAGCTGGCACTGGTTCTTTTGGTGGTAATAGTTTTGAGATAAGAAACAGCACTACAGGAGAGCATTTTAATATTGATATATACAATAGAACTACTTCTGCTTGGTATACTCCACTTCATATACAAAACACAGGTAATGTTGGTATTGGTACTACTAGCCCTAGCGCTAAGTTACACGTTGTAGGAGACGTTAAATTTGACGGTGACAGAGACATTGAATTCAACACTACAGACGGTAATATTAAGATTACCCCAAACAGTGGTGGTTGGGCTACGGGATATTTCTTTAATGGGTCGGCAGGAACTTACAGAGGAGGTTTTGGTGCGCTAGGATCAACAGATTCCTTAACATATTTCTACATAGGAGATTCGTACAACGACACTACAATGGTTGTTCAGCCAAATGCTGGTAACGTTGGTATCGGGACTACTAGTCCAGCTGCTAAACTTCACGTAGACGGCAACGTTAGATTTGTTGACGCTGGTTTTGCGGGATTTGAAGCTCACAACACCAATGGAAACTGGGAAAGCTTTATTGGAACTGAAACCGGTGGTGGTGGTAATAGATACAACTCTAAGTCAAGTCAACATACCTTCTATAACAATTCTACTGCTGTAATGCGGATCAACAGTAGCGGCAACGTTGGTATCGGAACAACTAGTCCAGCTGTAAAATTAGATGTTGATGGTGGCACTAGTGATACTATTGCAGTATTTAGAAGTAGTGATAACAGAGGTAGGATACAAATAGAAGATAACGATACAAATATTTTCGTTATCGCAGAAGGATCTAAAGCTTCATTTGGTTTGGCAAGTACATTATCTTCAACAAACCTTAATATTGATTCTTCAGGCAATGTAGGTATCGGTACTACTAGCCCAGTCTCTAAGTTGGAGGTATCAGGGGGAAGCGGTGCTATTAATGGATCTGGTCTAGCGTATTTAAACAATTCTGATGATGCGTTTTCTCTAGTTCTTGATAATGCAGGTACTTCTTCTCAAAATGATAGAGGGGTATTTGAAGCAAGAGTAGGTGGTAGTTCTGTATTTAGAATAAACAACTCTGGCAACGTTGGTATTGGAACATCTAGCCCTTCTGGAAAGCTTCATATAAAAACAGACGCAAGTTCTGAATTTATATTTACTGGTTCGTCAACATCTGGATATACCACTACCATCCATATGGACGATACTGGTCTTGATATAGGACATAACAGTTCGGGTAGAAGCTTAAACCTAAAGACAAACTCGTTAGACAGATTAACAATATCAGGAAGCGGTAACGTAGGTATCGGGACTACATCTCCCGGGTACAAACTAGATGTTGTAGGAGATATTAGGTCTACAGCTGCTGTAAGAGCTAACACTAATCTTGTTGTTGGTGGATACGCAGATATTAGCGGATACATAAACCACAGAAGTGACTTCAGAGTATTAAACAAGGCTCAGACCAACTGGATTACTTGGGCTGTTAGGGATACTTCAGGCACAGAGTCTGTAATGGACTTGGCTAACTTAGGATCTATTAACGCTTCAGGTTATGTTAAAGCTGGTGGTAAGACTACGTACACTAAGGGATACGCTTCACTTGATACTACTGGTAATGCTGTCGCAGGTCTTGGAACATCGGGCAACGGAGCTTCAGCAAGGCTTGTATTTGAGATGCACGGAGGTCAAGGTGAATACCAGAGAATTGTATACGCTCGTTACAATGCTGGTGGGAAGTGGTATCCAACTAAAGTTATTGACGAAGGAACAAACGCATTTGACGTAACCGATTCTGGTAATGGAACGACTGTTACCTTTACATTTAAAGCAAGAACAGCTTCACAGGCTTACAGCCCTTACGTAACGATAGAACACGTAGGAGCAGCATTAGACACATCATACTTATAATTATAAAGAATGGCAGCAGAAAACAAGATTTTTAACAATGCTACAATACAGATTGGGAATTCAGCAAGTGAAGAGCACAAGCTAAAAATATTCCACTCTGACAATACCTATGTAGAGATTTATGGGTACGGTATTTATATGAGTCGTACAAACTCATATATAAGACCGACTTCAGACGGAGGTCAAATATTAGCTATAGGTACAGATAACAATACTTGGAATTATGTTGCGCTTGATACAAATTACTTTACCGTTAGCACTAATGCGACTGAGCATTTTCGTATCACCAATACTGGCAACGTTGGTATCGGGACTACTAGTCCAATTCAAACTTTTGATTTAAATGGTGTAGCGTACTTTAGAGGTGGTACAGCAGCGGATTTTGGCGTTGGTGATACCCCTTCTGACACTGCTATTATTATAGATGAGGGCGACTATATATATACCCGAGATAACAATAATTTAAGAAAGCTAATAGGAAAAAGTGGTTCTGACATTATATATATTGGGCAAACTGGCACTAGTTTAATTGATGGAATATCTCTGCAAGCTGGTCAGTCAGGATATGTATCTATAGTAAATGGAGATAACGGAGAATACGCTAGGTTCACAGGAGGCAGTTTAGGTATCGGGACTACTTCTCCTTCTCAGAAGCTAGAGGTAAACGGTAACGTAAAAGCAGACAACTTCATCGGAGGTAATGATGCAGGTATCTACAGCTTCAACGATACAGTAACTGCTAGCACTTCTGAAGACATCTTTAGTATCAGCTGTACCAATGGAGCACAGGCATTTAGAGTTACCTTTGTATGTAACACATCAGGTTATTCTGTAGCTAAAACATATGAAGTGGTACACGCATTTGGAGCAGATCCCGTATTTTTCAAAGTGGTGGACACAGGTGCTTATGATGGTCACGACTTTGATGCAAGTTTTGCAACAGAAGCGGGTGGGCTTGAAGCAAACAACAAAAAGATTATCTGTACCATCACAAACAACTCTGCAACCATTGACGCAGACATCGTAACAACCGTCTTCTTAGGAGGATCACCAACAGCAATAACAGTAACAGCTTTATAAAATAACATATGGCAATCACGTTCAATCATAACGACAAATTCTACGTAAACGGAAGCAATGTAGGTATTGGTACATCTACTCCTGAGTGGCTTCTACAGTTGCACGAGCCTACTGGTGGAGCTAATTATATAAAGATCACCAACCAAAACACTACAGAAGATGGTGGTAATGGTATGCTTATCGGTATCTCTGCTTCAGAGCAAGCTACCATATGGAATTATGAGAACACCAATATGCGTTTTGCTACTAATGGTACAGAACGTGTGACCATTACAAATACTGGCAACGTTGGTATCGGGACTACTAGTCCTGATGCTAAGCTTGATGTAAATGGTGTTTCTAGAATCTCGGGAGACTTTGCAGGGACTGGACAAGACCCATTACTAGAGTTTTACAATACAGATGCAAGTCTTGGCGCAAATCAAATTTTAGGTACAATTGATTTTTATCAATCAGACCCTTCAGGAGGCGGAGTTGGTGTTGTTTCTAGAATACGTTCAATCAATGATAGCAGTTTTAAAGGAGAGGCATCTTTAACATTCCATACCGGAGAGGCTAATGTTAGCTTCCAAGAGAGAATGCGTATTACCTCTACAGGCAACGTAGGTATTGGTACGACTAGCCCAACAGCTGCCTTGCACGTAGACATCCCCGGTAACACAGTTGCATTTAGAGCTACTAGAAATGGCGGGACTGATGGAGATTTGGAAATCAGTTTTGGTAGTGCTTTAACAGCTTACAACTCAAAAGCAGGTGGGCATAGATGGCTTGAAAGCAGCTCTGAAAAGATGCGTCTTACAGATGGTAACTTGGGTATTGGGACGACTAGTCCGGCTCAAAAGCTTCACGTTGAAGGAAACGCTCAGGTGACTGGTCAGTTTGCTCAAGGCGTTAACGTGACCGATAAGATTGCAAACTATGGTGCTGAGTTTAGGTCATCTGGCGCTTCTGCTCAAATATTCTTCGGTCGTTCTGATTCAGCTGTTGGTTCTGGAGCTATTGGAGCTGATGCAAGCTATGTGTTTTCTGTATGGAATGTACCAAGTTTTTCTAGACCTTTTGTTATAACTCAAGGCGGCAACGTTGGGATTGGGACTACGAGTCCTGCTGTAAACCTTCACGTACACGAATCAGGTAGCGGGGATGTCTATACAATGTATAGCAATGATACCACAGGGGTTACCATTGGTAATGGTTCTTTGATAGGTATTAATGGTTCTGAAGAGTTTATGATTTGGAACTATGAAGGAACTGCAACAAGATTTGCTACTTCTGGCTCCGAAAGAATGCGTATTACCAGTGCAGGCAACGTAGGTATCGGTACTGCTAGTCCGGGGCAAAAATTAGATGTTTCCGGTAACGTACGAGGTAACAACATATATGCAAATGACTCTTCAGTTCCTTCTCTGTATATGGAGCGAGGAGATGGTAATCCTCAGGCTGTAATTCGTTTAGTAAAGTCAAATGACAACCTGTTAATAGGTAACACAGCTATAGATGAGGTAATATTCTATGATGATGCTGGAGAAGCTATGAGGCTTGACGGTGCTGGTAACTTAGGTATTGGAACGACTAGTCCAGCTTATAAGTTAACTGTTGCTGGTAGAGTTAGTATTGAAAATGACATACTACAAGTTACATCTGCATCTCCAACAATTTTATTTTCTGTTCCCGGTGGTGGAATTGATAGTAAAATTTATAATGATGGAACTGGTAATTTTATTATTGGTCACGGATCAAACTCAGATAATCCACCAGAAAAATTACGCATCACCTCTTCAGGCAACGTTGGTATCGGTACAACTAATCCGTCTCAGAAGTTACACGTAGTTTCATCTGGTACAAACCAAATTCAAATTGATGGAAGTAACTCACAGAGTATGTTTAGCTACAGTGATAGCGGAGGTGTTGGCTGGTGTACTGGAAGCGGTGCTGGGAGTTGGACAAATTTAGTGTATCTAGACACAAATAATGATGCTGTCAATATATATGCAAACGACTCGTTCCATACAACTTTTAACGCACAAGGAAACGTTGGTATTGGGACTACTAGTCCAGCTAAAAAGTTGGAAGTAGTTGGTAGCGATACAGATGGAATCAGAGTTTCTGGAGGAACAAACAATAGACGTGTTGAAATAACAGGTACAGAGTTAAGTTACTATACAACCTCTGTAAATGGTTGGGCAATGGCCAACATCGTTAGAAAAAATAGCGATAGCTCTGTACTTGGACATATTTCTGGGGCGTATGCAGGTGACCCTAATGCGCTAAGCTACACTTATTACGGAGGTAATGCATACAACGCTGCCGCTATGTATATACTTTCCTCCAACAAGAATGTAGGTATAGGCACAAACAACCCATCTTACAAGCTCACAGTGGTTAGCGGTACGGACGACATAGGCATCCTAACAGCTTCGTCAGACTCTGGGTCTTACGTAGGGTTCTTAGACAACGCTACATCAGTTATTCCTAAGATTGGAGCTGTGGGCAATAAGATGGTTTTAGATGCTGATAACATCGGTGTTGGAACTACTAGCCCATCTTATCAATTCCACATAGATAATGATGCGTTAAATACGAATAATGCCGCACTATATGTCCGCAACCCTAACAGCAATGCATCAGCTGTCATTGCACAATTTGTAGGTGACTCTGACGCTATACAGATTAAAAACATCGGTGTTGGTGACTACGCTATCTATAACACTCAGCAGTCTAACGGTATAGCACTATACGATGGAGCTGGTGGTGTGGAGATTCACTATAACGGATCTACAGTACTAGAGGCTGATTCTACAGGTGGCATTAAGGTAACAGGACAGCTTAGCGCTACAGGTGATGTAGTTGCCTACTCTTCAGATGAGCGACTCAAGGAAAATATTAAGCCTATAGAGAATGCTGTAGATAAGATCAAACAACTCAAGGGGGTAACCTTTGATTGGAACGAAAAGTCTGAGGAGCTAGGCTTTGAGCCATCAACTAAGACTAATGATGTCGGGGTCATTGCTCAAGACGTAGAAGCTGTATTCCCACAACTTGTACACCTCGCACCTTTTGATATCGGTAGCGATGAAGAGGGTAAAGCTACAAGTAAGACTGGCGAAGACTACAAGACAGTAAACTACGCTAGACTCACGGCTGTACTCATTGAAGCTGTTAAGGAACAGCAACAACAAATTGACGAACTAAAAGAAATCATCAATGGCTTTACAAAGTAGTGGGACTATAAAGATGAGTGAAATCAATACGGAATTGGGGCGGTCTAGTACCGCTACCATCTCCCTTGATGACGCTGAAAACGGTACATACGCTACAATAAACACCGCTTCCTCTTCTTATCCTAGCGCTAGCAACCCAGCCTCTATGAGCGAGTGGTACGGCTACGACCATAGTGCTGGCGGTTCTTCTGGATACGAAGGCACACTCTCTAGAGACGCTTATTCTGAGTCTGGTGAGGCTTGTTCTTTATCAGCTGTAGATACAGTATATAAAGACGGCAGTGCTTCTGCTCCTGATTTTGGAGATCAACTATATAGTAATTCATCACTAAGCACAAATCTATCTCCTAGCGCAGGCTTTGGGCTATGGTATAAGTATGTTGATGTAGATGGTGGTGATGTGGAATACATCGTATATCTCCTTGAGGGAGGTGGTGGTGAGTGCGTCATTGAGTCTTATCAAGCTTGTTAATTTTTATTATTTTTGTAACGTTATAACATAAACATTTTAAGATGGCTAATACTTATTCTTGGAACTGTCAGACAGTTGACACGTATCCATCACACACGGACGACAACTCAGTAACTGAGTCTGACGTAGTCTACAACGTACATTACCGTGTAACAGGAACTGACGGCACTAACAGTGCTACAGTAATCGGTACTCAAACTATTGAGACTTCTGATCTATCTACCTTCACAGCTTTTGCGGACATCACCCACGATGATATGATTGCGTGGACTAAGGCTGCAATGGGTGAAGAGCGTGTATCAGAGATTGAAGCATCTCTAGACTCACAAATTGTTGAGCTTGCTACACCGACCTCTGTGACTAAGACTATCGCAGTACCTGTAGTAGAAGAAGAACCTGCTGAATAATGTGGTTCTCGGTTCACGGGACTACAGGAGCAGTAATAACACTAGCCACTGGGGATTACATCCTTGGTGGCTCATTTGCTTTTGTATCTCACTTCGTTTGGGACTATGTTGGTGAGTCTGGTTTAAAAGACCGCTTCCACGCTACCATCATTGAAGCAACGTGCTTTGCTATGTTCCTAGTCGGTGCATACCTGTTCGGTAACTTCTGGTTAGCTTCCTTTGGATATATTATGGGGTGTATGCCTGATCTCATTGACAAGCCTAGACGACTCATCTTCGGTAAGAAAGAATGGTTTAGTTGTCACAACGGACCAGGGCTATTCCAATACAAAGGGAAGAAGCTAGGATACCCTGTAAAGTACCCACTTGATGACGTACAGACAGCATTGCTAAACTATGGTGTCAGCATACTGTGGCTAGGAATTGCCATCGTGTCAGCATTATAGAATTTGCATTATCTTTGTACCACGTTAATTAACTTAAATATTTAAATTATGGCTGACAAGCTAAAACTTACGGAAGAGGAATTGAAGTCTATCCAGACTGCAGTATCTAACCTCAATCAAGCTAAGACTATTCTTGGCGATTTGTCTAACCAAGCGTACAAGGCACAGCTTCAGGTAGTTGCTATGGAAGAAGCTATGGCTGCTGCACAGAAAGAGCTTGAAGACACTTACGGATCAATCTCTGTTGACCTAACTACAGGTGAATACGAGGAAGTCGTAGAAGAAGCTGAAGAGGTTACAGAATAACCTTATAACTAATTGTTTGACAATGAGAGGGTTACAGAAATGTAGCCCTCTTTTTTTATATCTTTGTCAGATGAAAGCAAAGAAAGATTCACGTTTAGCACGAGCAGGAGTAAGCGGTTTTAACAAGCCTAAGCGTACCCCTAACCACCCTAAGAAGTCACACATCGTAGTGGCTAAGGTGGGCGATAAGATCAAGACCATACGCTTCGGAGAGCAAGGAGCTAAGACAGCTGGTAAACCTAAAGCTGGAGAGTCTGATCGTATGAAAAAGAAACGTGCATCATTTAAAGCTCGTCATCGTAAAAACATTGCGAAAGGTAAATTGTCTGCGGCTTGGTGGGCCTCAAAGGTGAAATGGTGAGATGAACGAAACTGATATCAAAGTAATGCTCTTAAACGCAAGCACGTTTATCGTAAGCTTCGCCCAAGTTGAGATGGCACTGAAGATTGCGCTACTAGTAATCTCTATTGGATATACCGCACAACGCTGGTATTTTTTAAGAAAGAACAAAAATGAATGAACCGTGTAGCAAAAATATGTCTGGGCATTGCCGCCCTAATTATGCTCACGTTCTTTGCTGTACAAACGTGCATTGTACTAAGGTATTGTGAACCCACATACTTTCTCGCTGAATTTGGTTACGCTTGTGTAATCTTGTTTATGCCACCGTTTTTCTATGTGGTATATAACTTCATAAGATCTACTAAAATAAAAGAAGAGAATATAGACCTACAGCTTAAAGCCATTGATAATTCCAACCTAGTTGTTATGATGGATATGGATGGCGTTATACGGTCTGTAAATAAAAACTTTTCTATCTCTACGGGATATTCTGAAAACGGTGTTCGGGGGATGAATCACAGCAAGCTTGTACCTAAAGACTATAGAGAAAGTATGGAGTACTCGTACTTCTGGCGTAGGCTGTCTAATGGCGAGACTGTTAGTGGTGAGTTTGAGCGTGTTGGTAAAGACGGAAATCCAATATGGGTGTTCGGTCACTACACACCAGTAAAAGACAAAAACGGAAAATACACCAAGGTATTAAAGATAGCTACTGATATAACCTCGCAACACGAAGCTGAGGAACAGGTGAACCAAAAAAATTCTTACCTAGAACACGCTGCTAAAATATTACGTCACGATATGCACTCAGGAATCAACACCTATATGCCTAGAGGTCTTACATCGTTGAAGCGAAGAATAACAGATGAAGATATAAAATCTTTAAAGATAGAAGCCCCACTTAAAATGCTAGAGGAGGGGTTACGCCATACTCAAAAAGTGTATTTAGGTGTAAAAGAATTTACCAACCTAGTAAAAGAAGATGCACAGCTTGATAAAGAAGTGTGCAATCTCACAGAGATACTTCAGGAATACTTAAAAAGTACATCGTATATAAAACAAGTGAAAATAGGTTTACTACCGTCTATATCAATTAATGAGCCTTTGTTCTGTACAGCTATTGACAACTTAATACGCAACGGGTTAAAGTATAACGATAGCTCCACTAAATTTGTATCTATATATATGCAAGACAACAACCATCTCTGCGTTGAGGACAACGGACGTGGGATGAGTCAACAAGACTTTGTAGAATACTCTAAGCCATACACCCGCAAGAAAGGGCAAGACGAGCAGGGGAGTGGACTCGGTCTAAACATATGTCTCGCTATATTAAAAGAACACGGATTTTCTATCCGAGCAGATAAACAAGAACACGGAACTAAACTATTAATAAAGATAAAACAATGATAAACTCTATACTACTTATAGACGATGAAGACCTATTCCACTTGGTATTTGAAGATGCGTGCAGCATCCTAGATATAACACTGTCTCTAGAAGCGCTAGACTCCTCAGACGAGGCGGACAGAAAGTTTAAGGAATGGTTCCCTGATGACCCTAACGATGAGCGCCCAGAGTGTGTGTTTGTAGATCTCAACATCATAGGCTCTAGCTTTGACGGCATTGAGATGATCCGCAAGATTAACTTTGACTACGGCAACGGGTGCGTGATTGGTATCATCTCTTCTTCTGACGATAACCAAGAGATTGAAAAAGCGAAGAAGGCAGGCGCACAGTTTTGGATTATAAAGTCTGACGACATTGAACCACGCCTTGAAGAATTTAAGGAAGACTATGAGGGATATGCTTCTCGTACAGCACCATATAAAATATACAAGTGATGAAATACATAAAAGAGTTTCGGGTAGCTATTATTTTTTTCTTGCTGTGGGGTATAGCCGTTGCTATTGTATATAAAGATGTATTGTTTTAGTGATTAGTTCTAAAGACACGGTAAAGGAGGCTATACTAAAGGCTAAGGCTAAGAAGGTTTACATAGAAGGAAACTTTGTTAAGCTGTTGGCTGAGACTTCTGATCCCGATGTTAAAGAATATATAGAGGAGTGTAAGCGCAGAGATATAACAGCTAGAAAGAAACGCCTACAGATTACTAAGCAAGTCCAGAAGCAAAACAAGGAGCTTGAAGAGGCAGCTGTAATAAAAGAGGCGTTAGTGTTAGAGTTACAAAACTCTTTAGAAGAAACCAAAAAACTGCGTGATGAAGCATTGGAAGACCTAGAGGTGATGCAGAAGCGCACGCAGTTTGAACTTATAAGCACTATTGTAAAGGTAGCCCTTTGGGTCATTGTAGGCGTTGGAATACTTACCACTCTGATGTATGGGTGGGCAATAATGTCAGGCACAGACACACAAATCATAGGAAGTACGTGGTCTAATATGTTTGGTATACTACTCACCAATGCCTTTAGTATCGTGGGTACTATTATGGGTGTAAAGTATGCGACAGATAAAGACTAAACATATAAAGGATAAAGTTGGCTTAGAGACTTACTACAGACTCATTGCACTTCCCTTTGACTCTAATGTTTCAAAGCCCTCACAGGTAACGTCTGTTGTATACTTTGATACTCTTTCAACAGACATACAGAAAGTGATTATGTCTTTGCCGTTGGTTAAGTTTACAGGAAGGTTTGATTCTGGAGGCTTAGACAGGAGACAGCAGTTTTATATAATGACTACGTTAAAAGAGAACTTTATTGTAGACACTCAGGGTAGCAATTATGCTAGATATGTAGCTAAGCTTTCAAATTTGCCAGACATAAGCCACAAAGACATAGAGAAAGTGTTTGAATCTAATGATGACATAGCTATGCTAAGAAGAAGCGAGCTGTTTGAAGTTAAGTATGAGGACGTATTATATAAGATAGAAATTGTAGAAGAAGGAGACGGAACCTTTGCTAGTGTGGAGTATGACGGCAACTATGTAATGGATTCTAAACTAGAATCCGAGATAATGGAGTACTTCAATAAGCACAGATAAAAACCGTAACTTCGTAGCTCTTTGTCTAACTTTTTAAAACTACATTATGAGCGACAGCTTTGCAGATTTCGTCAACGAATTGGAAACAGCAGAACAACCAACCTGTTCAATGGAAAACCCTGAAGAATGTGAAGCCTGTGGCAGCTAAACTATGAGTACCGCTAAAAAATCAAATCCTGGATTATGGAAGCGCATTGTTGCAGCTGTAAAGGCTGGATCAAAAGGCGGAAGACCTGGGCAGTGGTCAGCTCGTAAAGCACAGATTGCTGTAGCACGGTATAAGAAATCAGGAGGTGGTTATAAAGGAGCTAAGAAAGCATCCAACAGTCTAAGCAAATGGAGTAAGCAAAAGTGGAGAACCTCAGATGGAAGTAAGTCAGAGGGTAAAAAGCGTTACTTACCAGATGCAGCGTGGAAGGCATTAAGCTCAGCGGAAAAGAGAGCTACCAACAGAGCTAAAGCAGCAGGTAACAAAAAAGGAAAACAGTTC
>Ga0181577_10002999_pt1 | contig 13063 bp, 9 predicted proteins | sample 101ome_21_FD_132468 | JGI IMG/M metagenome (GOLD analysis project Ga0181577, IMG submission 132468) | Coastal salt marsh microbial communities from the Groves Creek Marsh, Skidaway Island, Georgia - 101413BT metaG (megahit assembly) | ecosystem: Environmental > Aquatic > Marine > Intertidal zone...
AAAGAAGGGCCGGTTGAAGTTTTGGTATTCGGCGAATTTGACCGCGAAGCTGTGGTCCAGACATTGCGCGAAACCTTTGGTGCCTTGCCAGCGCGCATGCCGTTGACGCCGGAAATCGCCAATCGATTGCCAGCATTCCCCGCACCTGACGCGCCGACCGAGGTGTTGACTCATCGCGGCGATGCCAACCAGGCCGCAGCGGTCATCGCTTGGCCCACTGGAGGTGGCACTATTCGTCTGCGCGAATCTCGCCAGCTCGAAATCCTGACAGAGATATTCAACAATCGCCTGATGGATGCGCTGCGAGAGAAGCTGGGCGCTAGCTATGCGCCGCAAGCTATCTCTCGCTGGCCGGCCGACATCCCGCAAGGCGGGACAATCATGGCTCTAGCTCAGCTGGAGCCGCAAGATGTTCCAGTGTTCTTCGCTGAGGCTAACCAGATCGCAAAGGATCTGGCCGAAACAACATTGACAGAAGAGGAAATCGCGCGCGCCACGCAGCCATTGGGGCAACTCTACAGCAGGGCGGCGACCAGCAACTTTTTCTGGCTGCTGCAATTGGAAGGTGCCAGCACTGATCCCAAGCGGGTAAAGCTGGTGCCAACCTTGATCGGAGACTATTCCAGCACGCGGCCTGAAATAATGCAATTGCTAGCGCGACGTTATCTGGCGGCGCGTCCCGGATGGCAATTGGCGGTGATTCCGGACGGGCAGGAATTGGCGGAAACTGCGCCTACAATCCGGCCAGCGGCGCCTGCTGTAATGGGCCGATAGACAAGCAAAGCTTGGGTCATGACGTGAAATTTTGTTACCTTTTGCCTATATTGTGCTTTGTGCTTCTTAGTCCGGGCGTGTTACCGCTCTGACTGAATTTTAATGGAATGAGAATGTGACAGTGGCGCACAACTGGAAACCCGACGGCTGGAAAGCCCATGAAGCGCGGCATTTGCCGCATTACGAAGACGCAGGTGAACTAGCCGAGGCGGAAGCGACGCTGTCCGTCTATCCGCCGCTGGTCTTTGCCGGCGAAGCACGTGCGTTGAAGGCGGATCTGGCAGACGTGGCCAACGGCCATGCATTCCTGTTGCAGGGCGGTGACTGCGCGGAAAGCTTTGCCGAATTCCACCCGAACAATATCCGCGACACTTTCCGCGTGCTTTTGCAAATGGCGGTTGTGATGACTTTCGCCAGCAAGCGGCCAGTGGTGAAGGTCGGCCGCATGGCTGGTCAGTTTGCCAAGCCGCGCAGTTCCGCAACGGAAACGCAAGGCGACCTGACATTGCCGAGTTATTTCGGTGACAACATCAACGGGATCGATTTCGATCCGGTGCAGCGCCGCAATGACCCGGCGCGGATGGTAAAGGCCTATTCACAAGCGGCCGCGACGCTCAATCTGCTGCGCGCGTTTGCCGGTGGCGGCTATGCCAACCTGCGTCAGGTGCACCAGTGGACGCTCGATTTCATGGGGCGCACACCCTGGGCGGAAAAGTTCGCGGAAACCGCTGACAAGATTGGCGACGCGCTCGATTTCATGGAAGCTTGCGGCGTTGATCCGGCGACTGTCCCGCAATTGCAGGGCACAAGTTTTTACACCAGCCATGAAGCGCTGCTGCTGCCATACGAGCAAGCTCTGACGCGCCAAGATTCTCTGACTGGAGATTGGTACGCCACCAGCGCGCATATGGTCTGGATCGGCGATCGCACACGCTTCCCGGGCAGCGCGCACGTTGAATTTGCGCGCGGCATCGGCAATCCGTTGGGGCTGAAGTGCGGTCCGTCGCTTGAACCGGACGCTCTGCTTGAACTGCTCGACGTGCTCAATCCATCGCGAGAGGCGGGCCGGATCACGCTGATCAGCCGCTTTGGCTATGACAAGGTCGAGGAGGGGCTGCCCAAACTCGTGCGCGCTGTGCAGCGCGAAGGCCATCCGGTGGTTTGGAGCTGTGATCCGATGCACGGCAATGTCATCAAGTCGGACAGCGGCTACAAAACCCGTCCGTTTGATCGCATTCTCTCGGAAGTGAAGGGTTTCTTCAACGTGCATCGCGCGGAAGGGACTCATCCGGGCGGCATCCATATCGAGATGACCGGGCAGGATGTAACCGAATGTGTCGGTGGGGCAGTGGCGATTACAGATGAGGCGCTAGGCGATCGCTATCACACCCATTGCGATCCGCGTTTAAATGCGGCGCAGTCGCTCGAGCTGGCATTCCTGATCGCGGAGATGCTCAACCAGCAAGTGAACGAGCAACAGGCCAACGCGGCCTGACCAGCGTTTGCCACCTTCAGTCGCTGGGCATGCCTTTCAATTGTAACGCCTTTCGGGCATGATCTTTCCAGTACAAGCTGACGCGGGAGAAGTAACGTGCCTGAATCGCTTGCCAGCGCTGTTGTTGATGGGGCGGCTGGGCTAACCGATAGATTTCGCGCAACACGGCGTTTGAGCAAAGCGTTGGTTGCGCCGCTCAGCGATGCCGACGCCACTATCCAGTCGATGGAAGACGCCTCGCCAGCGAAGTGGCATCTGGCCCACACGACATGGTTCTGGGAAACATTCCTGCTGCGCGATCATGCGCGCGGGTATCAGCTGTTCGACGAGCAGTATCCATTCCTGTTCAACTCCTACTACGAAGCAGAGGGTGAACGGATTGCCCGTTGCTCGCGCGGGATGCTGTCGCGCCCGACTTTGGAGCAAATCCTCGAATGGCGATCACATGTTGACGCGGCGATGGAGCGTTTGCTTGATGATCCGGCGCACAGCGATCTGATTGAACTGGGTATCGCGCATGAACAGCAGCACCAGGAATTGCTGCTGACAGATATCAAGCATGCGCTGTTCCAGTCCCCGCTCGGCCCAGCGATGTTTGGCGGTGCTTTACCAGCATCGGGATCAGCGAAAGAAGGTTGGCACGAGCATCCTGGCGGTATCGCAATGATTGGGCGCGAAGGCAGTGGATTTGCGTTCGACAATGAAGGGCCATGCCATCGGGTCTTGCTGGAACCCTTTGCACTGTCAAAACGGCTTGTGACCAATCGCGAATGGGCAGAGTTCATTTCGGATGGCGGTTACACCAATCCTTCGCTTTGGCTGTCTGATGGTTGGGCCTGGGTACGAGGCAATCGCATCTCTGCGCCGCTTTATTGGCGCGAAGGCGAGCAATTCACTCTGAACGGATGGCAGGATCGCGATCCCGACGCGCCGGTCACGCATATCTCCTATTTCGAAGCTGATGCCTTTGCCAGCTGGGCTTGTAACCGATTGCCGACCGAGTTCGAATGGGAAGCTATGGGACAGGCACAAGACTCTGCGGCAGGTAACCAGCTGGATGATGCAAGCGGGGTGCAACCCACTGGCAGCGACAGTCTGTTCGGCGATTGCTGGCAATTCACCCGCTCGGCCTACTTGCCGTACCCCCGCTTCAAGCCCGCGCCGGGCGCAGTGGGCGAATACAATGGCAAATTCATGAGCGGCCAGTTCGTATTGAAAGGTGCCAGCTGCGCTACGGTGCGCGGGCACTCGCGCGCCTCTTATCGCAATTTCTTCTACCCGCATCAGCGTTGGCAATTCACCGGCCTGCGCTTGGCAAAGGACTTTTGATGAACGCGTCTGAAGGCATGAGGCTGGTCAATCTTGACGAAGATGGCGTGGACCGCACGTTCAGGCAGGACGTTTTGACAGGGCTGAAGCAAGCCCCCAAGGCGATCCCGGCACGCTGGCTATATGACGATGCCGGTTCACAATTGTTTGAGGAAATTACGCAGCTGCCCGAATATTATCCGACACGCGCGGAGACCGATATTCTTAACGCGCGCGGCGGTGAATTCGCGGAATTGATCGGGCTGGGCAGGGCAGTGGTCGAATTCGGCTCTGGCAGTTCCGTGAAAACTCCGCTGTTGCTGTCTGCAATTGCGCCTGCGGCCTATGTGCCGCTTGATATCTCTGGTGACTTCCTGCGCGCTTCGTCCGCTGAGCTCGCAGCCAAGTTTCCCGGCCTTCCAGTCTATCCGGTCGAAGCGGATTTCATGCGCAAGGTCGCACTGCCTGATGCAGTTTCAGGCATGCCCAAACTTGGTTTTTTCCCGGGTTCCACCATCGGCAATATGGTCGCGCGTACTGCAGTGGATCTGCTGCGGACAATGCGCGAAACGCTGGGCGAGGGCTCAAAGCTCTTGATCGGTATGGACCTGATCAAGGATCCCGATGTCCTGATCGCGGCCTATGATGATGCGACGGGTGTAACCGCTGAATTCAATTACAACCTTGTCCGTCGGATTAATCGTGAGCTCGATGGCGACATTCCGCTTGAATTCTTGCGGCATGAAGCGCGCTGGAATGATGACTTTGCGCGGATCGAGATGCACTTGGTCGCGCAGAAAGACATTAGCTTCAGCGTGTCAGGCCAGCCATTCGCACTGGCTCAGGGCGAGAGCTTGCACACTGAAAACAGTCACAAATTCAGCCGCCGCACGGGAAACACATTGCTGTTGGCAGGGGGATGGACACCCACACATCGCTGGCTTGATAGCAAGGGACGTTTTTCGCTGGTATTGGCCGACGCGACAATCCCGCGCAGCGCACCATAAGCCAAAGACGTATCGAAACGATTTCCGTGCCCGCGCGTTCATCGCTGCATGGATAGAACGCAATCGGACATCGCTATAATTGGCGCCGGCATGTCTGGCCTTACTTGTGCGCTAGCGCTCGGCGAGCAGGGCTTCGCTGTTCGGGTTTTCGACAAAGGTCGCGGGCCTGGTGGGCGAATGGCAGCACGCCGAGCAGAGATCGCGGGTGAAAAAGTTTCATTTGATCACGGCGCGCAATACTTTGCCGCAAAATCATCCGAGTTTACGGCACAGATTGCCGCGTGGGCTGACGCTGGCGTTGTCGCACCTTGGCCAGTAGCTGGCGAAGATGCATGGGTCGGCGTGCCCGGTATGAACGGGCCGCTCCGGCACATGTCGCAGCAAGCCGAAGTGTCATGGGGCGCGCGAATTGAACGGCTCGAGCGCGAGGGTGAAGGCTGGGTATTGTTCGCCGATGGAGGCACCCATCGCGCAGATATCGTGCTTGTCGCGGTGCCAGCAGAACAGGCGGCTGGCCTACTCGCGGAACTAGCACCAGAACTGGCAGCTATTCCTGCCACTATTCAATCAGAGCCTTGTTGGGCACTGATGGCGGCATTTGAAGAGCAGCTGCCAATAACGGGCGATTGCCTCAACGATGAAGGTGGGGCCATCGGCTGGGCCGCGCGCAATTCGGCCAAGCCAAGCCGCACAGGGCAAGAAACCTGGGTGATCCATGGATCAGCGGAATGGTCACGCGCAAACCTCGAGCAATCGCTTGAGGAAGCAACATCAAAGCTGCTCGCTGCGTTCTTTTCGCAAACACAGTTGCCCTTCACACAGCCGCTCCATGCGGCCGCGCATCGTTGGCGTTATGCATTTCCGCAAGTGCAATCGGCTTTGCCCGCACATTGGGATCCAAAGCGCGGGATCGGGCTTGCCGGAGACTATCTTGTTGCGCCGCGCGTTGAAGGTGCTTGGCTTTCCGGCAAAGCGCTCGCAGCGATGATTGCGCAAGGGAAGTAGCGCGAAAGTGATTGCATCATGGATTAGAATGCGTTCACACTCTATATTCAGCCCATGACGATCAAAGCTATCTGGGAATATCTGGCGATGACCATTTCCGCGATCCCGCGCTCGGGATTGCTGCTGATGGTGGTTGCAGCAATTGCTATCAGCGCGATCGGCTCGCTGATGGTTCGCCGAAAAGTACCCTTAGGACTGATGGTTCGGCGCGCGAGCACGGTTGCATTGGGCGGAGTTCTGCTGGTCGTCGTGCTGCAATTGTCGCGCTTCGATTCCCGGCTGGAGATCGCTGTCCCGCAGTTTGGCTTGCCCGAACAGATAGTTGAAGGTGGCGAGACCCGCATTCCCATGGCACCTGACGGGCATTTCTGGCTGCGTGCACAGATCAATGGTGTGCCGGCGAACTTCCTAGTCGACACAGGCGCTACGCTGACGGCCATTTCTCAGGACTTGGCGGATCGCGCAGCGATAGAGCCTCGCCCTGGCGGGCTGCCCGTAACCATTAACACCGCGAATGGCCCAATCTCAGCTGAGCTCTCCACCATTGGCGAAATGCGCTTTGGCAGTGTGGCCGCCCGCGGGCTTGACGTGGTGATCGCGCCGTCAATTGGTCAGACCAATGTTGTCGGGATGAATTTGTTGTCACGGCTCGCGTCATGGCGCGTTGAGGGCAGCACAATGATTTTAGTGCCAAATAATCCGCAGCCTGAGCAAAATTAGCGCGAAGACGGAGCCCGGGGCTGCGGCAGGGCGGAAATCCGCTCTGCAAGGAAATCGAAAACCAATCGGATGCGGCGGCTGGTCTCCCCCCAAGTACCTCGCAATTGGCCAGCCGCCCACCCTCCTTGAACGACCGACATTTCACTAGTGGATCGTGTTTCTATGCCCAGCTAGCTCATACCATGAGGATCATGGGAGAGTGCGCATGAAAGAATTGTTTGATCTCACTGGAAAGGTTGCCGTTGTTACGGGTGCAGGCCGCGGCATTGGTGAAGGCATCGCCGCTCTGCTGGCAGAAGCTGGCGCGGATGTGGTTTGCGCGGCGCGCTCTACCGACCAGATCGAACACACTGCCAAGCTGATCAATGAAAGCAATTCCAGCGGCCGCGCGGTTGCGCAAAAGACGGATGTATCAAGCGAAAAAGATATGGAGGCGCTGGCTCAGCGCGCGGTCGATGAATTCGGGCAGCTAGATATCTGGATCAACAATGCCGGTGGATCGCTGGTATCCGCGCCGCTGACTGAGCTTGATCCGGCGGAATGGGACAAGGCGCTGGCGGTCAATCTTACCTCGGTATTCTGGGGTGTGCGTGCGGCAGCGAAGCACATGAAAGACGGCGGCAGCATCGTGAACACGTCATCGATGGCGGGGCGCGATCCGTTTCCTGGCAGCGGGCATTACAGCGCAGCCAAGGCCGGCGTGAATATGCTCACCAAGACACTTGCGTTGGAGCTGGGGCCGCAAAAGATCCGCGTTAACGCGATCCTTCCCGGATTTGTGCCTACAGACACAGTGAAGAAAGCGCTCGACATGACAGATGAGGATTTCGGGCCGCTATTGGAACAGCTCAATCTACCCGCCGGGCGCCTGGGCACGCCGCGCGATATTGCTGCCTGCGTACTCTATCTCGTGGGCGATTCCGGGGAATGGGTAACTGGTCAGAACTTATGTGTGGCAGGTACGGTTTAATCACGTTTTGAAGGGGGTGGCCCGCACCGCCGCAATGGTCTAATTGCGGGGCAATCGCGCGTCGCGATGCGCATCGTAACCAAGCCTGCATTCCTTTGGAAGCAGGTTCAATAATTTGCAATTGTCGGAAAGAGAGAGTTCTGGCTGGGGTGGCAGGATTCGAACCTGCGCATGCCGGTACCAAAAACCAGTGCCTTACCACTTGGCTACACCCCAGCAGAGGGGCGCTCTATAACGGCTTGTGCGCGGATGTGAAGTGCAAACGCGCTGTTTTATGCAGGCCTTTGTGTAAGCCGCTAAGCCGGGCCCGCGCGACGATGTGCCAATTCGTTTTCGATTGTAGCCAAAGTGCGTCGATCGATGTTGTAAAACAGCATCGCGATCCCGCCAGGAACCAGAACAATCGCCGGGATGATCGCGAACGCAAGGTTAATTCCCATCACAGCGCTTTCGGATTGCTGTTCCCCCGCGACGAAGCCGGTCATGCTCATCACTAGTCCGGGCAGAGCCAAACCAAATGCTACCCCCGTCTTCACAGCGAAGATTGATGCGGCGACCACCAGAGCTGTCATCTGCTTACGCGAACGCCAGTCGACATATTCCGCGATATCCGTGAACATGGCATAAGCGAGGACCATCAACATTCCGAACCCGATGCCGACACCAAACTGCACCATGGTTTGCGGCCACACCGCGTCCAATGGCAGAACGAAGAACAGCATGATCGCTGCGGCCTTCAGCGCGCCAGCGAAGATCACCAGATGCGACTTTTCGAACGTCTTCTGAAGGAAATTTGCGAGGATTACGCCTGTGATCTGACCGATCGCCAATGCGGTCAGGAAAAGCGCGGGACGGTCAAGAAACGCCAGGATCGGCGAACCATCGTCGCCTGCGACGTATTCGAAGAAGAACAGCGCACTCGCCTGCCTAGCGGCAATCGCGGTGACACCAAGGATCGCAGCGATTGCCACGGCGATCCATGGCCCTGTCACGACCAGCTCCTTGAAATCACCCAGGATCGATCCGTTATCCTGCGTCGGTTCGATGCGCTCTTTGGTCGTGGCGAATGTCGTTATCAGACAAAAGAAGGATAGCGCCGCGATGCAGGCCATAGTCAGCATGATGCCACGCGCTTCATCGCCGCCGCCCAGTTCGCGGACAAGCGTTGTGCCCAATACGCCGATCATAATGCCTGACGCGGCAGAGAAGAACATCCGGTATGCGGTTACATTGCCGCGCTGTTCGGCGCTGGGAGATATCACACCCAGCAGACCGCCGTAGGGCACGTTCACGAAGGTGTAGACCAGCATCGCGAGCGTGTAGGTGACATAGGCCCAGATCAGCAGGCCGGTTGGGCTCAAATCTGGCGCTGCAAACACCAATACGCCAAAAAAGCCAAACGGCACCGCTCCAAACAGCATGTATGGCCGGTATCGGCCCCAGCGGCTGCGCGTGCGGTCGGAAATTGCGCCCATCATCGGGTCAGTCACCGCGTCGACCAGCTTGGTCAGGAGCAACATCAAGCTGATCGCGGCAGGCGCCAGACCGTTCAGATCGACCAGAAAATAGAACAGGAAAAAGCCGAAAAAGTTGAGATAGAGCCCGGAGGCAAGGTCTCCCACGCCGTAGCCCAGCTTCTCTTTCAGCTTGATGCGCTCAGGCGGGACGTGGTCCAATCAGCACTCCAATAACGGCTTGGCGGCCCAGGCAAAAACCCAGTGCCACCAAACGCTAACGCACTGACTACGTCAAATATCCCGGATCAAATATCCTTGCCTTCAAAATCCGCTGCCGAGTGGCGTTCACGAAGTTGCTGGTTCTCTTCGCCCCAGGTTTTGTTGACGATGCGGCCACGCTTCACTGCGGGGCGTGCGGAAATTTCCTTCACCCAGCGGCCAACGTTTTTATACTCGTCGATCGAGAGGAAGGTCTTGGCATCGTTGTAGATATCGCCCGTGGTGAAAGGCGCGAGCCAAGGGAGGTTGGCCATGTCTGCGATGGTGTATTCGTCACCTGCCAGGAAGCGGCTTTCTGCCAGGCGCTTGTCCGCGACATCAAAGATGCGCTTTGTCTCCATCGCATAGCGATTGATCGGGTACTCATATTTCTCCGGCGCATAAGCATAGAAGTGTCCGAAGCCGCCGCCGATGAACGGGCCTGTGCCGACTTGCCATGCCACCCAGCTCAGCGTTTCAGCGCGAGCGGCGGGATCGGTTGGCAGGAATTCGCCGAATTTCTCGGCCAGATGGATCAGGATTGCGGCCGATTCAAAAACGCGAAATGGCTTGTCACCGCTGCGATCTTCCATTGTTGGGATTTTCGAGTTGGGGTTGAGAGCCACGAACCCGCTCGTGAATTGTTCGCCCTGGCTGATGTTGACCGTGTAGGCATCGTATTCCGCGCCTTTGTGGCCCAACTCGAGCAATTCTTCCAGCATGATGGTGACTTTCACGCCGTTCGGCGTAGCGAGCGAGTAGAGCTGGAAGGGGTTGTCGCCGACCGGCAAGTCCTTCTCTTCGCGCGCGCCGGAAGTGGGGCGGTTGATGCTGGCAAAGCGGCCGCCGCTTTCGGTATCTGCTGACCATACTTTGGGTGGGGTGTAGGTGGGATCGGCCATATTTCTTGGTGTCCTGTCTCTTGAAGCTCTCTCTGAACTCGAGAGTTGGGGCATCGACGCTACGAGTGCAAGGCGCATGTCCCCAAGCGTCCGTCGCCAATTGCTTTCCAGAGCAGTAGCGAAACTTGCCAAATGTATCACAAAAGGATACTAGATTCGATATGCATTTGGCTGGATACAAGATTCGTACCTGGCGTGACGCGTACGAGCCGCCGCTGTCAGCGGAGGAATTTGGCATTCGGTTTGGCGATCCCTGGCCAAGCAGGACTGTTTATGGCTGGGAATCCAAGGGGAAAGTTGCCCGTCCACCGGTCCAAAGACGCTTGGCCGATCTGGGCATATGTTCACCCGAAGACTGGCTTGAGCCAGCTCCCGAGCAGGATACTGACAATTCCCTAATGGTATCAAGAAATGATCAATCAGATCGGGATGCTGGTGATCGCCCCTTCTTCGACCTGCACCAGCACGGGATGGTTCGTGTCGCGACGAGTACGCCGAAAACGCGCACTGCGGACATTGATTACAACGTAGATGGAATTCTGGCCGAGGCCGAACGCGCGCACGAGGCGAGGGTCGATCTTGTCGTTTACCCAGAGCTTTGCGTGTCATCCTATGCAATCGATGATCTGCATTTGCAGTCCGCTTTGCTGGATGCAGCGGAAGCTGGTGTTGCTCGCATTGTCGCCGCGAGTGCCGACATTGATCCTGTGCTGCTGATCGGTGCGCCGCTGCGGCACAATGGACGTGTCTATAACTGTGCGGCGGTTGTCGTGCGCGGGCAATTGCTGGGCGTTGTGCCGAAAAGCTTCCTGCCCAACTATCGCGAATATTACGAGAAGCGGTGGTTTGCGCATGGGCGAGAGATCAGGGGGATGGAGATCGCCGTGGCGGGGCAGGCCGTGCCTTTCGGTGTTGACCTGATTTTTGCGGCATCGAACTTGTCCGGGTTCAAGCTGCATGTCGAAATTTGCGAGGATTACTGGGCGCCAACGCCGCCATCGACGCAAGGGGCGCTGGCAGGTGCAACCGTGCTCGCTAACCTCTCTGCCAGCAACATCACCATCGGCAAGTCGGATGAGCGCCATCTGTTGGCAAGGGCGCAAAGTTCGCGCGCGGTCGCGGCCTATCTCTATTGCGCCAGCGGGCATGGTGAAAGCACCACGGATCTCGCGTGGGATGGGCAGGGGATGATCTACGAATTGGGCGACCTGTTGGCAGAAAGTGAACGCTTCAGCCTCAATGCAGAGCTGTGCATCGCGGATGTGGATTGCGAACGTATTTTTGCAGAGCGTGCACGGATGCAGACGTTCAACGACGCCGCTGAGGCGGCAGGGCGCCCAGAGGACAGTTTTCGCACAATCAGTTTCGCATTCGCGCCCAACGATGGTGATCGCGGTCTGGTGCGCCCGGTCCGGCGGTTCCCCTTTGTGCCCAATCGCCAGCACAAACTTGATGAAGATTGCTACGAAGCGTTCAACATTCAGGTCGATGGCCTTATGCGGCGGTTGGAGGCGAACCATGCCAAGAGCATGGTGATCGGCATATCGGGTGGTCTTGATTCCACCCACGCGCTGATTGTTGCCGCTAAATGTTGTGATCGCCTCGGCCTGCCGCGCAGCTTTATCCGTGGCTACACCATGCCGGGCTTTGCAACCTCTGATCACACCAAGTCAAATGCGTGGAAGCTGATGAAGGTGCTGGGAATCACAGCGGAAGAGATCGATATCCGGCCAGCAGCGACGCGCATGCTCGAAGACATGCAGCACCCCTTCGCTGACGGGGAGCCGGTCCACGACGTGACGTTCGAAAATGTCCAAGCCGGGCTGCGCACCGATTACCTGTTCAGGTTGGCGGGGCACCATTCGGGCTTTGTGATCGGGACGGGCGATCTGTCAGAGCTCGCGCTTGGCTGGTGCACATATGGCGTTGGCGACCAGATGAGCCATTACGCCGTCAATTCGGGCGTGCCGAAGACCTTGATCCAGTATCTGATACGATGGGCGGTCAGCACCGAGCAGTTCGATCCGACAACCGATGAAGTTTTGCTGTCTATCCTCGATACGGAGATTTCGCCTGAACTAGTGCCGCCGGGCGAGGGCGGTGCGATCCAGAGCACGGAAAGCATCATTGGCCCCTATGAACTGAATGACTTTTTCCTGCATCACACCATCCGCTGGGGGCAGCGGCCCAGCAAGATTGCCTTCCTTGCCTGGCATGCGTGGAAGGATGCCAAGGCTGGGCTGTGGCCGGCTGAATTTCCTGAAGCAAAGAAGAACGAATATGATCTGGCGACCATTCGCGAATGGCTTGAGAAATTCATCAAGCGTTTCTTTGCGTTCAGCCAGTTCAAACGCAGCGCCATTCCAAATGGTCCCAAAGTGAGCGCGGGTGGCGCACTGTCGCCACGCGGAGACTGGCGCGCCCCAAGCGATGCGGTGGCCGATGTCTGGCTGAAGGAATTGCGTGATAAAGTGCCGGAGAGCGAAAAGCTCCCCGACACCCGATAACCCTAGAATGCCAGCCGAAGGGCCTTAGTCCTTTATCCGCGATCAAGACTGAAACGGCCCGGTCCAAACGCGGCGACCAGCTGGGTGATCGATGCCATGCGCGATGCCTTGGCACAGTGTCCGGACTAGTTATGTGGCTTGATCGGGCCCAAAAAGGATCCGGTCGTCACCGGCCTTCCAAGGCACGAATTTCGGCATGATCGCCTTGAACAGGTCCGAGGCGAGGTGCTGTTCCAGCCATTGCTGCAAATGCGGCAGGCCTTGTACGTCAAACCAGTCGCGGTCGGTGTTGGCGAATTGCCGGACAAAGGTAAACAGCGCAATATCGGCTAGCGTACGCGTGTCGCCGCAGAGGTATTTCTGACCGCCCAATCGTGTGTCGAGATCGGTCAGAATGGCGAGGCCGCTTGATCGGTGATCGTAACGGAAGGTTTCTTCATCGCCGTTCGCTTCATCGGCATAGCGCGTGGGATATTTGTAACGGTCCAGGTGACGCTTGAACGGGCCGTCATTGCGCTCGATCAGTTCGCGATCATCTCCGGCAAGCCATCCCTCCGGGTCATTCTTGCCCAGTGCCCAGCGCATGATATCGATACTCTCTTCGAGCAGCGGGCCATTGGCTGATATCAGCACCGGCACTGTCGCTTTGGGCGAAATTTC
>Ga0181577_10003010_pt1 | contig 13049 bp, 12 predicted proteins | sample 101ome_21_FD_132468 | JGI IMG/M metagenome (GOLD analysis project Ga0181577, IMG submission 132468) | Coastal salt marsh microbial communities from the Groves Creek Marsh, Skidaway Island, Georgia - 101413BT metaG (megahit assembly) | ecosystem: Environmental > Aquatic > Marine > Intertidal...
AAAAAGGAGATAACCCGCTGGGTATATGCCGGGACTTACTCGGTGCATCCATGCACCTCGCCCTCCGGGCCAGCACCTGCGGCGCTGTTCGGCGCTGCTCCTGCAGCGCTCGTGAACCCTCCGGCTTCAAGACCGTTGTAACGCCCAATAAAAAAGGAGATAACCCGCTGGGTATATGCCGGGACTTACTCGGTGCATCCATGCACCTCGCCCTCCGGGCCAGCACCTGCGGTGCTGTTCGGCGCTGCTCCTGCAGCGCTCGTGAACCCTCCGGCTTCAAGACCGTTGTATCCGCCCAATAAAAAAGGAGATAACCCACAGGGTTATCTCCTTTTTTATATTGGTGCGGTCGCCGGGACTTGAACCCGGACACCTTACGGCACCACCCCCTCAAGATGGCGTGTCTACCAATTCCACCACGACCGCTAAATTTGCGCGTATTCTACTGTTGTTGAGCCTCGTTGGGAACACTCTGTGCAGCATTTGTTGGAATTTCTTCAAAAGCTGGCGTTTCACCGGTTGGAACAACGGGGATTTCATCGTTTATAACAGGAGCAACTTGTTGAACTTCTATGCTAGGCATACCTACGTCAGCGATTTCCGTTGCCTTACCCTTAGCGAAGATTGCCAAACCGAAGCTTGTTGCAAAGAAAATGGTAGCAAATATCGCTGTACCACGTGTTAGGGCATTACCGCTACCCGAAGCACCAAAGACAGTTTGTGAAGCACCAGCGCCAAAAGAAGCACCTGCATCAGCACCCTTACCTTGTTGCAGCAAAATTAAACCAATGATCGCCAAGGCGGCGACAACGTGAACAACAATTACTATAGTTTCCATTTCTATCTCACTGACTTGCAAATAGCTGCAAAGTCGTCTGCTTTAAGTGAAGCACCCCCAACAAGGGCACCATCGATATTTTGTTGCGAAAATAATGCCTCAGCATTACCCGCATTTACGCTGCCGCCATACAATATTTGTAGGCTTTCAGCACACTGCTCGGAACAATGGTCCTGCACGAATTGACGTATCATCGCATGCACTTCCTCTGCTTGCTGAGGAGACGCGGTCAAACCTGTTCCTATTGCCCACACAGGTTCGTAAGCCACAACAACACCCTCAAAAGCACTTGGTCCCAACATATCGACAGCCGCTTGTAGCTGACCGCCGATCACAGTAAACACTTCACCTGCCTCTCGTTGCTCTTGTGTTTCTCCAACACAAAATACGGGAGTCATATGCTCAGCTTTTACTGCCGCTAATTTAGCCGCAACCAATGGGTCGGTTTCACCATACAGAGCGCGTCGTTCAGAGTGCCCAACAATGACATATTGAACACTAACATCGCGCAACATAGTGGCTGAAACTTCACCTGTAAAAGCTCCACTGACCTCAAGCGCACAATTTTGGGCACCTAATACAACGTCACTATTATCAAGCAATTCATCAACTTGCGAAAGATATACCAGCGGTGGACACACCACCACATCACAATTGACTTCGGTCAGTTGCGGTAGTAGCTCATCCAATAACACTTGGTTAAAGGTTTCACTACCATTCATCTTCCAATTCGCAATGATCAGCGTGCGACGCATATCTGCTCCTTAGCGGTGCGCAATAGTACAGAAGTCCATGAAAACTTACAATCTTGAATAGTTACGCAACCGCCTGTTTGACCACTTCTGCCAGTTCAACTACGGAACTTTCCACCATATCGGCATCTTGCGCTTCTACCATCACGCGAATAACAGGTTCTGTACCGGATGGACGCAATAAAATACGGCCTCGTCCCTGCAAGCGCTCGGTGATAACTTTAATAGTATTCTGTACGCCCTCGTGATTATCAAGGTCAATGCGATTATTTACCCGAACATTAATCATTTTCATGGGGGCTTTTTTCATACCATCGCGCAGAGCACTTATCGGCTTACCTGCCGCTACGAGCGCTTGTAAAACTTTCAATGCCGCAACAATACCGTCGCCAGTAGTCATGACATCGTGGCATATAATATGGCCTGAACTTTCGCCACCTAAGATGTAGCCGTGAGCTTTCATTTGCTCGTTGACATATCGATCACCGACTTTAGCGCGCACCAAATCAATGTCTAACTCTTTCAAGGCTAACTCGAGCCCCAAGTTACTCATCAGAGTACCAACGACGCCTTTAACAGGAGAGGTTTTGGCTTGAAATTGGGCAATGATGTAAAGCAATTCATCGCCATCCATCAATTTACCGTACTCATCGACAAACGCGACCCTATCGCCATCTCCATCAAAAGCAATACCTAAATCAGCGCGCTGCTCTAATACTTTAGCTTGCAGCTGCTGAGGCGACGTTTGACCCACTTCTTCATTAATATTTAAACCATCTGGGCTAGCGCCAATACTAATAACTTCAGCGCCCAATTCTTTCATCACGGCGGGGGCCACGTGATAAGTTGCGCCGTGGGCACAATCTAGGACAATGCGTAAACCACTCAGTGTAAAGCCGTTGTTTGGTACGGTACTCTTACAGAACTCAATATAGCGACCCGCAGCGTCATCCAGTCGTTTTACTTTGCCTAAATTTGCTGACTCAACTGTGGTCATTGGCTCATCAATCATGCGTTCGATATCAAGCTCAACGTTATCGGGTAATTTTTGGCCATCACCGCCAAAGAACTTAATACCGTTGTCATAATAAGGATTGTGAGAAGCACTAATCACAATGCCACAAGCAGCGCGGAACGTTCGGGTTAAATAAGCCACCGCGGGGGTTGGCATAGGGCCAATCATCGTTACATTAACACCAGCTGCCACAATACCGGCCTCAAGTGCTGACTCAAACATATAGCCCGAAATGCGAGTATCTTTACCAATAATAATATTGTTACGGCCCTGCTTGGCGAAAACCTTTCCTGCAGCCCAGCCCAGTTTCATAACGAATTCTGGAGTAATAGGGCCACTGCCGACTCGACCACGAATCCCATCGGTACCAAAATATTTGCGAGACATTCTTCAATCCTTTGCTGTAGAAACTTTACTGAGCGCGTGTACTACGGCGAGAGCATCACTGCTTTCTTTGACATCGTGCACACGTATTATATTTGCACCACGCTCGGCGGCTAATGCCGCGAGAGTTATGCTACCTGCTAGCCTTTCGTCTACCGAACGACCAGTAATTTTATCCAATAGTGACTTGCGCGACAAACCCACCAGAAGAGGAACAGAAAGATGGGTGAAATGTTCTAAATCGGCCAGGAGATGTAAATTGTGCTGCAGCGTTTTACCAAAGCCGAAGCCGGGGTCGATAATTAATCTTTCACGCGCTATTCCAAGCATTTCACACGCGGCAATACGATCAGCCAAGTACTCAATGACCTCATCGACAACATCGCTATAGTTGGGATTTTTTTGCATGGTTTGTGGTGTACCCTGCATATGCATTAAACATATCGGTAACCCTGTATCGCCAGCGGCTTGCAATGCACCTTCACGCTCAAGGCCGCGCACATCGTTGATAATACCAGCACCAACCGCTGCAGTTTCGCGCATCACTACAGGCGTTGAGGTATCCACTGACACAATCGCTCCCAACTGTGACGCTAAAGCCTCAACCACAGGCACAACACGATCTAATTCTTGCTGTTCGCTCACAGCTGCCGCACCGGGACGAGTAGACTCGCCACCAACGTCTAAAATAGCGGCACCGTCCTGAAGCATCTGCTCGGCAGTTCGCAGCACAACGTCCATTTTGGCGCCACCGTCTGCGAAAAACTTACCACCATCTGAAAATGAATCGGGCGTGATATTCAACACGCCCATAATAAGTGGTCTATCTAGCACCAGTGACTTAGCCCCACACTTCAACGTGTAGGGCAAGTGATCATTCAAACTCATCTCAGTGTTCGCCAGCGGGTCCGCCAACCGATGAGCTATTAGATGAATCATCTTTGGCTGGCTGTTCTGAGGTTTCCGACGCTTCTGCAGTATGACCACCATGCTTGTTATGGTCATCCCATCCTGAAGGCTTACGTGGCTTTTTACCTTCCATAATGTCATTGATTTGTTCAACATCTATGGTTTCGTAGGCCATCAAAGCCTCAGCCATCATGTCCAACTTGTCACGGTTTTCCTCAAGAATCTGGGTAGCACGCTGATAACAATCATCAATAATACGGCGAACTTCTGCATCGATTTCGTTACGCGTATTGCCAGACACATGACTAGAGGGACCTGCTGCAGACTTACCAAGGAATACTTCCTCATTGCCTTCGTCATACATTAATGGACCAAGCTTTTCAGACAGGCCCCATTTGGTTACCATGTTACGTGCAATTTCTGTGGCACGTTGAATATCGTTAGAAGCACCGGTTGTGACACCCTCTGCGCCCAAGGTCATTTCTTCAGCAATACGGCCACCAAACAGCGAACAAATTTGGCTCAAAATACGACGTTTGCTCAAGCTATAGCGATCTTCTTCGGGCAAGAACATAGTTATACCCAAGGCACGGCCGCGAGGAATAATACTCACTTTATACACAGGGTCGTGCTCTGGAACGATACGGCCAACAATAGCGTGACCCGCTTCGTGGTAGGCAGTGTTGAGCTTTTCTGCATCCGACATCACCATCGATTTGCGCTCAGCACCCATCATGATCTTGTCTTTGGCTAGCTCAAACATTTCCATACTGACTAGGCGCTTGTTTGCACGAGCGGCAAACAATGACGCTTCGTTGACCAAGTTAGCCAAATCAGCACCCGAGAAACCGGGCGTACCGCGCGCAATAACGGCGGCATTGATATCATCTGCGACAGGCACTTTGCGCATATGAACTTTCAAAATTTGTTCGCGACCACGGATATCGGGCAAACCGACAACCACTTGACGGTCAAAACGGCCAGGACGCAACAACGCCGGATCCAAAACATCGGGGCGGTTAGTCGCTGCAATGACGATGACACCGTCATTACCTTCAAAACCATCCATTTCTACCAGTAACTGGTTGAGGGTTTGTTCGCGCTCATCGTGACCACCACCAAGGCCGGCTCCACGGTGGCGACCAACGGCATCGATCTCGTCGATAAAGATAATACAAGGGGCTTGTTTTTTCGCCTGCTCGAACATGTCACGAACACGCGAGGCACCCACACCCACAAACATCTCAACGAAGTCAGAACCAGAGATTGAGAAGAAAGGCACTTTGGCTTCACCTGCGATGGCTTTTGCCAATAGGGTTTTACCGGTACCAGGCTGGCCAACCATCAACACACCGCGTGGAATTCGACCACCCAAACGCTGGAATTTGCCAGGATCGCGTAAGAATTCAACCAACTCTTGTACATCTTCCTTGGCTTCATCGACACCCGCCACATCGGCAAAGGTAGTTTTAATTTGGTCTTCGCCCATCAAACGCGCTTTGCTCTTGCCAAAGCTCATTGGGCCACCACGACCACCGCCGCCGCCCTGCATTTGACGCATGAAAAACATAAAGACTGCAACAAACAACAAAATGGGGAAGCTAGCCACTAACAGCTGCGTCCATATACTTTGTTTTTCAGGCTCACGTCCTTCAACAACTACACGGTTATCGAGTAGGTCACCCATTAAACCCGTATCCACGACATTGGGACGAACCGTTTTGAAAGGCTGGCCAGATGCACGTTCACCATAAATGGTTAACCCGTCGATCGTCACTTTACGCACTTGGCCTTGCTGGACCTCTTGCACAAAACGTGAGTAATCAACGTTTTCCATATTGGGTTGGACATTAAAGTTTTGGAATACCGACATCAGTACCGCGGCAATCACCAACCACAACACTAAGTTCTTCACCATATCGTTCAAGCAACTACCCTCACTGTTCGTTGCAACTACTGTTACAAGATTAATCTAACCTAGTTTATACCAGTTTATCGTTTAAAGCCTGTTCCTACTTGATAAACTTCTTTTGAACGGGGCCGAGACGCCTTTGGCTTCCTCGTTACCACTCGATTAAAACTACTGCGCATATCTTTTATATAAGCATCAAAACCTTCACCTTGGAAAACTTTGGCGACAAAAGCCCCTCCGGGCTTTAACGTTTCCCGCGCTAAATCTAGCGCCAACTCGACCAAATGCATGGCCCGCGGCTGATCAACGTCATTCATACCACTCATATTGGGGGCCATATCTGAAATTACAAGGTCTGCTTGCGCGCCACCCATCAAATCAAGGATTTGATTCAGCACGGCCTCCTCTGTGAAATCGCCCTGAACAAAGTCCACACCCGCCACGGGATCCATCGGTAAAATATCCGAAGCAATCACTCGACCGTGGTCGCCCACCAATTCAACCGCCACTTGCGTCCACCCGCCAGGGGCTGCACCGAGATCGATCACCGTCATACCCGGTTTAATCAAGCGATCCTTTTCTTGTACCTCAAGTAATTTAAAACTGGCTCGCGAGCGATAACCCAACTTTTGGGACAGTTTTACATAGTGGTCGTCAAAGTGTTCGCGCATCCAGGCGCCGCTACTTTTGCTTCGCTTCACAAAATTTCTCCGATAGCGCTACGAGTTGTCGATGAGATCGCGTAAAATACCAATTTTATCGCACAACTGAGAATATTTACGATATGACCTTAAGCACAGATCAAAAGAAATCCCTGCGCACCATCGGCCACAAATTGAATCCGATTATTACTGTGGCTGGCAAAGGTATCACAGACAACATCAATGACGAAATTGAACGCGCTCTGAATGACCACGAATTAATTAAAATTAAGCTTATTTGTGACGATAGAGAAGACAAACCCGTACTGACTAGCACCATCTGTAATGAGCACGGTGCAGAATTGGTACAAGCGATGGGCCACGTAATTCTTATTTATCGCAAAGCCAAAAAACAGAACAAGAATCTCAGCAACATGGTGCGACCTTTGTAACAGGCTATGCTCAACCTCGAACTACTTGCACTGTTCATCCCCACCTTCGGCTTGGCGTCTATCACGCCAGGCATGTGCATGACACTCTCGCTGTCGCTCGGCATGAGCATAGGTGTTAAGCGCACATTGTGGATGATGTTGGGTGAACTTGCCGGAGTAGCCACCGTTGCCGTGCTTTCAGTGGCAGGAGCAGCGAGTTTGTTGTTGGCTTCACCAACCGCATTTAACCTGCTGGCACTCGCTGGAGCTTGCTACCTGATCTACATTGGGCAAGGAATGATGCGCAGCCATGCCACTTTACATTTAGCGGCTCAACGCGAACGCTGGCTTAGCGCCAAACAATTAATTAGCCAAGGCTTCATAACAGCCACCTCTAACCCCAAAGGTTGGGCCTTTTTTGTCGCCTTAATGCCGCCATTTATCGATAGCGAATTACCACTTGTCCCGCAAATGTCGGGTTATTTACTTGTTGTGATTGCCATAGAATTCGCCAGCCTATTGATGTACGCCAGCAGCGGGCAGTTTCTTAAAACTCTTTTTAGTGATGGACGAGCATTACATCGAATTATGTTATTCAGCGGCAGCTGTATTGCATTGATTGGTGGATGGATGGCCTACAAAGCGATTCTAGAACTCATTTAATTCAGCTATGTAAAAGTGTTAAATAGCAATAACAAGGCGCTCATCTCTGGGCGCCTGTTAGCCAAACAACTTTTATTAGGGCAAGCCATGGCCCTTAGCGGCCACCCAAATTCGGGCCCACTGCTCTCGAGACATCGAAAGCTCTAATGCATTAACGGCGGTTTGAACGCGCGCTATTTTTCCGCTACCGACAATCGGTGTTGGCTTACACGGCAACGCCAAAACCCAAGCATAAAGTACTTCATCCACCGAACGAGCACCGATTTCAGCGGCGACCTGCTGCAATACTGGCAAACAGCGTTGGGCCACTTCATTGGACTCATCAAACAAACGCCCACCCCCCAAGCAAGACCAAGCCATGGGTGAAACACGAAGCCGCTGGCACTGGTCTAATACTCCACTGTCCAAAATAGCGGTATTAAGTGGCGATATTTCCACCTGATTAGTCACTAGCGGGGTACTTAAACGCGATTGCAATAGATCAAATTGTTCTACCGAAAAGTTCGACACACCAAAATGAGCCACTTTGCCACTGCGGTGAAGGCCCTCAAAAGTTCGTGCCACTTCATCTGCATCTAATAAATAATCAGGTCTATGAATCAATAACACATCAATTTGCTCAACGCCCAAACGTTGCAAAGATTGCTCTACAGAGGCCTGGATGGCATTTGCACTGGCGTCGTAGTGATTGACGCGACTCGATTGTTCTGTGGGAGGAATAAGGTTAATGCCACATTTTGTGACGATCTCCATTTTCTCACGCAGCGCGGGCTGCTGTTTAAGAGCCTCACCAAACAAACCCTCACAAGAAGGATTGCCGAAGTTTCCATAAAGAGAAGCATGATCCATAGTCGTCACGCCCATCTCTAGGCATTGCTCTATAAAACTGGCCAACTCACTCGGGGACTTGCCCCAAGTATGTAAACGCCAAAACCCCATCACAATTTTTGAAAACTCTGGGCCATTTGGCGCCATCTGCTGCCTTTGCATAAATACTGCTCCATGTTAAAAGCCACTAAGCTTAACCGATTTTGGATTAACCTTTTAGCCATACACTGGCATAATGCACACTTTTTGGAAGGACTCGCATGGCACTCACCCAATGCATTATCTACAGCTTCGAACGTGCGGCCCCAGGGCAGGCCATTAAGGTTACCGCCGGTAAGCCCTACAATGAGTGCGTTGGTCCTGTCGCCTCGCTATTTGACCAGCTTAAACGTGCTTTTCAGCGCAGTGCTCAAAAACAGTTTGGTCGCTTTGATGACGAAGCCAGTCCACCACTCGCCGGCTGGACAAAAGACTACCTAGAAGAAAAATCTAGTTTTGAGAGTTTGGCCGGCAGTTTGATGAAACAACTCGCCACGGCCCTAGACAGCATTGATGAACCATTTGCCGCACAAATCATGGTGGCCGAAGAAGTTCTACTCGAACAAAAGAGACTGTACTTACTGTGGACCGAATTTACCGAAGCCCTCAACGTAAACGGAGATGGTGAAGTTGAAACCTGTCGCTATTTAGATGGTAATCGCCTTCCCTACGGTATGAAACTGCATATTGATGAATGGCAACTGGGCGAATCAAGCAAATACCTCTCACTGCTCGCCAGTCGAGGTAATAAAGCCATCAGCGATGCATTTAAGTTAGCGATTGGGTTTTCTCAAGGCGTCGATTTAGAGAAACAAACCAAAGAGTTTTTGCGAGTCGTTGAGCGCTTTACAGAAGAATTACCCGACGATAAACGCGACCAGCAGAAAGAACAAATTCTCGACTATTGCGTCGCCAAAGACAGTATCGGTGAAGAAGTAGTTATCGCAGACCTTTCCGAACTTTTAAGCCCCGACCAGCCCAAGGCTTTTTCAAACTTTGTCGAACAGTCCAGTAGTGAAGAACAGGCCGGGCTTCACCTTCATCGCAGCAGTCTTAAAAACTATGTAAGATTTTCTGGCCGCGACAAATACATGAGTATTAGTTTTTCATCGCGTTTGTTTGGCGATAACGTCGTTTTTGATGCTAACAGCGGCGAACTGACGCTCAAAAAAGTACCTAAATCTCTGCGCAATCAAATCCGTCGCCACCGCGACGCCGAGGAGTAAGCATGTACGTTTTTTCAGCTAACGCTAAAACCAAACAAGATATTGAAGGCTTTGCCGCCGATAGCGAAGTGCCCTTTATTGTCTACATTAACTTTAAAGACCTACTGGGCGCAGAGCAGCTGTGTAAGTTATATCTGATGAAGGAAGGTTTTTACGATATCGACATCAAAAATCGCAAAGCCATCGCAGACAAATACTTAAAAAACAAAAAACTCGTAGCCCACGACAAGCCGCTTCGAGAAGCCCTCAACAGTGGCTACATGATCCAACTTTTTGAATCTCACTAATACAAATTACGTTATAATTTAAGCTATCAATTACCTAAGGATAAGGCGGCAATGACAGACTCGACTCAACTTTGCGACATCGGTTTTATTGGCATGGGCGTCATGGGTAAAAACCTCGCCTTAAATTTAGCTGATAATGGATACCGCATTGCCGCCTTTGATTTGGACAGCAGCAAAGTCGAAGATGCCATCGCCCAAGATGAAGCCGAACGTGGTGATGCCCCCGCTCGAATCATCTCTTGCAATTCTTACACTGAATTATTGGCACGCTTAAAGGCTCCCCATTTAATTATGCTGTCGGTGCCCGCAGGTAAACCGGTAGACAGTGTTTGCTTAAAATTGATCGATGCCGGCATCAGCGCCGACGACATCGTCATCGACACAGGCAACTCACTATGGACCGATACTCGTCAACGCATTCGCGGCTATCGTGGCAAGTTCATCTTTTTTGCTACTGCAGTATCTGGTGGTGAAGAAGGCGCCCGTTTTGGGCCATCATTGATGCCAAGCGGCGACGAATATGCTTGGCCACGTGTGCGCCCTGTTCTGGAGGCTATTGCTGCCAAAGTTGACCCCGCTACCGGCAAACCCATTGAACGCCGCGAACCCGGCAACCCTGTACGCGAAGGTGAACCGTGCGCCGCCTTTATTGGTAAAGGCGCCTCAGGACATTTCGTCAAAATGGTACACAATGGTATCGAATATGCCGATATGCAGTTGATCTGCGAGGTGTACCACCAAATGCGCATGAACTTGAGCATGACACCCAGTGAAATCGCTAATGTATTTCGCGAGTGGAACAAAGGACCACTGGATAGCTATTTGATTGAAATTAGCGCAGAAGTCCTCGACCAAAAAGATCCCATGACAGGGCAACCACTGGTGGATGTGATCCTCGATAAAGCCGGCCAAAAAGGCACCGGGCTGTGGACAGCCATGAGCAGTTTGGAGTTGGGCTGCCCAGCACCCACCATTGCTAACTCGGTTTACGCGCGCGCGCTTTCCACGCTAAAAACTGACCGTATTCAAGCGTCTGCCATACTCGCAGGTCCTGAAGAAAATCGCGCAGATATGCCAAGCCGCGAGGAAGCCATTCAACAACTCCACGACGCCCTGTATTGCGCCAAAATTTGTGCTTATGCCCAAGGCTTCCAACTTATGCAAAGCGCCGCCAAAGAATACGGCTGGACCATCAACTTTGCCGGTATTGCTAAAATCTGGCGAGCGGGCTGCATTATTCGCGCCGTCTTTCTACAAAAAATTACTGACGCCTACCAACGCAACCCTGACCTCAACAACTTGCTGTTGGACCCATTCTTCACAGAGCAGATCAATAAGTATCAGTTGAATTGGCGTCGTGTGGTGGCAAATGCAGCATTGAGCGGCATCCCGACAGGGGCCATCTCATCGGCGCTGGCCTACTATGATTCTTACCGCACCGAGACACTGCCCGCCAATCTATTGCAGGGGCAGCGCGATTACTTTGGCGCCCACACTTTTGCTCGCACTGATGATCCCCACAACAAGTATCACGTGCTATGGGGACAGCAAGAGCGCAGTATTATCAAGATGAGCTAGAGATTCGCATGCACGGTCCCTTCGTGGACCGTAGCGATGACGTCGATATCTTTAATTAGCAGAGGATCCACATTTAATGGGTTCTCTGCCAGCACCGTAAGGTTGGCAAGTTTTCCGGCCTCTATAGATCCAATACGGTCTTCCTGCTGAATAGAATAAGCCGCGTCAATAGTCACCGCCTTGAGTGCCTGCAAAGCAGAAATGCGCTGCTGAGGACCTATTACATTGCCCTGCGGATCTAGCCGATTGACCGCGCACCACATTAGAAACAGTGGCTGACCGGGCGCCATGGGCATATCAGAGTGTAGTGAAAACGATAAACCTCGTTCCGCAAGGTCAGCTAATCTCACCATTTCTTGAGCTCTTTCCGGCCCAATACCGTGATCACTGTACTTCTCGCCTAATGCAACCGGATAGTATGGGTTGGCACTCACTATCACCCCCAATTCAGCAATACGTTCCACTTGGTCTGGGCTAGAAAAGCCAAAGTGGACAATGGTGGTGCGATGATCCTCGCGAGGATGGCGCTGCAAATTATCCGCCAATACGTCAAGCACAAAGTCTAAACCAGCGTCACCATTTTGATGGATATGTATTTGATAACCGGCCTGCCAGAATTTTTCGAAAAGGGTTTTAAATTTATCTTGCGGCGTCATCCATTCGCCCTCATGGCCATCTAAATAGCCGTCGCGCATCTGCATCAATTGACTAAAAATAGCCCCGTCGCTAAACATTTTAACTTGCTTAGGGTAATAGCGACTATGGGCACTACCCCAGCTAGCAACCATCTCATCAACGCTTGCCAACATGCCATCCATACCAAAGCGCTGGGCAACTAACTTGGCATCGATGATGTAATCCATCCTAAATGGGGTGTCGGCTTGCCCCAATACCTTAAGTTGAATGTCCATCAGGTGAGGTAGAGTCAAACCACCAGGTTCAATAACACGCGTGACTCCGGCGTTAAGCCAATAATCACGGATAACCTCTAATGCGGGGGCATAACGCTCAGGCGACGCTAACACTGGAATAATCTTGGGTAAAATTGCCAGCAAACCCTGTTCCCAAAAGTGACCCCGCGGCAAATCAATTTGTTTTCTAATATGCTCGGGAAACTCTGCCAGTGATTGTTGATCTAAACCGAGCTGCTGCAGTGCTAGTGTATTAAAAATAATCTCGTGGCCAGAACGCTGCCAAATCAATACAGGAACATCAGGTGACAAATTATCTAACTGGGTTCGGTCAAGCTCACCATGCCACAAGCGGTGATAGCCCCAACTTATAAAAAAGTCGTGTTGTTGATGGGCATGTAAATATTGCTTGAGCTTGGCGTGGTATTCACTCGGCGAATACGCCGCGGGATAAGTGCGCTCTGGCAACGTCCATTCCTCAATGGAAATAACTTGAGTCGCCATAGTAATAGCTGCTAAAAATGGATGATCGTGCTGATTGATAAACCCTGGCACAATCACTTGCTCAGCAAATTGGTGATCCACCTCAGCAGATGGAAATTGTTGAAGCAGCGATTCTAGCGTGCCAGTGGCAA
>Ga0181577_10003012_pt1 | contig 13043 bp, 5 predicted proteins | sample 101ome_21_FD_132468 | JGI IMG/M metagenome (GOLD analysis project Ga0181577, IMG submission 132468) | Coastal salt marsh microbial communities from the Groves Creek Marsh, Skidaway Island, Georgia - 101413BT metaG (megahit assembly) | ecosystem: Environmental > Aquatic > Marine > Intertidal zone...
AGACAATTTATGGAACACACCTCGTAGTTCTGTGTGTGTTACAGGTATGTCGTAATCCTTCTGTGGTTTGTCAGTTAGGCAATGAAACTTATGCTCTAGTGTGAGATGCTTTGACACAGAGTCACGCAATCGGCTATCAAATTCCCTTGTGTATTTTGATCCGACATTAACACAATATACATCAATCATCGAATTCGTTGTAAGATGCCAACAACTCAAGCGGTGTCTTGGCAGTCCTTAGCCGAGATTTCTTTTCTTTGTCAATAGAGTTTTTAACTTTTTGCGTTTCAAATATTTCTACTTTGATTGTAAACAGCATTTCTTTACAACGTGGGTCTTTAGGATCAAAATTTAATATAGATTTTACAAAATCTTCAACTGACACCCGTTGCTTCAAATCTGTTTTTGCTTTGATGCCTTGATCTACGATGTCGCTCAATTGCTGTGCGTATCTTTTGTTCCTTGCCATTGTTGCTTCTGCAATTTTGTCAGTGCTGTATTCCGATACAAGGTCCTTGAAGTCTTGGTTGTTGTAATCAACAGGAAGATAATGGTTGATGGCCTGGGTGCCTTGTTCGTAAATTACTTCCACCACGTCATTTTCTGAATTTGCAAAATAAGCCTCTATAATTTTTCCACTGAATATTGCCATATCTACGTCCTTTTTATAGTTTTATTGTAACAGAATACCAAAAGGAAGTCAATTATGATTTCTGTATTTTGAAGGTATAGGTGTTGGCTGTGGTTGGTGTGCCATCTGGAAATTCCTGGGCTCTGTAGTCGTTGGCATCAACAAATCTCGTCTGATAATTACCACTGCCACCTGTCAATCTTGTGTTTACGATTGCACTGCCCCTGGCATTCCCTAGACTGCCGTCTATGTTGTAGGATATCTGGTAACCCGCAGACGAAGTCACCGCATGATGTCTGATATACTCTTGTAGTAATGCACCAATTTCTGCGGTTGAATACTGTTTTAAGTGGTTTGATCCATCAATGAATATTGGAGGATTGTAAGACGGCACTTCTCCATCAATCGAATGCAGGTAATAATTTGTTATTGTGGTTGGTTGATCTAGTGTTTCCTCGATTCCATCGGCGGAGTATGCAGAAGTGTCCGCCCTTGTGTCTGAGAACACCGGCGTGGATGACACTAGTGTAGATCCTTCCACGGACGTAGACGTTGCTATGTGATACGTGCCTGCTTGTGAAGACGTGGTAGTGCCAAGAACCAAATTGTTTATCGTTGGAAGCACGAAAGTGTCAATGAAATCCTGTTCTGTCATTGCCTGAACCTGAGTGCCATTCCAATATATAGGAAATGTTTTACCCGTGTCTGATGTTGTAATTGATGTTGATGCGGTTGTTTGTGTGATCCTGTTGTAAGTAACCGTGACTTCGCTTGGCTCTGCTGTGGTTGCCTCACTTGGAAAACTGCCTGTTGATGTTGACGCCGCACCTGCCTGTAATCGTGTGTCATCGATTGAACCCCCTGGCAAGTTTCCACCAGAACCTACCACCGACAACGTTCTAGATGGAGACAAAGAATAATAGTATGCTCCAACGTCATAGATGTTGTTCAAATCAGATGTCTTCATCTGTTGTAGTTGTGATCCATTGTAAACTAAAGGTACCCTGACAGTCATATCTTATCTATTATAGTGTTGATTAAGGTATATTTCAACCATTAAACTACGCTCCTGCGCCGTTTATGGTTTTAAGTACCGCGCCTGAACTACTCAAAATTTGCAGTTGTGTTGGCGTTGCCATCATTGCGGCTGTCACTGTTCCCGAGTCGCCTGTTGTTACCACAGTACCTGTCACATTTGGTATTGTAATAGTTCTGTCTGCTGTTGGGTTTGTCACAGTCAAAGTGGTCTCGAAAGCATCATCAGTGGATCCTTCAAATATTATCGTGCCGCTCGTGGTGATGTTTATACCTGAAGTTGTAACAGCACCTGTTATAGGGCCAGTGAATGCTGTGGCGTTTACAGTACCACTCACATCTAATGCTGTTGTTGGAGAAGTTACGCCTATTCCCACTCTTGATTCGGACCCATCTATCGTCATAACAGTGGATGTTACACCCCCGTCATTGACCTTGAATGTGATATCTGTGTTCTGCACAGTGTTCGCAACATTGATACCAGTGCCATCTACAGTGATTGATAAGTCATTGTCAGCACCTACCGTCATACCTGAGTCAGTAACGATACCCAGTGTACCTGTAGTTGTGTCGTTAGCATCTGATCTTAGGAAGTTGGCCGCCGCTACCCCGCCCAACGCATCAGCGTCTGTGGCTGTGCCATGTAACTTGATGCCTGATGGTGAGGTTGTGAATGTAATTCCTTTTTTGATTGTGGCGAAGCCTGTGATTGACGTCTGTGGCGTGAACTCTGTGTCAGAAATAATCGCAATCAAAGTGCCATCACTGTACCATTTCGTTACGTTCTGACTGGCAGTGGTGGAATCTGTCACGGCCTCGAAAACGAATCCGTTCAACGTACCTGTTGAACTTGGCGGTCCTACCAATACGCTCTGTGATCCATCATAGTAGTAAAGTTGTCCAACATCTGAATCTATCCAAAGGTCACCCTGTTGTATGCCGGACGGTTGTGTTGATACATAAGGAACATTACCGCCTGCAGGAACAAACAGATTGCCTGTATAAACTTTAAGTCTGTCAACACTGCTGTCATACCAAAGTTGTCCCTGTATGGGTTTCGATGGTGCTGAACCATTTGCAAAATTTTCTAATAAGTGTAAAAAGTTTTCCGCTATAAGTTCACCGTACCCTGCGTAACCCTTACCTATAAAACTTAAATCTGTTTGAGTGTTGACCACCCCATCTTGCACTATGTACTGATTCGGTGAGGACGAACTATTTGTTTTGTTTACTGTATATGCCATCTATTAGTATCCTGTGTTACCACCTGATGTTGTTCCGCTCACCGTGTTAGATGTCGACAGTGCTGTCGAACTTGTCTCTGTGAATGTCGTTAAACTCTGTATTCTCAAAGTGTAATCGATCTGGATAAGTCTGTTTAAAGATTTCTGTACAGGATGGAATATCACGTGTGTTAGTAATTTATTAGTGGCACCGTTCTCAGATCCTTCCCATGACTTCAGTCCTAATTCATCAAAGACGTAATCGCCATTGAAGTTTGTTGTGTTGTCAAAAGATTCTTGCCCTGTGGGTTCACCATAATCCAGTGTGCAAGTGCAGACAATATCCGTGAATTTATTTCCAGTTATGTGTCTCACTTCCATTTTATTTCTGCTTGTGTCTTTGTTGGTAGTTGAATTGTCATCTATAACCTTATAGTAGGTTTGATTATATAAAGTGGCATTTGAACCGGTGCTGTTTGGAGTGAGATATGTTATAATACCCGTTGGGTCAACACTTGTACCCCCGTTACCAAACGCCATTTCATGTATGAAACCTGTGCTTTTGTTTGCTAAAGAATTAGCCATGGCCTGAGACATGTTCTCGTAATGTATGGCATTCCTTTTGTCCACTATTACTTCACCTGTTTCAGGATCGAAAATTTTTATGTGCCCTGTCATCATCACACCTGTGTGATCGTTTGGCTTCTTGTTCTCTTGTTTTGATTCTGTTGGTTTATTGTCCTGTGTCATCTAGTGTATTTATTCAGGTGAATTTGTTGGCTCATCAGCAATGAATCGCGCCTGTTGGGTGGTAGAACCTTGTAATCCTTTACCATCAGCAGGGTTACCGTCTTTAGCAGTGTACCATACCTGTCCTCTCTTGTGTAATATTTTTACCTGTGCGGCATATGCCGGAGCCGAAGTAAATGTAACTACATTCGTGATTCCGTCCACAGAGTAATTAATAGTTGATCCATCCTCGCTAGTGAGCAACAATCGTTGGCCACCAATGAATATGTCTAACTCACTAGCAGATGATGGTGTTTGTGATAGTGTGAAAGCAATAGTGCTACCGTCACCAGTGAAGGTGTTAGTGTACACTGTGTCCACATAAGGGATGGTTTGGGTTCCAGACGCATCTACCACATCGGCGCCTGATCCATGCTCCTTAATTCCTGTACCAAGCGTTCCACGTTTGAGCTGTCCCAAACGATTGTTTGTCTTGGTAAAATATTCTATTCTCTCTTTGCCTATGAACACAACGCCTGGTATGATAGTTGATACCGTTGATCCATCTAAGCCTATTACAGTTTGCGGATCTGCCAGCACTGTGGCGTCTGCTACTACCACTTCACTGGCATCTGTGGTCAATGTCTGTGTCAATATGGTCGTGTGTGTTTTAGAGATACGTTTGTAAAAAGTCCTGTTTATCATATCTTTGAATATTCTAAATCCAGTGGAATCTGTGGCAGTCTGTAAAGCAAAATACATAACATCTAATCTATCAGAAGATGTTATTGTTTTGCCAGAAATTGTAAATGTGCTTCCACTTAATGTGTAATCAAATCCCTGCACCAGTGCCTCACCGTTTAACCAAACATACATGTATGAAGAATTCAAAGGCGTGTAGGCAAGTTCATGCACACCGCTTGGTCTTCCTTCTAGAACTTCTCGCCTGGTCTTCATACCAAGTGCGTTGTTAAATGTGGTCACCCGCATGGATCCTGCTGAGAACCCGTCAGCCGCTAATTGGGTTGGGTCTAATACCAACACCGGTGAACTGCTACTGCTGTCTATGTGATAATGTTTGTCTACAAGAGTTGTAATTGCAACTACGTCTCCTGGGTTGGCCGGAGCATTTGTGCTCACTGTTTGCGCACCAAGATCCACAGTGTAGTTTCCTCCCGGGAGAGCACCTTCTGTAAGTTTTCTGCCGTTGTAATGTACTTCGATCTGGTTGCTGTTTGTTATCACCTTGGCAGGATCGACTGTGGAACCATCACCTAGGCTACTGACTATTCCGAAAGTGTATGTCGTTCCATCTCCTCTGTAATAAGTTGTATCTGGTCCCCTTAGTACCTTGCCTCCGATTTCAACCACTGTCAGTGCATGTAATGGTGTGACCGAGCCAGGAGGATATGTCAGTGCGTAGTTTGTGGTTGATCCATCGTAAGTCATGTCAACTGCTCTAATGGCCGCGTGACTTCTAGATGTGCCTACTTTTTGGAAGCCTGCTACCTGTATGAAGTCACCTGCCTTAGGTGCCTCTAAGAAAGTTATTGTAAGGCTGTTAGAGAAACTGCTACCCGAAGAAACAGACTGCGTGAACGCTGTGGTTGGCAATCCATTTTTGGTCACATAAATTTCTGATGCTGTTAGTCAACGTTGAAATCTTCCCTCACAGACGTTGTAAATTCTATTGTTGATCCGTCCCCTGTGTATTGATCCAAAACTCTGTAATTTGTTCCGGAGATAGCAAAGGTTTTGGTTGCAATCACGCTACCAACCGCTGGTGCAGATGTGAACGTTATTGTCTTTGCCCCAACGTCTACTGTGTAGTCAGCGGCAGTGGAACCGTCTAGAGAAACTTTCTTGACAACCCCATCGACTGATACTGTAACAGACGCCAACGTTCCTGGATAGTCTCCGATAGAGAACGTTGTTGTTAATCCGTTACCGATGTATGTTTTTTCCGTTATTAATGGTACTCCAGATTCTGGTGAAGTATAAACCTTGATGTCAACTGTGTCAAATATCTGTCCTGGCACGACTTCTTCAGGAGCATAACTTGTTGTCGATGATAGGAATTCATCACCGTCCACATTGATGTCACTAGGAGCAGATCCCAGTGCGGATGCGTAAAGACCATCTTTGGTGAACAGGCCACCTTTGACTATTGAATCAAGTGTCCTGTCATCTGTTGGTGTTAACACACCGTCATCGTCTGCTGGAATAAATTCGATCAATGCATTTTCATTTGGAGTTGTGCTCAACGTGAAAGTTGTTGTACTTCCATCGCCTGTGAAAGTATCTGAAAGTTTTTTACGTGTGCTGTCGTCCTCTGAACTGTAGACGTGATACACGACACCACTTGCTGGTGCTGTTGCAAAAGTGTATGAGTTTGTAGATCCATCTGCAAGGAAAGGTACCGTCCTGGATAGGCCATAGTTATCCCATGGGTAGTCATACCAAGCGGAGTTGTCCCAACCTTGGCTTTGGTTGAATAATAATCCTGTAACCATTGTGCCTCCGTAGTCAACACCAGACATAACTTGTGATAATTCGTTTCCTGGCATTCCTTCTTTTGGAGTGTAGAATCCTTTAATTCTGTCAGCGGCATTGAGGGCACTTTCGTTACCTATGTACTTGTACACGCTATCAACGTTGTCATCGAAGTCTGCTGTAGAGGTGAACCTGTTCGTTGCTTTGTACAATTCATTGTTGTACCTAATCAAGGCACCATACTCGTATGTGGTATTCTTAGCCCAATCAACCACATTAGATGTGCTCGCAATACGATCAAACTTAATGGTTGTGTCAAAATCTCGTACAAGGTCATTTCCTAGATTAGCGTAGGCTTTCGCCGGATCTGCTGGTTCACTTCCGTCGTCCATGCCACCTGTAAGTGTGACCGTTGGTGTCGTTGAGTAGCCAAAGCCAATTCCGGTTACAGTTATAGAAGTCACTACTCCGCCTGTGATTGTAGCAGTTGCAGTAGCGGAAGTAGAATCGTCACCTGTGATTGTCACTGTTGGTGCTTTTTCGTATCCAGAGCCGCCATGATATACAGTAATGCTTTGTACATGTTTCCTGTGGTAGTCATACCATAATTGCCACGGATATTGTGTCAGCCTTGTCTGCTCAGTTGATGGATTTATTGACCTTATTTTACTAACACTGTCATCATAAAAAGGTGGGTTGTCAAAATCTGTAATCACACCGTCGTGCTGTTCAGGTGCGGTATATCCTAATTTATATTCCCTAAGTTTCGTATGATAAGGTTTGACCTCATTGATATAATCCTCTATCCAACTGTCTGTGCCTGAGGTGTAGGTTTTTCTTTGGTCGAACTGTCTTACTCTGTTTACTGCATTGACAAAACTTGTCTTAAACAGCCAGTCAACGTAGGTCTGTTGTTCAAGTACCTTTCTAAGACCTACAAAGAAAATATTATTGTACTCAACTTTCAGATCGCCGATAAACAAATCGTCTCGTAAAGCAGTGAGAATTTTTCTGGTTTCGGTCACAGGTTCCTGGTCGAACGTGTTGTCATCAAAATTATCTTCGCCGTCATAGCCTGTGGCATCCTGAGAGTAATCATAAAGTTTAGTGCTTAGTCTCACTGTTCCATTTTCTGTACCAATATTCTCCCACCCTGTGGATGTCTTCATGAAAAGTTTCCAACCGCCTGTGTCTGCTGATGTGACCTTGACGTGTTTGCCCACAGCAATATCTAAAGTATCTAATTGGTATTCGTACGTGACCTGTTTGTCAATAATGGTATTCTCATCATGCACCATGTCACCATCTGTTTTGTACCAATCAGTGTAACTCCAGTAGTTCGAAGTGTTATATGTTTGTATCCTTGTCCTTGACCATGTTGTGCCATCCCATTGGTATATCGCCCAATAATTGTTGGCCGTCTCATCTGACTTAACCAAATAGTTCACAGTGCCTGATAGATCTGCTGTGTTCAAGTAGCCTAATTCTGCATAAGTGTCTACCTGTCCGTCCCATAGACCACTAGCACTCGAAGGTTCCGGTTCCTTAGCATCTAAATTAGTTAGATTGATCTGTCCTACCAATTGGTTCTTCTTTAACACGGAGTTGGCATAGTCTATGATTTCCTTTAGTGCTGAATACCTATCCAAATACCAACTCTGCCTTGGCCTCACATTGTTTCCGTACTTTTGATTCAAAGGCAGATCCAAGTCAGGCACGGCGTCACCGGTAGTGTTCTTGCCACACAATGAATCCCACCAACGAGATTCTATCTGCGGTGTTGGCCTATAGTCAGGGTCACCCTCACGCACCAATTTCCACACCGAGTGTGAATCGCCATCGAAGGAGTTGGTCCGGATGTCAACATTGAGAATGATACTACTGTTTACTAGATCATTCACACCATTTAAGATTAATTTGTTGGTATCAGTTACCGAGTAGTACTTTATTCCAGAAGTCTTAGGATTCCTGATTAGATTTGCCACGTATGCTGTTGTGTTCTTCCTGTTCACCACGGAGTTGGGAGCGATTGAGGATCTGTCTCTGACCCAAAAATAATATCTGCTCACGAAAGTGTCTAGTCTAGAATTGTATCTTTGTACCTCTGTGTAGTTTTCATTTGCTTGACCGGACACTGTTGGGGTAGTTCCTGATAGGTTGTTCCATTCCGTTGGTGTGTACGGAGACTCGGTCCATTCGTATATGTCTATGCTTGAACCTGGAAACGTTTTACCCCAATTGTTAACTTTGTATTCCTGTGTGCCTTGTTCATACCATAACCATTTCACTGTTGAAAGATCCCACCATACTTCGCCCAAATGCTCTTCTCCCCACGGTGTTTTAGTATTAGCATTATCACCTGTGTTATAAACCGCAGGATCCCATGGAGACTTAATATTGATCTCTCTGTCGGCAACTCCTAATATTCTGCCCTTTATAGGGTCATATAGATCATAGTAGTCTCTGATTTGTTTCGAATTGTTATCAAAATCAAACACCTGTCCTAGTTTTGTGTTGTCTACAAGTGAAGTTTCAGTTGTAATATTTTTCCAGGCGTAGTCGCCAGACACAGTTGCATCGTAACAGTAAACTGTACCGTCATTGCTGAGTCCGGTGTGACCTTCATCCTCAGGCGCTCCTATGAACAGGTTGTTGTCTATCATACAAACACCTCTTCCATAATCATCGTTCTCCGAAACGTTCAGTGACACTATTCTATCATCCAGCACGAACTTGGTGTTGTATACCGTTGCTGTGTAGGCCGCACCTGACTCTGCGTTTAGATCCACTATGTTTGTGTCCTGTAGATCAAATGTTGTTTCTCCTTCATCAAATTTCATTTGCCTAGGATTGGCTGATTTTTCAGCACCAATCACTAATCTAGTTCCCGATTGATTTATAGAAAGCGAAGATCCAAATTTGGCATCGGATATGTCTCCCGGTTCATTAATTGTCTGGTCAAGTGTGTAAGTATTGGTCGAACCATCTCTGTTCCATTTGTAGATATAGATTGCGCCTGCATCTGCCTGATCAGCGTTGTCCAGGCCTGGTGCTCCTATGACCAGTGTCGTTCCATCCTTGCTCATTGCCATTGATTCGCCAAATGATGTGTTCAACGTTGATCCATCTTGCTCTACTCCCGTAAGCGTCTGTGCTAATGTAAAAGAGTTTATAGTGCTTTCATCATTTGACTGTGACGTCCTAATGAATATTTCTACCTTGCCAGCATTGCCTGGGGCCAATGAACTAACGGCAAGTATGTCACCGTTGTCATTGACTTCAAGTCTATGTCCAAATCTCTGTCCTGATCCTCCTGCTGGTGCGTCAATTATAAGATCCTGTGTCCAAGTGTCATAAGTGGAACCATCCGCACCTATGCCCCATGTGTACATGTATACTCTTCCTGTGTCATTGTTGTGACCGGGTGCTGTAACAAACAAATATTTCTGATTGGTGCTTCTAGTGGATCCCGCTGTTGGTTCAGATATCTTATTCGCCCAACCAAAATTTAGATCTTCATTTGAAGTCGACCCATCTGTTGGCGGTGTGACCGTCCCCAAGGGACCATACTTGAACGTGTCTGGATCCCATACAAAGGTCTTGACTAGACCAGCATTGTAATATCTCGTGCTTCCATCATTTCCAAGCGTGTTGGTGTAAGGTGCTCCTGCCACCACAAAGTTCTCGTCTGTGCTTATTGACAATGACTCACCCAGTCTGCTGGTATTGTCATCGTTTTCCGTCATTGTTGCGGTGCTCTGAACAGAATACTCTGTACCCGCGGAGTGGCTTGCCCGGAACAGGAAGTTAACCTCACCTTGTCCTTTTCCTGGTGCTGATATCACCACCGATCTACCATCATTACGTGCAACTATACGATAGCCGAACTGCTGATCACTTGTTGTATCATTCGGTGACAGCGTCCTAAATTCTGTATAAGGGTTTTGCTTTTCATATACTCGCCATAGTCCTGAACTGTCGGCATCAGTGAAAACTTTGTCACCCTCTAACTTGACCTGTCGGTCTTCATCCTTGTCTCTATAAACGTTGTATCCTAACCTATCATTGACGTTGTCCATCGAACTCAAACGCACGGAAACGAACTTGTATACATTACCATAACTGTCCGCTGTGGAACCGTCCTCCAACGTTGGTATAAAATCAACATTTTCTCCATAGTCAACTATTACTGTCTTGTGGTCAGGCACACTGGATACCTGGAACACCCTATTCAGCGCAAAGGCTTCACTGTTGCTTATAGCGAAGTAGTCGGCCTCGACGGTGTTGCTCCCTGCCGATAAACCATGCGATCCAGTAAACTGTATAAGCAATCGTGTGGCGTTTTCAGATGTGCTGAGCTGGGCTATTTTTACGCCAGCATTGGTTAGCCTGAACACGTCCCAATCCTTGTTTTCTTTATTGGCCACCCATATCAAATCGTTGTTTGTGATCGAATTAACATCGAGATTCAAAAGATCTGATATGTCAAACGCTGTGTGCTGTACCTGGTCCAACTGTGGATAACCCGCTGTCTTGTACACCTGTACTTTATCTCTGTCTACGCCTGCTTGGGTGTAATCGAACAATGCGAATGTGGATGCCGCTGTGTACTCAACTGGTTTGCTGTATAATGCTTGTTTGAACACGGCAAGCGATCTATGATAATCTTTAGTTTCAGCCGAGTTGTCCAACAGCTCAATGCTCTGTGGATCCGTTTTGGCTTCGTTGTCACTCAATGTGATCTGTATGCTTTCTTTTGAATCTGTGTTTCCAAACACACCGGTACGTATCATCCATTCCGGATACAGGCTGAGATCTATGTCGGAGTTTTCATATTTGGCTTTAAGCAGTTTATCAATTGCTGCCTGTGTTCCTTTCTCCCTGATGTAACCTTGATAGAACTTGTACTGTGAAACGTCATTAACAAAAAGATTCTCCAAGTAATCCCTGGATTGATATCCTATCAACCTCTGTGCTAACTGTTGTTGTGATTCATCAAAGTTGTTGGTCTCAAGATTATAGAAGTCATTGAATTGGGCAATCTTGTAATCGAAGTTAGGAATTAACTGCGGCATGGGTTTGTCTGTCTTCAGCGTCCAGTTGGCATTATCAAATTTACTGCTTGAGTTATGATTGTTCTTGGCAACATAAAACTTACCTTGGTACTCAACAGAATCACCTATACGATAATCTGTGTTGGCTTTCCAATATGTCACTTGTGCGGCATCGAACATGAAACCCGGTGCGTAGTAGTCACCGTTCCAATTGGCCGTTTTCCAACCAACCAATTTCAATCTTTGCTGTCTGAATCCTGTGACTGGTTCATAGACGATGTCCGAGAACACAGTCTTGTTGTCAAACAATAGCAGGTGCTCCTTCTGAACGGTATTCAATGCTATGTTGTAGATTCCAACAGTATCAGATTTGATCCCCAGTTCAAAAGTCTTACCTATCCTTTTCGTAGACAATTCCCTGACATCGATTTTCCTACCACCTGAATCAAGTATAGAATAATCTCCTGCTAGGTTCCTTAATTTGCCAACTATGCTGTTGTTAGTGTCGAGTTCGAAACCGTCCGCGGCGGGTGACACTGTGATCGCGGATCCTGGTGCCCACTCCTGTGTCGTCCAGAACAGGAACTCTCTTACTGCGTTGTTCCAGTTCAAAATCTCTTTAATCTCATTGGAATACTTGTTGAATCTGAATCCTTGTTGTTCTAACCAATGTCCATAACCTAAAAGGAAATCAGCAACGTCTTGTATGGTGGCAAATACGTATCCATATGGTATGGTCTGAACAGTCTGTTGATAATTCTTGTACTGTGACACTGTAGAGCCAGGGACCGATAAAATACCTTTGGAGCCTGTCTTAACCGGATAATTGAATTTGAAATAAGGCTTGGTCGTGGAATATCCTAATACTTTATAGCCTCCCAATAGTGTTGACCCATCCTCACCTATGTCTGTGTTCTTTTCTATCAGCACACCCGAGTAATCGAATGTCTCAACAGGATTAGATGTTCTAAACAAAATCTTATAGTTCTCATCTGGAATAAATTTAGATCCTGATGTAGATCCCGGAGATACGGAGTCTGTCAATACTTTGATGTTATCTTTATCTGTGAAACCTCCAAGTTTATAACCCAATTGGACATTAAGATTTTTCATCTTATCATAATAAAAATCTACAGTACTTAAATTCTTCGATACTAAATGATTCACAACAAATACTTGGTATCCCGCGGTCTGATATCTCGTTGTTATTCCTGTGTTGTTGTCTGTTGAAGTCTCGAGATGATATTTGGCCGTTGACAGTTGTTTCCTAATTCCTGTGTCCGCGTAGATTTTATTGCCTGCAACATTTGTTGATAACCTAGACACATCGAAGAAATTAGTAAAGAACTTGGCTGGTTTGGTTATGGCCAGTGTCTTGATCACAGTGAATGGATATGCAGAAGATCTCCTCCAAGATGTCTCGGCCGGCGATTGGTCACCAAATTTCCAAGGCTGTCTCCTCCCTGGTATGTTGAAATCATTAATTAATCCCGCCGCTATTGGATCTAGAAGGTTACCCGAAGCATCAACGGGAATATAATTTGCGATGCCTGGTTTTCCGTACCTTCCAGCCGCGGTAGCCACAGCGTTCCACAGTATATCATTTCCTGATGTGTAAGGTGCCGGGCCATAGGTGTCCTCCCAAGTACTTGGTTTCTCTGAGTGCCCTAACATCTCCCACGGCCTGGTATGTGGAGAATCAGTATCATAGTGGTACTTGTAAATCGCCCTCCAGTATCCTGGTAGTTTAGCACCTGTGAGCCTGCCTGTTGAATTTGCGTAATTATATGTGAACGGAGATCCTTCTGAGAACGTCGTGTTGTTTATGTACTGGACGTTGTTCCTACCGGCCCACACATAAAAATCAGTGCCCATTAT
>Ga0181577_10003017_pt1 | contig 13031 bp, 5 predicted proteins | sample 101ome_21_FD_132468 | JGI IMG/M metagenome (GOLD analysis project Ga0181577, IMG submission 132468) | Coastal salt marsh microbial communities from the Groves Creek Marsh, Skidaway Island, Georgia - 101413BT metaG (megahit assembly) | ecosystem: Environmental > Aquatic > Marine > Intertidal zone...
AACGTGCTTCTAGCTGCATCGAATACCCGCCAGTGATGTGCGCCGCTATCTGTCCGCTTCACCAGAAAAAAGGACGGACGGCCATTGGTGAAAATTAGAGGCCCATCTGTGCTGCCGTTGCCGGTGTAGCTGCCCACCTTTTGATAGCCATCAACCGAATGGAAAACATATGCAACCATATCCCCCGCGTGAAATGTGTTGTCGGTTGGGATAGTTGTTGCAGTAGCACCTGAAGTGCTATATGTGTCATTCGTGTAGGCATTAGTTAAATTAAGAGCTAAATAATCCTGCGACCCATCTATAACATTAGTAAATGTCCACCAGTTGTAAGCATTATTTCTGGATTTTGTAATCCAAAACTCTGGTGCTTGATTAAGGCCGTGTCCTAAAGTTCCATCACCAGTGTATGTCCAAGTCAAAATGCTAAATCCAGCATCAGGATTAGCCGACACTTGTGTTGTCACGTTGCCATCAGTATTACTGACCGCTGTGCCGTTTGCTTTCCAGTTCCACGCTGCGTAGGTGGAACTATTTACATTAACGTGTGCGCCACTTTCAGAATTATCTCCAAGAGAAAACCCATCACTATCAAAAGATGTTAGGCTGTCGGATTGTGTGCTTTCAGCATCGGTAGTATCTGAACGCAAGCTTTTACCAGCACCACGAACTTCATCAAAAAGAGTGTGTGAACCTGTGCCGTTTCTATGTTTAATCCACGTAAAACCGGCCTGAAACCCTACGCCAGTGATGCTTTGAGTGTTTGTTGTTGCGTAACCATTGCCAGTATACAGAACCGTATTAAAATGCTCAGTTCCATCAACAATCGTAGGTATCGGAAGATTGCTAGTACAAAGCGCAAGATACCCCCCTGACGGTGGCGCATAGGCAAAGTCACCTATGCCGTTGTCGTCTGTGTTGCCGCCAGCGGCGCGGTTACCAGCAAAGGTGCTGTCTTGGCCGAAGTTGTAATAATCAACACCAGATGATGTGGTTGAGTAATCCATATGCGGCGCATAGTAAGTTCCGTCCGGCGTCCAAGTGTGAAGCGAACCAAGACTTGTGCCATTTCTATATACAGTCAAATCGCCGTTATCTAAATCAGCAGCAAAGCCATACACATCACCAGCAGTTGCACCACCGCCAGTGTCATAAGAAGTTGTGGCTGCTGAACCTAGCCGCTTATTGCCATTGAAAAATGAAATCCGCGCAAAGTTATAGGTTGCATATGAACCAGAAAGGTTGCCAGCCGCTAATGCAAGACCCTGTTCAGAACCATTGCCACTAGCACGAACCTCCCAATACCACTTGCCAGAATTAGCAGCAAAAGTTGACCGGATAGGATAAACCGCTGAATTGTGGTTATATCCTAAATTGCCTTCAGATAATGTGCCGCCAGCCTTACGGTCAACAGCGCTGAGAACAGCAAAGTTATTCTGTAGACTGTCAGGAATATAATCGTGCGCTGAAATATTATTCGCAGTCCAATCATTGCCGTTGCCGCTGCTGTCAGTGGTGTCACCATCGAACTCAAGTCTGAACCCATTTGTACCAAATGTGCCAGCGTAGTCTTTAGCTTCCCAATAGCCATCGGTGGACTGACCAAAGCTGGTAGGGTCTAGGGCTTGACCGTCAATGAAATAAACGTCGGATAGATAGCCGTCTAATGCGTAGCTGCTTGAAGCAATATAAGCATTACCAATTTTGTGAGCATATGTAGAGTTGATAAAACCTTCAAAATTTTGCGATGGATATGTAGACGATGAAAATGAAGTTAGTTGCTCACCATTAACATACAATTTCAGTCTATCGGATGCTGTAGCTTGCGTTGTATCTACTGTGAATACAATATGATACCAAGCACTAACATCTCTAAATACAGCATTAGTTGTAAGGCTCCAATTCGTGCCGGATGGGTATGTGTACTGATTAATTAATAATTGGTCATTGTAAAGTGCAACATAACAATCACTATTGCCAGAAGCAAATTCTGTAGTTGCAGCAAATAAAGAATGAAAATTACCTAAATTCCCGCGCTTGACCCAGCCACTCCAAGTCCAAGTCTTGCGGTTGCCAGCAGATGCCGGTGTCCAGCTTAGATATGCGCTGCTTCCTTTCTCAAAGCGCAAAGATTGGCCTGCCTCAACGCCAACGCCAGTTGCATACATCCATTGTGAAGAACCAAAAGGGCCGGACATGACGAACTCCTATGCAAACGCAAGCTGTGGTGCACCGAGCAGTATTCTGTTTGCTGCGACGACGCAGTAAGGGATGATGTCTGTGGTGCTTGCGGTTGTTGACAAGGTAATCCCAGAGCCACCGACGGTCTCGTAATCAGTCCCTAAAGATAATGTCCTGCTCCCCGTACCATCTTGTATCACGGTAATAATGCCAGTTTGGCCTACTGTCTCAGTAGTGGGATTTGCAAGTGTTACATTGCCAGTCAGGGTTAAAACAAAGTTTTGATATGTCGCAAAATCTAACGTGGTCGAGCCTGTTGCGCTCGTAGTTTGCGTAGACCCTATCTGCGCTTTTGTGAATGTTTGTTTCTCATCTGTCTTCGCAGTGTAAGCATCGTAGGCTTGCACATCTGCGCCAATTTCTAAACCGAGGTTTGTCCTGGCGGCTGAAGTGCTAGATGCTCCAGTGCCGCCATCTGCAATAGCAAGGTCAGTTATTCCTGACACCGTCCCACCTGAAATAGTTTTATTGGTCAGGGTCTGCGTTGCAACCGTGCTAACCAATTCGCCGTTGCCTCCGGCTGGCAGCGTCAAAGTGTTTGTGACACTGGCAGAGTGTGGCTGCGCTTTGACAGTTTGACCGTGGCTGTTTGATTCACAATTGAAAACAATAGTGCCAGGGTTTGTATTTCCTTTGACCACAATGTTGCCGGTGCCATTAGCCGTTAAATCGATTGTGCCGTTGGTGTCTGTCGATGTTAGTGCGTTGCCATCAAGCTTTAAGTTGTCAACTCGTAGGTCAGTTACGACGCTGTTTGTGCCAATAGTCACACCGTCAATTGCGCCACCATCAATATTTACGGCGTTATCAGCTTGCGTAGCTATGCTGCCCAAACCCAGATTAGTCCGCGATGTGGCTGCACTAGAAACATCACTCAGGTTATTCGACGCAAGCATGTCGCCAGTTCCTGAACCGGCAGGGCCGGCTGGGCCTTGTGGACCAGTCGCTCCCGTAGCGCCTTGTGGAATTGAAAAGTTAAAGGTTGCAGCACTGGATGAGCCGACGTTCGTAACGGTTGCAGAGCTCCCCGCAGAGCCAGTTGTTACGCTGCCCACAGCAATAGTAGCTGCGCTGCCGGCTGCGCCAGTGGCGCCCGTGGCACCCGTAGCACCAGTTGCGCCAGCCGGTATGCCCAAACTAAATGTAGCAGTTCCGCTAGACACAGATACCGAGGCCGTGGGTGATGAGCCGGCGCTCAAACCAGATACATTTACGGCGGCACCAGTAACTTGCTGTGTCGCTTCTGGATTGCCAGTCGAACTATTGAAACCTAGGACTTTGCCAGACCGCGCTGCCTTGTTTGGCAATGTCATATCTATACTGGTCGGGTCGTCAACAGGTGCCAACAATGCGCGGCTGTCGCGCTCTTCACGGTCACCTATAAGCATCGTCATTGTGTCAAAGTCTGCTTCTAGGCTAGGCGCTGTAATGTTGCCGCCGGCAGTGTATACGCTTGTCCGCGACGCTGGGACATCAGATAGGATTGTTACTACAGCAAGATTCGCTGGGATATTTCCCGCAGTGAAAACTATATTGCCTGTGCCATCGGTGTTTAAGCCAGCCGCGTTTGAGCTATCTTTTACGTTATAGTGTGTGCTCTCTGTTTTTAGAGTGCCATCCACATACACCTTTACATCAGACGTTGCGTTGACTTGGAAGCTAAAACCGAACGTAGTGTTGCTTCCGTTGCCAGTACCAACGGTTCTCCTGGATTGGTCGTTTACTGAAAATGTGGCCATATCATCATCCTATCTTCTGACAATTGTACACTGAAATCATTGGTTTGTCATTTCCTCTAGTGAGACTCTGGCATTTAGGTCTGGGTCTGTCTTAATTAACATGTCACGGGCTGATGAACGGCGGTCCGTCAAAATGCTGCTCAGCTCTTCAAATTTTTCTTCGTCGGTTCTCAGGTTTGTATATTCGACGCTGTTAACCTTTTTCAATAGTGCTGGTAATAGAGTTTTTTCGTTATCAAATCCAATATCACCCACCATCCTGCCATTATCGTCTACATTGTTAATCAAATAGACGTAATCGTTAAACTGCAAGTTGTTCAGCTTTATGCCGTCAACGCGGTCGCGGTGAAACGGAAATGTGCCAATGCCGGTCTCGCTTAATCTTATAAGCTCTTGGTCTAGGTCATTGTACTGACCTGTTTGTATTCTTACAGGGTTGTACAGCTCATCTCGTCGCCCTTCGCCTTGTGTTTTCGACCGGCCCCAGAAATCAAGCTTATCAGGCAAGTCTGCACTGAAATATGGATTTCGAGCTTTTGCTTTTTGCAAAGCTGTGTAGAAACCTTGCAGAAACATAGGCGCTTCAGTGTATAGGTCGCCGCCTAGCAGCTCTGGCGTTGTGCCGGGTGGTAATTTAGTGCTTGAGGCATATGGGTCTTCTACGCGCTCTATAGTGGCCATAAAGCTGTTTTGGCTTATGAGTGGATATTGGCCATCAGACAGATAATTGGCAGCATAGGAGGGCAAACCAAACATTGCGCGGTCTACGTTGCCTATAACATTTGTGCCAACCGAGCCGACTTGTGAGCCAGCAAACTTGCTCATGCGTTCAAAAAAATCTTCTTTTGTCTGATATGAACCGCCAGCAGCGGCAGCTAATTCAGAAACCCCTTGTAAAAACGGCAATTGTGTTGAGTATTCAGCAACAGACAGAACATAAGCTTTTGTTAGCGCGGCAATAACATTAGGGTCATCTTCATAGCGCATATATTCTTTCATGTCTGCGCCCATTGCTAAAACAGCAGAAAGCGGGTCAAACCTAGTAAATGATGCAAAACGATAACTGCCGTCATCTTGCTTTAATCCAATAGAATAGGGCGGTACATTTGCAGACCCACTGATGTTTTGTGCAGTAGAAAATTCTTTGCCAAGCCGACCAGTAACAATGACATCATCGCCGTAATCACCGCCTATCAAACCGTAAATCGTTAGGGCTGTGGCGTTTCCGACAGCCAGCTTTGCTAGCGCGTCATCTAGTTCTACACCGCTAGGGGCCGGCCCCCCAGGCAACATCTCGCCGCCTGGGAGTTTTTCTTTTATGGCCCGATAGACAGGCGACCAATTTACGGTTCTGTCGAATACCTCGTTAATTATGTTGGTTGGGGTATTGTAGAATGGCACAACAAATTTCATGCCAGGGATGTTGCTTATTAACGGCCCCACCCGACCAAAGAACCCGTCTGGCTTTCCTTGAAAAGTCATTTTCCGAGCTTCGGTTGTCATCATGTCCTTGACGTCTTTTGGCGTGTTAGACATGACTTGAACGTATTTAGATTCTGCCAAGGCTTTGGCTTCTTCGCGTGACATACCAGCGCGACGGGCTTGTTGGAAGCTTGTTTGCATAGCCCTATGTGCCTCACGGTAAAGCACACGCCGCATCGTGATGACTTTGAAATATTCATCTTCGGACGCTAAGAACCGGCCCGGTAACCTTGTTGCTATGCCTAGCGCATCAATAGCGGCTTTGCTGTAGTCACCTTGATTTATTGATGAAGCAACATCTGCAAGGTTGTCTGTGCCGCCTAACGCTCTGCGATTGCGAAGGTCTATTTTCGTTACGGGGTCAGCACTACCGCCAGTGATAAATGTTTTACTCATTAACAAGACAGCGTCTTTTTGCGCCATCATCAGGCCATAAGCTTCGGCGGCGGCTTCACCCATATAACGCTGGTCACCAATCTCACCACGCATGCCGCCCAATGTTCTGATGTTTCCAATCATACCAGCCAGACCGCGCTCAGCTAACGATAGGACTTGGAACGACGCATTGCCGGCCATGTTCACAATGTGCGTAACAGGGCTTGAGAGCAAGGCATTGATGTACTGCTCCATAGCAAAATCATACGATTTTTGCGCCCATCCAGATTCAGCATACTTGGCGCGTTGTGCTGGGTTCTGCAATGTCAGGAAGGTGTTTAGATGGTAGTCAACCAACCCTTCATCCATGTCTTGCACAAACTCATCAAGCTGCGCGGCATAGCTGCCAAGGTTAAGGCCTTCTAACTTAGATATGTTAGAAACCACCGACAAGCCACGACCATACTCACTGACATTCCCGGCCACTTGGGCCGCGAGGTTAGATTGCACCGTAGCCATTACACGCAAACGCTTGAAGGCTTCGAGCTTTGCCTGCTCATCCATGCCCATCGCTTGTTCTGCGCCGTGCCGCAATTCACGGCCAAGCTTTATCACCACAGCTAAACCAGCAAGAACGTCCTCTGGTGGTTTTACTTGCCCAGGTTTTCGTCCTAAGAAATTAAAAACAATTTGGTCATAGCCAGTTTTCTTAGCCATTGCCATTAACGCATCCATCGATTGCGTTTCACGACGCATTTGCTGAAACAGCTCTTTGTTGTTTTCTTTTATATTTGTGAGAACGCGCTCTACGTTAAATGCACCGTCGCCGGCATCATTAAATATTTCACCGATGCGCCCGAGGTTGAGACCTTGTTGAAACCCTGATTTTTCAAGCGCCTCATTGAGAGCCATCAAGTCATCGTTTGCCATAGCCTTAACAACGATGTCACCGGATGGCAGCTTGCTTACCTCATCGTCCGGCACCATAGCGCCAAATGAGCGCTGTTCAGCTTCGTCGGTAACTGACTTTAACGCGCCTAAAGCATCTTTGAGAATTTTACCGGCCATCACGCGCCTCCATCGGAGGCGTCAGCATTTACTGCTTCTGGGCCTCTTGCTTCTGCTGCGTTTGTTGATTTGGTTTTTGCATCGTCGATGAGCTTGCCGAAGAGGTTTTCAAGTTCGCCCCGGTCAGTATCGAGAACTGACCCCCCTGCGACCTCATTTTTTCCGGGCTGTCCACTAATGTAACTTTTGTAACCGCCACCGTCTTTGTCCTTCGTCCAATCATTCCTAAGCTTTGTTAGGTCGGCTTCCATAATATCGACCGAGGCATTTATGTCAAGGTTGTCAGTAATTTCACCTAGCTCTTTGTTGGCGAACGCCATGATGTATTCTTGTGCTTTGGCCTTGCTAAGGGGCGAGTTTTTGATAGCTACATCGTCTATCAAAATTCTGATGCCAGGCTTGTTATCAATAATAACTGGTTGATAGCCACGGAATAATCCATTTGGGTCTGCCTCAACAATTGCACTGAACAGTTCCCGAAGCTTGTCACTGTTTCGCAGTGTTTCTGCGCCATCTTCAATAATGTCTACCGCAAAGTGTTTTGGATTTTTAGTCATTGCTTTTGGCGAGTTTACCCAAACCTCGGTTTGATTAAGCAACAAACCTAACCGTGCACCAGCTTCGATAGCAGACTGCTTAGAAGCAATTGCTTGTTGTACCGTAGACGCATTTTGAAACATTTCCCAACCGCCAGTACCGTGTACGACCTGACCTAAATCAATGCCTTGTTGTTTGTTAACAATATCGATTGCTTTAGCGGTTACGGAATTGTTAATAGAAATTTTGTCTGCATCGTTTAGGCCGGCATAATCTTGGCCAAACTTGTCAGCCCATGGAGAACCTTCTCCTGGGTCTACCTCCATAGAGATGCGGCGGGTGTTGGTCGCAAATGCGTCTACGACGTCACCGCCGGTATTTGCTTGGCCATACATCCCAGAAAGTTGCATCCAGCCGATAGCCTGGATTTCTGCCGGCTCCCAATCATTGCGTCCCATCCAGCTAATTGAGTTAAGATTTTCGGTAAGCTCAGCACCATACAGAGCTCTGTTTTCATACATTGCGCCTTTAATACCACCACCGCCAAAATCAACAACAATGTTGTCTGGTATGTCATACCCAAGACGACGTAAGTGATTGAGGTAAATTTCATCCACCAACCCCGTGTCTCGAGCCGTGTGAACATCAACAACAAATGGAGAGCCACCCATAGGGTCATTGTTCATAAATGAGCGGACGTTTTTGCCATAACCGCTGTCAAGAAAATCACTAATTTTTTGACCAGCACCGCCGGAAACCTCGTTACCTGTCAAGATATCAAACACAATTTTGTTTGCTGAGGGGAGGCCTTTGCCAACTAAGTCCTCTTTAGCAACCCCGCGTTTGACTTGCTCATAAACAAATAAAACATCGTTAAGGGTTTGACTTGGAGAAGAATTTTGTTGCCCAGCGAACCATGCGTCAGTGAGCTTAGCCATCTCTTCAGGGTCGCCGCCAGCTTGTTTTCTAAATTCCCCAAAAACTTTTTTGTACCAGGTTGCAGCTTCGTTAATTTCATCAGGCGACATTGTTTTTTCTATGCGCTGCCGCCAGTCATCAGGCGTCACTTGGCCAACAACAACATCTGGCAAGTCAGAATTAGACGGAGCTTTTATTACGGTGCGCGGATTTTTAGGAGCTCCAGGGTACGCTTTGCCGTCGTTTTTAGCTGCGGTCAAGCGGTTGCTATGCAAGCGCAGCTCATTGCTAGCCTTGTCTGGATTAGGCGACAGCCCACCTTCTGCCCGCAAAGGTTGTTCACCTCTAGCCACGCGGCCAGCGAATGATAGCGCTGTGTCAATAGCAGCCATTGGGTCAACGCCAGACGACAGCGTGGTGCCGGAGCCAGCTTCATCAAGACGAGCCTGCGCTCGGTCACCAGCAGCGATTAGGCTATTACGGATAGTGCCTTTGATACCTTCATCTGAACGAGCTGCCTTAAACGCGGCCATCGTGCTATCAACAAGAGCACCCAGGCCCATGCCTTCTAGCGATTGCTTCATACGGGCTTTTAGCCTCTCGCCAGCCCCAGCTTCCTCATCAACCTGGCTGTCTAGGTAATTTACAACATCGCTCTCCAACCCTAAGTCTTTGAGCATCGTCGAGAGATTGCCTTCAGTGGGGTCAAACAAAGCGTCGGCAAACGCACCGCGCCCCATGTTTACAGCCATACCAGCGCCCCGCAAAGGAGCGGCAGCCATGCCGGCAGCAAACTGCACCAAGCCTCTGCTAAGATTTTCTACAGCACTATCGCCACGAGGCACTTGTGGTAGCTGCGGCCCCTCATAATCCTCTGGCCTTTCGGTTTGATAACTAATCCCGTCCGGCCCGTAGGTGATGTAGCCGAGCGGCACCTTGCTTTCTAACAGCTCGGCCAGTTCCCCCGTTAAATCTAAAAACCCCTGTCCGGCGTCCCTAACGCCCCCTAGAACGGCTCTACCGGCTGCTGCGCCCGTATCTGCCAAACTTTGCCCAAGGTCGCTCACCTGGTCAGATACAGCCATATCAGACTGTTCTGGAGCAATCATCATGTCATCAGGCGAGGCCATGGTTTCTGGTGGCGGCATGTTTGCGTAAGACACACCGCGCCCATCAATGACAACGTCATACATATTTGACTGCCTAAATTGATGCGACTGCCTTCTGGCCTCAAGCAAATCCATTACAAATCTCTCGCTTTCTCTAGCGCCTTTTTAATGTTTAACAATGCGCCATCGCTCAATGTTCGTAGCCCGGCAGGACGTTGGTTTTTTTTCATTGCTAGCAACAAATCTACTTTTGCAATCGCTTCTGTATAACCATCTTCGGGTATACTGAACCGGCCGGCAGTGTTGAGATTTTCAATAGATGAGTTGGCTTGTTTGCGGGTTTGCGCGTCTAAGGCATCCTTTAATTCACCACCGCTTTCTCTCATGAGTTTTTCAGCAATTGCTAATGAGTCGAAATTGGTTTGAGTTTTGCGTGCCTCAGTTAGAGCCAGGTCAAGACGACCTTTCAGTTTTGAGAAAAGTTGAGCGCGTTTATATGCGTCATCATCTTTTGCTAAAGCTTGAATGTCTGCCGGTATATCGAGCTCACCACGCATCCAATTGACGGCAGACTTAAATTCGTCGTCTTCATATTTTATAGCTTGCTCAGTAAAAAACTTACGGTCTTTATTGTTAAGCATGTTAAAATGCTCAGCTACGTCACCAAAGGAAATGTTAGTGGCAAGAGACACGAGTTTGTTACGAACATCTGGGTCAGATTCTGTCCGGCGCTGACCAGCCTCTATGTATTTTTCTTCCAGCTCTGCCGCTTTTTCAGGGTTTGTGCGCTTAATTTGTAAAATTCTTGATTGAAAAACATTGGTATCACCAGAAACCATCGCTTGCATTGCCAAAGCAATGTTCTGTTCTTCGCGTTCTTTAGATAAATCTTCAGCCGCTTTATCCTCGTTTTCTTTAAATTGTAAAATTTGATTACGCGCCGTTCTAATTTCTTGGGCTATTTCAAAGTCTGACTTGCCTTTTTCGCGTAAAACTTTGATGCCAAACTTAACACTGTCTGGGAGTCTAGTGAGTGTGCCGTTTTGTATATCGTCAATCATGCCCTCAATGCCTCTTGCCCCAGCAGCATTGAAAACCCCATTTTGTACTACTTGCTTAGCAGCAGTTTCTTCAGTCTTGCTCATGTTGTCCAAAAATGTCTTTACTGCCGCGCCGTCTAAAAAAGACGCGCTTTTGGAAATTTCATCGCTTCTAAGGCTGGCAAGTGCCTCTTCTGCGAAATCACCCTTCATAATATCGGCGATAGCGCTAACGCTGTAGTTATCAGCGTGGTTACGTCTAAAATTGTTTTCGAGGCGTTTGTTTTCTCTCTTAATAAATTTGGCTTGATAATCACGGTATTTGCTGTGCGTTTTAATAGCCATTTCAGCGCGAAACTTACGCGCAATAGCGGGCGACTCTGCATCTAAAACTGAACCAAACCCAGCGATTATTTCGTTCATTTTGAGAGCGTAAGACGACGGAGTGGGGTCATCGATGTTCAATTGTTGTGCTAAGTTAGTTGCGGCTTCACCTGACACGCCATCGGCATCCACAGTAGCGTCGAATATAGAACCAACGCGGGCTATTTCACTACTGGCCAACGCGCTTATTTCATCGCTTACGATTGACAGCGCAGCTTTCCTTGCTGCTCGGCCATAAACCGTAGACTTGTTGCCGGGGAGTTCTATTTCTTCGCCGCGTGTATATGCGTCTTTGATTTGCGTTTGTGTTGGTGCTGTTTCAGCACCGTACTCAGCGCCCTCAATCTTGGCTTTCTGTTCAGATTGCTGCATGAAAAAATTACTCATGCGCGACAAACTTTGCGCCATCGTGCCGAAGCCCTGCGATTGTGCGCGAAGCGCAGTGAAATCAACCTTTGGCACTCGTAGGCTTAGGCCGGCGCTTCTATATCTCACTTGCTCTGCCATTATTTAATTTGTCTTGCGGTTACGACGGAAGAGCCGATGGTTGTTAAAGCTGATAAATAACCAGTTTGCTTTGCTGCTTTGCCAGCAGACCTATATTGTGCTGCTTGGAATTGTGCCATTTTGTTGGCAATGGTTGCGTTGTCACGAGCAATACTAAATTCATTAACCCCATCACGCATATTCAACCTGGCTATCAAATCGCGTGACTCACCGCTGGCAAACGGGTCTACATTACCGGCGGCTGACCGCGCTGTATTAGCAGCTAAAACTTTTTCTAAATTTTTTAGGGATTCATTGCCTTGTCTTTTGTACTCTAAAGCATCTACCCGTCCTTGCAGTTCAGCTTGTCGTGCCTCTGCATTTAACCGCACTTGCTCAGCCTGGCCTTTTCTGACCTCAGCTAACCCGCCTAAAGCGCCAACGCCTATAGCAACCCCTGCTAGCTGAGCTGCCGTTAACCCTAAAAATGGTGCTGCCATAAATGCCATGCTATTGCCCCACGCTCACTTTGTAATCCAGCCCAAGAACAGTGAAAAACACCGGCTTGCTCTGGCTTATGGTTATCTGTGCATCACGGTCGAAACCGAGGAACCCTTGTGTTTTTTTGATGCCTGTAAAAGTTGGCACCGCTCCAGAACCGGGAAGGGGCAGCGAAGACAAAGAAATGTCGCGCCCATTCAACGTAATATTTTGTGACCTATATAAAATAGGCGAGACCTCTAATATGCGTCGCCGCTGGCTTTGCACTGAACCACTAGACAATCGTGTCTCGATTGGTTGTGTTTTAACGGTTACTGTGTAATTTAGCCCAACCTCGGCATAACTTGCCGGAACGCCACCCAAAGCGACAGCACCAGAACTAACAGTCTGGTCGGTGTCCACAATGTCATCTCGTATAACCTTGACGGTCTTGGCTTCCAGATGCGAGAGGCTCCCAGCAGACGCCGTGGTTGGTAACGCTTGGTCTGGTGAGGATGCTCCAGCATAGTACTGAATAGCAGCATCAGTTGTGCGGTCATCATCAAACGCCTCCAAATAGTATTTAGTGGCACTGTTGACGGTTCTCTTGACAATCACATAGATATCATCGAGGTCCACGCCAACATCTACAAAATCGCCATCTGTCGTAAATGTTGACGGCGCTACAATCTGTTGAGGACGGTTCAACATAAAAGCGACGATAGTGCCTGTGAACCCGGTGCTTGCAGCTCTATATCCTGTTGAATCTGACCCGTTGACTATAAGCAACAAATCACCCTCAGTGGTATCTGTAGACGGGCGCAGCGCCATTCTTTGCGGGTCTACAATCATGTGCGAACTGAGCAGACTTATGTTGTTAGCTACATAGCTAAGCTCAACATCACTAAAAAGCATTTCCCGTAAAGCTTTGCCTTGTCGCTGAATGAACAACGTACCACCTTCAGCCGATTGTGGCCTGATGCCAAACTTGGAGCCACGCCTTGTCGCAGACTTAATAGTGATGTTTGCCGGCGTAATAGGGTCTAGGTCGGCTTGCGGAACAAAAAACTCAGCGCCAGTTGTAAATATTTGTAGGTCACGCCCTGAGCGAAGCGCAGTGATTGCGTTAACATTATCGGTTGTGAGCGTAGCAATGACTGCATCGTCATCAAGAT
>Ga0181577_10003020_pt1 | contig 13029 bp, 10 predicted proteins | sample 101ome_21_FD_132468 | JGI IMG/M metagenome (GOLD analysis project Ga0181577, IMG submission 132468) | Coastal salt marsh microbial communities from the Groves Creek Marsh, Skidaway Island, Georgia - 101413BT metaG (megahit assembly) | ecosystem: Environmental > Aquatic > Marine > Intertidal...
TCGGGGCACCGCTTTTCTAAAGTCTTTCCCCAGCGTGAAATCAAATTCCTCTGTAGCTCAGCGGTAGAGCGGGTGGCTGTTAACCACTAGGTCGTTGGTTCGAATCCAACCGGAGGAGCCATTAAGGCACAACGAGTTACGCAATTTCAACGGGCTCGGAGTGCCTGCATGACAACAGGCAGTGACAACGCCAAAAACTTCCGATTTTCCGGTTCTCCATTTTATTTCAGCTCACTTATGCCATCTGTTTGGGCATGAAATCAGAATCTGATTCCAAGATTTGTCCTCCGGAACTCGCGGTATTCATTCGGGATTATCACGGCGTTCCATCTGCCGCCCGCGTTTTGGAAAGAAACGAATACCTTCTGAAGGAGACTCCACCCGAAAAGCTCAGAGAAGTGCTGGAAAGATTCTCCGGAGCACTTCGTAGAGGAGAACTACCGGGAATGGTAACCTGCTTAAGCTATTTGATTGTGGCAACCAATCTGAACGAATGCGCCTCGTTGAAGACGGTCATCTGACAATTCCTCTCTACCACGGAACGTCCACGCTCTTCCTAGATTGCATCGCTTCCTCCGGACTAGGAGGAGCGAACTCCATTGAGGAATTGCGTGTCCCCGATGCAGCGATCGAGGTTCTGAAACTGGCCGACCAATTCCTCGAAAACTGGACTCCCTTCGAACAACGGAGATGGGCGTTCACGCAGATGATCGAGCAGAAAAGCAGCGGTTGGAACTGGCAGCACGGCGACGCCTACCTGTCCCCATCAACGATGACTGCGATTCGCTACGCGATCGGGAAGGAGTTCGGTTCGGAATTCCTTTCTTACACGATGATCTTCATCGAGGAGATGGTTCGACGAGAAATAGACGAGGTGATCGGCGGCCTCTATCAGCAGTTTCCACGACTCTTCCAACTACTCGACGTAAATCCCAGCCCCATGCTCGTGAAAGTGAACGAGATCCCGATCGACGCCCTGCTTTCCGAAAGAGGGGAATCGGCCATACCGACCTTGGAAGAGTTAGGACAGTTGACTACCGGTTCGGTTTTGAATCACGAAGAGGGACAGCAGAGTAACTTCCGATTGCAGAAACCCGTGCCTGTGCACCAACTCGAATTCTTCCTGATCTGCGTCGAGAAATGGGATCAATACTTTCCCCGATACAATCTTTTTCGAATCGAACCAGATCGGGTAGCCCAGACAAATGTCGAAGGAAATCTGATCTGGATCGATCACGAGGTTAGCGAGAGGTAACAACTATACGAAATCCAACGTTAGGAGTTCTCTGCTGTGGCGCCATGGCATATCGTCGCGCAGCCCTCGCCGTGGCCGCCGAATCCATCCAGCCTGCCCCACGTATTATGGTCTTGCCTCTGTCCCCCCCTTCCGGCCCCAGCGGATCCCGCTGCCCGTCCTTGTAGAAGGCCGGATCGAACCAGTCGCGAGTCCATTCCCACACGTTCCCGTGCATGTCGAACAAGCCCCAGGCATTGGCAGGGAAAGTGGCCACTTCGCAGGTTCTGCCTAGCCCGGGTTGGGTTGCCGCTTCACCGTAAGGAGGAGCCCCCTTGATGTTCGCGCTCTCCGGTGTCAGGGTCGGGCCGAACGCGAACGGGGTCGATGCCCCGGCACGGCACGCATATTCCCACTGGGCTTCGCTAGGAAGTTGTACGGACCATTCCGATGGCAGGGGAAGTGCCTCACTCAGTACTGAACAGAATCGATTGGCTTCCTGCCAGTTCACGAAATACATGGGAAATTCGTCTCCCGCTCCGGCTTCCCTCCTGCCTCCGGCAAGCTTGGCCTGTTCCTCGAGGCTCGTGGACATCCATCTTAGCCACTGCTGTTGAGTAACTTCCGTCCGCGACATCCAGAATCCATCAGTCAGAACGACGCGATGAAGAGTTTCGGCAGGTTTTCTTCCCTCTTCGTGCTCAGGACTTCCCATCAGGAATCCTTCCCTTCCTGTCGGCGGACACCAGACAAAAGGAATTCCGCCGAGGATTCGGATCTCCCGAGTCTGCAGAGGCGCGACAGGCCACTTACGGATGAAGTCACGGTCAGCCGCCGAAAAACTTTCCAAGGGAATTACGGCGGCCTGTCCCCCACGGCTTTCCATGAATACCCGGTTCGAATCGTAACCCAGAAGGCGACCTTCGAGATCGCTTCCGGCCTCGGATCGGAACGTGCGAAAACCCTCGGAACCAGCGTATTCAGCAGAGACAATCCATTGCGATCCTTCACTCTTTTTCTCGACCACGCTGGTTGGCGACTTTGGGGGAGATGCCGGCTTCTCTTCGGGATCTCTGGAGCTCATCTTTCCTCTTGGCTTCCGTGAAGACTTCAGTCCTGGATAAAACTGATGGAGAATGCGATCGAGTTCTCTTTCCGAGCGATTCGCAAACTCCAGCCAGTGGTTCGCCGAAGCCCCCACTCGCTCCACTCTCCCATCGATGGTGCAGCGTGCAATCCAGCCAATGATCTTGTTCGAGGTTCGAAGATTCTTCACGATCAGGCTTCCGCTCGTACCATCCGTGAAGTTGATCGGGTAACGGTTCGTGACGAGATCCTTCTTCCGCATCGTGACCGATTCGATGACAAACTTGCCGAACTGTTTCTCGCTCTCCTCGAATACCACATCATAGAACCACTCCCTCTTCGTAACCTCGTTCCGGGCGATGAAGAAGCATTCGACCCGATAGGGAGGAGGTGTTCGCTCGGTGAAACTCACGTCGACTTCGACGGCCTTTTCGCGAAGCTCGATTTCCCGCGTCGTAATCCCCGCTTTCAACTCCACATTCTCTCCGCCGCTCTTGATCGCCTTCGCCCCGAAGGAGATGACGCCGGCCCAACCCTGCGATGAGGCCATCCATGCGAACACGATCGCAAGTCGCAGCACGAGACTCGAAAAGCAGTTCTTGCCCATGACCTATTTGTAGGGCCGACTCCCAGCCCAATTCAATCCTTCTCTTCCCCAGCGAGTTGCCTGAGCGATCTCTCCGCAATACGCAGGTTCATGACACACTGGTTTCTTACTGCTAGGAAATTGCTTTTGCAACCCCAACGTCCGGACACCTCGCATCGTCCCGGGTAGGAGGGGGTGCAGGGGGAGGAAGGGGTGAAATTGCGTCATTTCTGAGGATCTGACCGCAAAATTTCGCTTTCGTCAAGCATACGCCGGGATGTCGAACGGATTGGTGGCACGTCCGCCCGCAATTTAACGACGCGTAGACACACCCCTGCGGCCCCGGCTCGATTCAGTGTCTGAAATCGGCGGGCGCTCTTCCCTGTGTGGCTCTTGCCTCACGTCAGTCCACCCGATAGACCGGCCACTCATCGGCAGGATACGGGTCGTCGGCGTCGAGAACCAGGACTCGCCCATCGTCGAGCGGGAGTTCAGGTGCTTGCCAAGCTGCCTCTTCTCCACGCCACCAATCTTCCGGTGGCGGTTCGATCTCATCACTCCAGCCCCACTGCGAGGGCATGTCGAGTGGCTCCATTGTCTCGATGTCAAAGGGAGGTCGGGGCGGCGGTGGGAGAGCAAGAACCCCCACCCACAGACCGTGAAGGCGCAGAAAGAACTCGACTTCATCCCGCCGGATCATGGTTCCAACTGTCTTCATCGTTCCCTTGCAGCACGGGCAGATCATCGGATCCTCGCCCCAGATCTTCTGAATGAGATCCCGCCAGAGGGGGCGCAAGGCACGGGCGCTTTTTGGCTCGGGCGGTGGAAGAACGAAGAGCGTTGCCGAGCCGGATTCTGCCGGTTTCGCTCTCGCTGCTTCCCGCATCGTTGGTCGCGGCTGGCCCGTGCGGGCGTCCATGCCCCGGCGCTTGTTCGAGTAGAGACCATAGTATCTCACGGTTTGCTGGCCCTTCGGCGGGATGTGTTCCACGGCGGCGGCGAGGAAGTCGGTGACCTCGAAGATCTTGAAATTTTTCTTGGTGTGCCAGCTGCGCTTGGACCGGTAAATGACCTTCCGGGATGTTTCGTTCCAAGTGATCTTTTCCAACGAAAACGGAGCGCGCAGGAGATATTCCGCAAGCCGCCTGCGTCCGTCGACATCATGGGCGGCGACCGGTTTCTCCCCGGCGTCGAGGCTGAACCCGCTGTGAGTCCAGCCGAGGAGCTGCCGCGCTTTCTTTTCACTGATGAGCTTCCCCCGCAGCAGTGCCTCGATGAAGCGGTGGCGGAAGAGTTCGCTCAGCGGCTCGATTGACTCGACGGGCATCAGGTGAAACCGTCCATCCCGATCCACCAGGCCGGTGGCGGCAAGGACATGGAGATGGGGATGGAAGTTCAGGTAATCGCCGAATGTCTGCACGGCGGCGACGGCGGCGAGCTTTCCATCCGGCAGATCGAGCCGTGTGCGCATCCAGTCGCGCAAGCACTCGATGCTGACCCTGAAGAGGTGGTCGAGGGGCTTGCGACGTTTGCGGAAGATGCCGCGCAGGGGCCGGGGCATCGTAAAGACGAACTGGCGGTGCGGAACCTCGAAGCAAACATCGTGGGCAATCCAATCACCCAGGGCGCGGACACGGCGCTGGTGGCAGCTGGGGCAGAAATGCCGGCTCTTGCAGGTGAATGCGAGCAGCTTCTCATGGCCGCAGTCGGGGCATTGGAGGCGGGTAAATCCGGCAGCGAGGTCGCCGCAGCGGTAGAACTGATCGACCACGGCGAGGGCATCCTTGCGTAGCGGACCGTGAGTCCGGCGATGGCGGGCTTCGTAGTGGGCGATGAACTCATCCCATGCATGGTGAACGATTTGCCAGAGAGGCGAAGCCCGAGGGCGTCGTGGTCTGTAAACGGAAAGCATAAGTATTCGTTTGAACACTTATGATCGTGCGGCAATACTGTTCACATACGCAGTTGTGGTGCTTTGTAAGATACGGAGACTTTCCGGAATTCCGGACTTTAGCCGACTATTAAGATTGACTGGTTCCGTTTTCCTGTAATGACTGCAGTCCGATCCTCCTGATTACGATACACCTCGCCAGTTCCCCAACTGTGCATGAAACTGTGTACGAAAAGCAGTGGGGGAGCACGTTCAAGCGGTGGGGCAGGGGACACTTGCAGCCGGTAAGAATCTGCATAAAATATTCAAATACAACAACTTAGAATATCGAATCCAACCGGAGGAGCCATTTGTTTAAGTGGCTTTGAAGCTCGTCAGTTTAGCCCAGGAACTTCGATACTGAGCTTTCTCTTCCTGCTCACATAATACTCTCGGGCAATTCTCGGATCATTGCGCAGAAAGTCGGCAGCGAGATCGAAAGAATCGGTTTGCTCGAAGATAATCGATCCCGCCTCCTTCCGAAAGATGTAGAGCGGGTTGTCGACATTGACGCCGTTTTTTCTGAGCCACTTGTAGAGCTGGCGAAAGATGATCTGCCCGGGCTTGGCAGGCCCCTTGAGCGGTGGCAAATTCGGCACCATGGAAGGCGGCCATCGTGTGCCCGGGATTTTTCGCTGGCCCGGACAAATTCCGGCCGGACAGGTTTCCGATGTCACGCTGACGAGCATGGATCTTCTGCCTCTGTTCTGCGGGCTTGCAGGTGTCGATCAGCCTGGCGATCGCAAGATCGATGGTGCCGAAATTTTCCCGATTCTTTCAGGAAGGGAAACCGCATCGCCTCACCCTTTTCTCTACTACTACAACGGCACCAACCTGCAGGCGGTCCGAGAAGGGGAGTGGAAACTTCACCTGCCGAGGACGCCGCAAGATCAGCCCTTCTGGAACAAAAGGGCCAACGGAGGGAGACTCTTCGTAAGCCTGGAACAAAACGCGCTGTTCAACCTGAAAGAGGATCTTGGCGAAAAGGAGAACGTCGCTGATCAGAATCCCGAAGTTGTCGAGCGTCTCCTCGCGCAGGCAGACGCGATCCGCGCGGAGTTGGGCGAAGTGAATGTGAAAGGGAGCGACCAGCGCGACATCAACCTGATCGATCCGCAGGAGAGGTGAGTTTCAGTTTCCCATTGTCCCGGCTTGCCGTTTTGCCTGCAGTAGTTCTATGATCGTTTCTTCGGAAGCCTCGCTCCGCTTGAACCGAAAGCGAATCTCTTTCTTTTCCCAGCCGCCCCCAACCCTCCCATGAGTGGAATTATCGGACACACCGCATATGCGATTCTCGCAGCCAAGGCTGCGGAATCGAGAAAGCTACCTGTTGCTCCGTTGATCCGAAATCATTTCTCCAGCTATCTCGCAGGTGCTTATCTTGGGTGTGATGTCCAGACAGTGCCCGCTGCCGTTTGTGTCGATACGGGAGAATCCCTTGGCTACGGATCGCAAAAAATGGAGCGCAGCCCCGTGACGGGAGGAGTCGTGACTTCGTGGTTTCTTCCCATCGGCGACCGCAAGGTGTTTCCGAGGGAGATTCACGAAACATTCTACGGTCGCTCTCATCTCATACTGGGTTGGGCAAAGGAAGCGCGGGATGAAACGATCAGTTGGGGGGAATATCTCGACTTCGCCGCTGATGTCGCAGGAGATGCCGTCGAACTTTTCGGTCCGGGGCATCGGGCTCTCGCCTACACCCTGGGATGGATGACTCATGTGAGCGGAGACGGGCTCATCAAGTCAGTGCTGGATGGTATCAATCTCAATCTTCTCGATGGCACTTACACGGCAAAAAACCGGCCGGTGCAGGATCTCGTAACCTTTAACGAAATCGGGAAAAAGGAGCTGGACCTCAACTGGAGTGTGATCCTCGATGATCTGGCCACAACACCAGTTGAGGACGTGCAACTTCACTACATGCGCTGCTACCCACGGCAGGGCCGACTCGGTGCTCATTTCCCGAAAGGTTGGGCGCCGGATCAGGAAGGGCTCTTGCGCGCTGTCCTCGCGGAAAATCGTCGCTACCAGCGGATCAGGAATTCTCGCATCATCAGCCAGCTAACCTTGAAGCCGGGGCCAAATGGAGTTCTCCAATGCGACGAGCAATTGAGCAAAATTGCAGGTGGGCTCAACTATCGTGAGATGCTGGAAGCGGCGGAGAAGGCAAATTTTCGTCATGCGCTCTGGCAGATTGGAGAATTGATTGCCGATGCTTTTGAAAAGGTAATCGAGCGACAGGATATTCTTCATGATTTCCCGACGACTGACGGGCCTACATGGGAGGAGTTAGGCAAACGATTCTGGTCTCCGTGACGAGAATGGGGCTGATTCGGATTGGATCGAAATCCACAATCCGAATCCTTTTGCCATTGACCTGGGCGGGTATGACCTGACGGACGATATCAGCAATTCGCCCCGCGAAATCCTACTCCACACAGAAGAGGTGCCCTTCGCTGCGGAGCAGCAGCTTGCCGTTAAAGGGGACCGGCGAGGCGAGGATCTGTTCGCCCATGGGATTCTCGCTGAGCAGTTCGAACTTCTCTCCGATCCTGGCGGCGAAGACGACGCCGTCCTCGCGGGCGGCGTAGAGAATGCCTCCGGCAATCACGGGAGAGGCGTAGTAGGCATCGGCGGCCCGGGGAAAGGCTTCTTCCCAGTCAGGCTCGCCGGTTTTGGGATCGAGACAGACCAGCCCGCCCTTGTGGCGCAGCAGGTAGACTCGGTTTTCGTAGGCAATGGGACTGGCGACGTAGACGCCGAAGTCATCGGTGTTCCAGAGGGGGTGCGTTTCGGTGACATCGCCTTTGCCGCCGAGGCGGACGGCGTGCACAGATGCCTGCTGTCTATCATCGCGTCCTACGGGAATCACGGCGACGTCGTCGACTACGACAGGGGTCGCGATGTGGGGCCAGAGCTTCGTTCCCTTGGGATTGAATCCTCCGCACTCCCAAAGCAGCTCTCCATTGTCGGCCGCATAGGTCGTGACGTGGTCGGAGCACCAGACGAGGACTGCGTCGCGGTCGCCGTGTCGAATCGGAACGGGCGTGGTGTAGCCGTTGTCGTTCTCTGCGGGGACCTCGTAGTTACGTTCCGTTTTCCAGCGAATTTCGCCGTTGGTGAGATCAAAGCCGGCAACCCAGGAATTTCCCGCATGAAGACGGGGCAGAATGAGCAGATCTCCCACGATCACCGGAGAGCTCCCCTGGTCCCAGTAGAGTTCCTGCTTACCAAAGTCGTCGACGAGGTTGCGCTGCCAGCGCACCGAGCCATCCATCTCCAAGGCCGCGATCGTTCCGCTCTTGAAGTAAACATAGATCGCCTTGCCATCCGTGACCGGCGAGGCATTGCTGCTCGTGCCGAGTTTCTTGTGCTTGCCCGGAGTCTCCTTGCCAAAGGCCGTTTTCCAGACCTGCTTTCCGTTCCGGTCGAGAGCGAACACGGTGTCGATCCCGTTTTCCGGAGACGTCACAAAGATCCGGTCTTTCCAGACTGCAGGACTGGCCGCACCTTTGCCGGGGAGAGGGAATTTCCAGGCCACCGAATCGACACTCCACTCGGTCGGGTAGTCGCCGCCTGACAGGCTTCCTGTATGAGAAGGCCCACGCCAGTTGGGCCAATCGTCGGCGGGGAGGGCGGCGGTAAATAGGGACAGGGAAAGGGCGGTCAGGGTGAGGGTGAGGATGGGAGAGCTTCTCATGACGGGAGATTGTAGCACAAGTGGGGTGTGGGGCGAGTGGCGGGTGTGGGGGATACCATAGTGCGTAACTCCCCGATCATGGAGGTGCCAATTCCCCATTTCTGCCCCAAGCTTCACCCATGAAGCTATTTCTTCTGCTCACGCTTTCCGTACTTGTTACTAGTCTCGCTCCCGCCAGGGCTTCGGACGATAAGCCGAACATCGTTCTCTTCCTCGTCGATGACATGGGGTGGATGGATTCGGAGCCTTATGGGTCGGCTTACTACGACACGCCGAACATGTCCCGGCTCGCGGAGCTTTCGATGCGATTCACGGACGCCTACGCGATGCCGCTTTGTTCGCCGACCCGGGCGACCTTGATGAGCGGACAGTATCCGACGCGCCACCTCGTCACGACGGCGAGCGGTCATCAGCCGCCGCAGGAACCGGGGGCTTCGCTCTATCCGGAAAAAGCGGCACCGACGCAGCCGCTGATTTATGCAAAGAGCAAGAACTACCTCGATCCGAAGATTGTCACGCTGGCGGAACTTCTGCGCAAAGCGGGATACCGGACGGGGCATTTTGGCAAGTGGCATCTTGGGGCGGCGGAAGCGTACTGGCCGGACCAGAACGGATTCGAAACGACCTGGTTCTGCACGCCCGATCCGGGGCCGCCGAGTTACTTTTCTCCCTACGGCGTGGTGGCGGAAGGAGAGCCGGGCAACCGTCAGAAAGTGGGCAACATCACCGACGGACCGGATGGCGAATATATCACCGACCGGCTCACCGATGAGGCAGTCGGCTTCATCGAAGCTCATGCCGAGGAGCCATTTTTCCTGAACCTCTGGCAGTATGGCGTTCATGGTCCCTGGGGCCACAAGGAGGAATACACGCGCGAGTTTGCGAAGAAAACCGATCCGCGCGGCGAGCAGCGCAACCCGATCATGGCCTCGATGCTGAAGAGCGTCGACGACAGCCTCGGGCGCATTCTCGACACGCTCGACGAGAAAGGGCTCACCGAGAACACATTCTTCATCTTCTTCTCCGACAACGGCGGCAATGTTCACAGCAACGGCAAGGACGACCGGAAGATCGCCAACATCGGTCCTAATCATCCGAAATTCGCTGCGATTCAGGACTGGAAGAAGTGGGCCGGGGAAGAATACCCGACGAACAATGCCCCGCTCCGCGAAGGCAAGGGTAGGATCTACGAAGGCGGACAGCGGGTGCCGCTCATGGTGCGCTGGCCGGGCAAGATTGAGGAGGGAAGCCTCAACTCCGAGATCGTTCATGCGGTGGACCTCTATCCCACGATTCTCGAAGCCGCGAAGGTCGGCGTCGTCGAAGATCAGCCGCTCGACGGGCTGTCTCTGCTCCCGGTTATGACCGAGGGCGCGGTGATTGAACGGGAAGCGATCTTCACCTGGTTCCCGTTCCCGCAAGGTGGCGCGACGGTGCGCAGTGGAAACTACAAACTGGTCAAGCGCTTCGAAACCAGCGCGGCGCGTCCCAATCTGATCGAGTTGTATGACCTCGAGACTGATATCGGTGAAACGAATGATCTCGCCAAAGAGAAACCCGAAGTCGTGGCGAGGCTGGATGCTTTGCTTGAAGCGCATCTCGAAGATGCGGGAGCGCTCCGTCCCAAGCCGAATCCAAATTTCAACGAAGCGGCAGCGAAGGTGGTGCGCACAGCTGACTTCGGGCTCGTGCCCAAGCAATGCGAAACGCAGCTGGGGGAGGGGATCTTACGCGTGACGCCGGTCGGGAAGAATCCATTCCTCGGGACGGCCCAGGTGAAATTCCCGGGACCTCTCACCCTGCGCATGACCCTGCGAAGTGAAGCCGGAGGCATGGGGCGCATTGCGTGGAAGACGGCAAAGCAGGAATCTTTTTCCGAAGAGCAAGTCGTCGGCTACTCCGTGGCCGATGGCAGTGAGTGGGAAAAGGTGGAGGTGACGATTCCGGTGAACGGCGCTACAGGACTGGTGAGGATTTATTTACCGGGAGGTGACGTGACGGAGTTTCAGTCGATTGAGTATTCCGCGAAGAGTGGAGGGAAGAAGAAGTGGGATTTTGCGGAGTGACGGGGGAATGTGGGACGGATTGGGCAATCCACTCTCCCCCGCCTATGTGCATTACGATGTGGATTTGGAATATTGCGACATGGCTTTTCTGGCTTGAGGATACGGCATGAAATTTTCACGTCTCATCGCGGTTTGCCTCTTGCTTGCCGTGTGCTTTGTCGCACTCGGCGAGGAGCCGAAGAAGCGTCCGCAGGTGGCTCTCGAAACAGGCGGTGAGAGAAAGCTGGGTGTTGTTTACAAAACGGTAGGTAAACGTAAGCTCGAGTTTGATCTATACTACCCCCTCGAACCAATGTCGACTCCCTGCCCGGTCATTGTCTACACCCACGGCGGAGGTTGGGCGGCGGGCAATCGTTTCGGTGCGGCGCGGGGAAGCTTTGCGACGCTTTTCAAACAGCTTGTCGCTGATGGATTCGCAGTCGCCTCGGTAGATTATCGGCTTTGCAATCAAGCAGGAACGGTTCGGATGCGTGACTGCGTGACTGATTCCAAGGATGCGGTGCGTTACCTGACAAAACAAAGCGAATCTTTGGGCATCGATCCGAATCGGATTCTTGTCTTTGGTGATTCAGCGGGTGGCCATATCGCGCAGATGCTGCTGCTATCGCCTTCCGAGACTCTTGCCGGCGATCCCGAACTTGCCGAAGTGGATTTCCGTATTGAGGCGGGGCTTTCCTGGTATGGTCCATGCGACTTTGAGGACATTAGTTTATTCAATCACGATGATCGTCCCGATTTTCGGGATCGCTTTGGACCGCGAATTACCGGAAAAAAGTTCACGCCTGAAGAGAAAAAGAGTCTCTATTCTGAGATGAGCCCGGTCAACTATCTCAAAAGCGACAGCCCGCCGCTTTTTCTGATTCAGGGCGATGAGGACACCACAATTCCCGTGAAGCATGCGAGGCATATGAAAAAACGAGCCGCGGAGTTGCAGGCACCGGTAGAAATTCTGATCGTCAAAAATTCGGGCCACAACTGGCGGAAGGTTGGGGCTGAGATCGAGCCTTCCCGAGAGGAAATTATCAGGGAATCGCTTGCCTTCTTTCATCGTCACGCATTGGAATAAAGCGAGCCCGGAAGATCAGTCACCAGACCAATCCATTTAGCCATGAGCGAAACCAACGAAAAACCCGCAAGCAACGACGCGATCGATTCGCGTGTTCCATCGATCGAGCACCTTCGCGAACGCGCTCGAAAGCGGATTCCGCGATTTGCCTTCGAGTATCTGGAAGGTGGTTGCAATTCAGAAATCAATCTGCGGCGCAATACCGAAGAGATTCGTGAAGTACAACTGAAGCCTTACTATCTTCGCGATTACCCCGGATCGGATCAGTCGGTCGAGCTGTTTGGAAAAACCTACGACGCACCGTTTGGAATTGCCCCAATCGGTTTGCAGGGACTCATCTGGCCGCGCGCGACCGAGATTCTGGCGAAGGCGGCCTTTGATCACAACATTCCGTTTACTCTCAGCACCGTGGGGACAGCGAGCATTGAAACGGTAGCGGAGCTCACAGAGGGCAACGCCTGGTTTCAACTTTACCATCCCACCGAGGACGAATTGCGGAACAAGCTTCTCGATCGTGCCGCAGACGCCGGACTGCCGGTCCTCGTGATCCTCGCGGATACTCCGACTTTTGCTTATCGCCCGAAGGAAATCAAAAATGGCCTCTCGATTCCGCCCCGTATGTCAGTGAGCAATGTCATTCAGATGATGATGCATCCGACCTGGTCATTCAGTCAGCTTTCTGCTGGCGCGCCGGAGTTTAAAACGATGAAGCCATACATTCCAAAGGGTCTCAGCATGAAACACCTTGGTCTTTTCATGAACAAAACCTTCTCCGGCCGGCTCAACCCCGACAAGATCGCTGCCATTCGCGATCGCTGGAAGGGTAAGTTGGTCGTCAAAGGAATCGTCAACTCAGAGGATGCCGAAAAGGCGATCAGTCTCGGTGTCGATGGCATGATCGTTTCCAATCACGGAGGTCGACAGCTCGACGCCGGACAATCGACAATCAAGCCGCTGACGGCACTGGCGAAAGAATTCGGCGACCGCACTACCATCATGATCGATAGCGGTTTGCGCGCGGGGCCGGATATTGCCTGTGCCCTCGCGAGCGGCGCGAAATTCGCTTTCATGGGCCGGTCCTTCATGTATGGCGTCGGCGCGCTGGGTGAAAAAGGTGGAGATCACACCATTGCAATGCTGAAGAAACAACTCCAGCAAGTCATGGAGCAAGTAGCCTGTGAACGGGTCAGCGATTTCCCGAAACACCTGGTGTGACCTTCTCTGGTCAGATTCCGGAAAAGGTTGTATACGAGAGCCCCTTCACCTTTTCCAACGCATTCAAACGTTGGACCGGCAAGCGACCATCTGAGTTCCGCGGATGACCTTTCCCAGCGCCCGATAGCAGAATCAATTCCTATGAA
>Ga0181577_10003022_pt1 | contig 13026 bp, 14 predicted proteins | sample 101ome_21_FD_132468 | JGI IMG/M metagenome (GOLD analysis project Ga0181577, IMG submission 132468) | Coastal salt marsh microbial communities from the Groves Creek Marsh, Skidaway Island, Georgia - 101413BT metaG (megahit assembly) | ecosystem: Environmental > Aquatic > Marine > Intertidal...
CAATTTCTTGGGACTAATCTAAATTTCTAAAACAATGGAAAATCAAGTTCAACTCATCGGGAACTTGGGCATGGATCCCGAGTCAAAACAAATCAGTGATTCACTGAAAGCCTCCTTTACCCTGGCGACCAACACTGTGTACCGCGATAGTGATGGCAATAAAAAGACCATGACGGACTGGCACAATGTCGTTGCCTGGGGCGGGCTTGCGCAAACCATCGCCCAGTACGTTAAAAAAGGTGATAAGATTGGAATCGCAGGCCGATTGGTAACACGTTCCTACGAGGACGAAAAAGGCACCAAGAAGTACTACACAGAAGTTATTGCAAAGGACCTGCTTATGCTGGGGTCGAAACGCAGCGAAAATAACTGATACCCTCCGACACCAGGCCGCAGGCCTGGTGTTACCCTTAATTCACTAATTGACCTTCTTCAAAGAGATAGTCGCCGAACACTCCCGTCACCGGTTTGTCCAGTTGCAGGGGCTGTGTGAGTCCAATGGCCGTCCCATCTACTTCCTTCATTCGAGGACGGGACGCAAGATCCCCAAGGTCATCAACCACATACAGTACTCCTGTGGCGTGGCCATTAACATATTGTATACGCTTAATCGCAACATCAATGCGCATGTGTGCATACAATACGTTGGTAAAAACCCATTCCAACATACCGTTTTGATTCAGTGGCAGTCGATCGTAAGTCTCGGTACCTCCATCCGAAGGTGCCTTCAAGGTTTGCAACAGCACGTTTAGACCAAAAGCACGGGCTTTCAAACGGCTAAAATCATCAATCGAAACACCACTTTCGATAAGGACGTTCGGCAATTCATTCGCCATAAGGTAATCGCCAATAGCTGTTGGATAGAATTCATCTGTATAGCGGCCAACTCCAGCCAAATCAACATTCATTGCATCAAGTGCGGCGCTGAGTCGAGCCATGGTTGCCTTTCGCAATGTGGTAACCGTCCTTGAGGAATCTGCGCTCGGTACTAAGAGTGATGTGAAGGCGGGAATACCATTTGTATGGAAAATGGTTCGCTGATCGTGAAGGTTGAAACACAACTCAGGCTCATGCATCTTAATCCATCCTATGAGTTTTGCGCTTTCAATAGTTTGAAATGCACGAAAATCGCGGTTTAAATCAATGCCCAATCCGTTGCGGCGGGAGTACCTCACATAGGCATCCGGGTTGGCTATTGGCAGTATGTGCAGTGTAAACTCGCTGGTTTCTACCTGTTTCTTTTGAAACAATTCAATCAATGCAAGTAGAATGAAAATTCCGGTCGTTTCATTTCCGTGCATACCTGCCCAGATACAAATGGAACGTGGACCATCGCCTAACTTCTTGTACAGCAGCGGACGTTCTTCACTCGAATAGCCGATAATCTCCCAATCAAAGGCAGTTCTGACTTCGTCGTAGGTTATATACCATTCGTTTCTAGACAAATAGATGCTATCGGATGTACTAAACATTCTCGTAGATTTATACTTGAAGTTACATCACATAACTGACTTTTTCCCAAATACAATTCTTATGAACTGGAAGTATTCCATTTTCGCAGCTGCAGGGTTCATTTCAACCGCATGTGTTACAGATGAAACAATTGTAACTATTGGCTTTGGAAGCTGTAACGAGCCTACTCAAACGAACCACCTACTCCCTACCCTTAGTACAGCGCTAGACACTATTGATACGTACATCTGGCTCGGTGATAATGTCTACTTGCAAAACAACCAATGGGACAGCTATAAAAGCACAATGGAGCGCTACAACGAGGTATTTGGAACAAACGAATTCCAAGAAATATTTGGGAAAAGCACACATTTAGCCATTTGGGACGATCATGATGCAGGACCAAATGATTGTGATTTATCCACGTTTAGCGGCTTTTCAACGACGATGCAGGCCTTTAAAGACTTCTGGCAGCCCTCTTATCCTCAACCAGATTCCAACAGTTATTACGGCCGCACTACCCTTGCTGAAGGGAAAATTGATATCTACCTTCTAGATAATAGAAGCTTTCGCACTGACAAGGACAGCTTTCATGCCACTGTTTTTGGAGTTGAACAACTCAATTGGTTCCACAATACGCTCCAACAGTCCACAGCTGACGTGCACTTGATTTGTATGGGCGGTCAACTGCTCAATACAGCCCAAGTCTTCGAAAACATGAGCAACTACCCTGCAGAACGCGAACTGCTTTTACAATGGCTATCTGAAGCACCTGGGGCACCAATAGTGTTAACGGGCGACCGTCATAGCGGTGAAATCAACGCAATTGAGATCAATGGAAAGCAAATCGTAGAAGCTTGTGCCTCGCCAATTACGGCTAATGCACATCCCCATCATGAAGAAAACAATACCACGAGGGTTCACGAGGCGACTACAGATACTCAACATTTTGGAACACTTCGTTTACAAAAGACCAAGGCTGGCTGGAACATCCATGTTTCACTCAATGATGTGAATGGTCAGTCCTTGTTTCAATACCAATACGACGCGTGAAACACAGCTTAATTGAATCGCAAATAATTGTATTTCAACAAAATAAATACGTTGTATTAATCTAAAGGTTTTTGAATTTGAAAGCACCTGGGTCACCCCAATATTTTCTTTGAAATTTCAATCGAAATGCGTTTTTCGAGTGTTTCAATTGTATTACATTTGTAACTATGGAAGATGTAGTACAAAGAATTCAGGAGTACATGGAACGCAGTGGGCACAATGCGACATCATTGGCCAAGGCCATTGGAATGAATCGTCCTACCCTAGTACACATTCTCAACGGTCGCAATAAACCGAACCTACAACTCTTGCAACAGTTGGCCTTTTTCGATTCTGAATTGGACGTGCGCTACCTGCTAACTGGACATAAGACTGTCCGAGCGACGGAACAACTACCCCCTTCCCCCACCCAACCCAAAAAAGTGGAAACAAAGACAAACGAAAAACTGTTGGTATTAAATCCCAACGGGACATGGAATACCTATACTAAGGAAGCGTAAAGCGCTTATATTTGTACGGAATTCACAGGACTATGATTACAAAGAACAAAGTATTACTCGGCTTAATCGTATTAGCGTTCGTATCACGTATCGCACCACATTACCCTAACTTTACAGCTATGGGTGCCTTAGCTTTCTTTGGCGCTACCCGTACCAAAAACCTTTGGGCAACTATTGCAATGGTTTTCGGAGTAATGATGCTTAGCGATTTGATCATCAATAACATCGTATATCCGACAGGATCGTTCGTATTGATGTACTCTGGGTCTTTGTTTACTTATGCTGGATTCGCAGCATATGCCCTACTGGGTCGTTATGCTTCAAATGCGAAAAACAGCGCAGCTTTTCTCATAATGGGTTCTTTGGCTTTTTTCATGTTGAGTAACCTCGGCGTTTTCTTTAGCGCTTTCAACATGTTCCCACAGACCGTGGGCGGTTTGATTGCCACCTATACAGCGGCTATCCCATTCTACGCACCGGAATTGATCTCCACAGCATTATTTAGCGTTTTAGCTTATGCTGCAGAGACCAAATTCAGTGCTGTAAAGGCTTAATAGATTACTTGGCGAGGAATAACGCCAGCTGGAATCGTTTCCAATAAATCTCCTGAGGTAGAATAAACACGCAGCTCTCCATTGCTGGCGTAATCTTTAGCATCTAAGAAGTACAAGTTGCCATTGTGGAAGTTTAGTTTATAACCTCCTGGCAAGGTCATCGTTGACGTTTGCCATACTTGACCCGGAGTCCATTTTACAATGGCGCCATCGTATGAAGCGTTCAAGAAATAACCACTGGTACCATCGCTGACCAAAGAGATCGCATGCTTGTTCGTATTTGGCGCAACTACTTCTTCGACGAAACTTGATCCGGTGAACTTCCAAATGCTTGATTTTGTATCAGATGAAATCCCGAAATTTTGCTCGCCTGCATTTAAAACATAAAGTTCATTGCCAATCACGGCAAAAGAGTTCGGCACGTCACCCGTATTGTGAAGTGTTGTTTCGAACGTATTTAAATTCACCTCTGCAACCTTGTAAGGCGCAGCGTATGTACCAACAGCAACAAACAACTTGTTCTCAAAGAGGGTCATTTGTTCTGTAAAGTTTCCCATGTACAAACTATCCACTTGTGCCCCCGTTTCTTTAGACAATACATACACCGCGCTGTCTTTCCAGTTGGAAACAAAAATATTGGAACCATGCGCAGCGAGGTAACGAGGTTGCTCAACATCTACCGTCCATTTGTGCTCGAGCGTATTTCTATTGAAAGCACGAACTTTATTGCTGTTGTTTATTGTCACGAATAATAAAGAATCACTCTCCAACATGTGTTGCGCAACGTTGCCCAATGGAAATCCATTTTCTGTAGCGATAGCAGATTCGATAACAGTATCTGCACTGTACGCAGTAACGGTGCCCGTTCCTACCCCAAAAGGCCCCTCGTTTAGGATGAGGTGTAAGTCGGTGTAAAAGCCACTAGGGCCGGTAGCAGGTGGTGTTTTGCCACACGATGCCAAGCTAATGGCCGCGATAATGGCTAGGGATGATGTGATTCTCATGTGTTATGAATGTAATTTAAGGTTCAATAAATAAGTTCTACCCGGCATAGGAAAGTATTGGTAGTACTGCCGCTGTGCACCTGTGATGTTTTCAATTTTCAGGACACATTGCCAACGCTTGCCCTTACCGCTCAAAGAATATGCCAAATCGCACCATGCTTGCGCAGGGAGTTCACCGGCAGCTGCGTTATCCCGCAAGGTGTGTCGTAAGCCAGTGTAATACCCTCGCAACATGAGCTTCCCGACGGGAAGTGGCTGTTCTATAGTATAGACCGCTTGCAATGCGGGCCTATATATGAGCTGCTTGCCTATTAAATTGGTATTGTTGGAGGCTACATCGAGGATTCGGCTATATTGATGCGTAAGGTTTACATCGTGGTGTTGGCCAAAAAGCTCTTTATTCATACTAAGGCTGGTGGTACTGGTATAAACGGAATAATAGTTCTGAGGGGACCACAAACCGGCATTCGTGGGCGCCCATTGAATCATTTGATCGTAATACAATTGATCTGTGGTCAAACGTAGCTGCCGTTTACCGACTAACTCGAATGAATATTTTATCCCATAAGACCGTTCGGCGGCAATATCAAGATTGCCTCCAGGGTTCCAATACAACTCGTTTAATGTGGGCAAACGGTAGTAGGTTCCTGCTGAAAACTGCTGAATGACCTCCTCCCGAGACTTTGTATACAGACCATAGGCACTGAAGTAGACCCGTTCTTGATAGTGCGCCGCCCGAGATACCAAGTGAATATATTTCTTTGGCCATAGAACCACTTGTGCCTGCGGCATGAACGAAATGGCCGTTCTATTCGTTCCAGCCGCACTCAACCTATTCAATGTAAGCTGCGCTTCATACTGCGAGCCCGTATAAGAATACTGACCCGTAACTTGGCCGTAGGTATTGGTGTCTAGAATGGACCAAGAAGCCATCGTATCGGTATAGGCTTGCCATTCTTGCGAAGCAAAGAGCTTAAGTTGGTGATTGCTACGTTTGAGCTTGTATTTGAATCGAACCGCCTCATCCTCCAAATGATTGATATACCCCGGTCCAATAACGGAGCCGCTATTATTTTTTTCACTTTGGGTATACCACAGATCGGAGGTCCAGAGCGTTTTACCCCATCGCCCACTGAAACGTTGAAGGTAGCTCAAGTCGCCATATTCGTTTCCTTTCATCCTTCCCGACAATGAGCCTAGTGTATAGGAATAGGAGTTGGCACTGCTGGTGAATCGGACAATACTTTGATAACGAACCTTCGCGAACGAACCCCAAGAATGGGCGTTGAATGCTCGCTCGCCAATACTTGATGCGCCCAATGTGGTCGTAGTACCACGTCCAGTCTTTTCCGAAAGATTTAAGTTCAACGCACCCATGGAACCCATCGTTGCGGTTGCACCACCATTCATGCCATCCACTACTGCATCGGTACTGAGCATAGTGGCAGGAACGAGGCTGAGGTCGAGTACACCAGTGGCCATGCTACTTATGTCTATGCCGTCCCAAAGCACGCGACTCTGTTCACTTGAAGCACCACCAAAAGATGAAGTTGTAACACTTCCTGGCGTGTATTGCTTTAAAATAAATCGAGAATCTTTTAGGAGGTAGTCGGATGCGCTTTCAAGATCAAGGGACATAGAGTCTGCCGTGGTTCTGAATTCTTTAGCCTTGGAGAAGATACCCACGATTTCCGCAGTCCACAGCGTGTCTGACTGTGCCCAAACCAATGTTGGACACGCGAGGGCTAGTAAAAGCAGCGTTTTATTTTTCATCCTATTCCAGCGCTTGACCCAGAGCACCATTAAATATTCATTGTAGGCCAAGTCTTCTGGCTCTCCGCTCCCACATCAACCTTCCCGCAAATGCAGTGGATCAAGATGCTTTCAACACGAATTACAGCTTCTGGCAAAGCCCCGGACTTCAACCGGGTTCCTTTTTATGGCTAACCTCCGTTAACCAACCTACGATTCAAAGATACAGTTAAGCATAACGCCCAAAGAGCTTAAGGGCACTATTATATGAACTTTCTAAGCGCAAGGGCTCCACCGTAGAATGGTAACCACATTTCGCCAATGCGGTCAGCACTTTTTCAGTAGGCATATTGCCTATGAGGGCATCGGACGCAAAGGGACAGCCTCCAAACCCTTTTAGCGCAGTATCAATTCGCTCACACCCATGTTCCAGTGCTACCATAGCCTTGGCGGCCGCCTCTTCATAAGTGCTATGCATATGGGCTCCCCACGGTTTCGGACTATGCACTTGCATGAGTGCACATAACTCAGCAACACTCTCGATGGTCCCCTGTCCGGTTGTATCACTGAGCGATAGAATATCCGCACCACAATCCACGGCTTGCGACATGCGTTCCAAGACCATGTCTTTGTCGTAAGGTTCATTGTAGGGATTCCCGAAGGCCATGCTTAAATAAACCACGAGCTCAACGTCATTCGCCACCGCCAAATCTTTCACTCTTTTCAAATCGTCCATGGCGTCCGCAATGTTTTTGCGCGAATTGCGTTGCTGAAACATCGCGCTTACGCTAAACGGGTAACCCCACGCATCGATGAAATGGAAGTTTGCAGCTCGTTTAGCTCCTCCTTCATTCGCAACAATGGAAAGTAGTTGGGTACTGGATTGACTGCGTGCTTCCTCCAATGCTGAAAATAGATCCTTGGCATCGGCCATTTGAGGCATGGCTCTTGGACTGACGAAGCTTCCCGCATCAATGGTATGAAAGCCACATTGAAGCAATTGCTTTAGGTAGCTCACTTTGTCAGCTGTTGGAATAAAATCATGAATACCCTGCCAGGCATCACGGGGACACTCTACAATAGAGATTTGGTTCATTTCTGAGGGTTGGATAGGTTCTCCCTCGAAATTACAAATTGCGTAGGATTTTTCGCACCATTGACGGTCCTTCGTACAAGAAACCTGTCCATACTTGAACAAGATTAGCGCCGGCTTCTAATTTCTCTTTGGCATCCGCACCTGTAAACACGCCACCTACAGCAATGATTGCCACATCTTTATGAAGTTTTGAACGCAGGTACCTAACCACCTCTGTACTTCTTTCGCGTAGAATTTTACCACTCAAACCACCTGCGCCTATGGCATCGACCTTTTGAGCGCTAGTTTTTAAGCCCTCACGCGAAATGGTAGTATTCGTGGCAACTACACCATCAAGATTTAAGCTGTTAATGATGTCAATAATATCATCAAGCTGACCCTCAGTAAGATCCGGCGCAATTTTTAATAGCAAAGGCTTTGCGCCCAGCTCATTGTTCTTTGATTGGACCGCTTTCAAAAGCTTGGTAAGAGGTTCTTTTTCCTGTAGTTCACGGAGGTTTGGCGTATTAGGGGAACTAACGTTAACTACAAAATAATCAACCACAGAGTGTAATGCCTCCACGCCCAATAGGTAGTCGTTTAGTGCCTCCTCATTGGGTGTTATTTTGTTCTTACCGATGTTACCTCCGATGACAATGTCGGTTTTCTTCTTATGCAAACGCAGCACTGCCTCGTCCAACCCACCATTGTTGAAGCCCATTCTGTTAATCACTGCCTCATCCTCCACAAGGCGGAATAATCTAGGTTTGGGATTTCCAGGTTGTGCTTTAGGCGTAAGCGTACCTATTTCGATGAAACCGAAACCAAAACTTGCCAATTCATTGTAGAGTTTGGCATCTTTATCAAAACCAGCAGCAAGGCCTATGGGATTTCTAAAACGTAAACCCATTACTTCCGTTTCCTTGCCTTTTAACGAACCGAAAAAGGCATTAGCCAAAGCACCAATACCGGGAATTTTAAAGGCCCATTTCAACGAGGTAAAGGTGAAATGATGCGCCTGCTCAGCGTTCATGGTAAAGAGGATGGGACGTATGATGCTTTTGTACATGCTAATATGATTTCAATCGAGCCAAATCACGTTTGGCATCTTTGTCTTTTAGTGACTGGCGTTTATCGTAATTTTTCTTGCCTCGAGCAACGGCAATGTTGAGCTTGACCCAACCTTTTTCAGAAATAAACAGTTTCGTAGGTACAATTGTAATCCCCTGATCTTTAACTGCTTTCTCAATCTTGTCCAACTCGCGTTTGCTCAAGAGCAGTTTGCGCTCGCGAATGGGGTCATGATTATATATGTTACCATGTGACCATTCTGCCACATTCATGCCTTTGATAAATAACTCACCTTCGGTTAAATAACAGTAGGCTTCAGCGATGGAGGCCTTGCCCATGCGAATGCTTTTCACCTCAGTACCCACCAGCTGCATCCCAGCAGTATAGGTATCCAACCATTCATAGTCGAATTTGGCGCGTTTATTTTTGATCTCAATGGATTTCATACCGCAAAGGTACGTCACTCGCGGTCTTTAAGCATGGGAACGAAGGCTGCATCTCCCAACACCTTTTGAACAAAGGTGCCATCTGCTTTTTTTTTGATTCGGACCATTTTTTGACTGCCTTCCCCTACCGGAATGATCATGATTCCCCCAGGGACCAATTGGCCCAATAAAGCCTTCGGAACATAAGGTGCACCACAGGTGACAATGATTCGATCAAAGGGCGCGAATACGGGCATTCCTTTAAATCCGTCTCCGTACTTCATTTCAGCACGATAGCCTAAGGTGTCGAGCATTCCTTTAGAAAAATCAAACAACTCCTTTTGACGTTCTATGGTGAACAACTTAACACCAAGCTCACAAAGCACAGCTGCTTGATAACCACTTCCTGTGCCTATTTCCAAAACCTTCATACCCGGCTCTACTTCTAACAGTTCTGACTGCCAGGCTACCGTAGAAGGATGACTAATGGTTTGATCCGCGGCGATGGGAAATGCCTTATCCTGGTAGGCATGTTGATGAAACCCGCTTTCCAGAAACCAATGCCGTGGGATCTTATTCATAGCATTCAACACGACAGGACCTGCCAATCCTTTGTCTTTTAAAGCATTGCACAGGATGGCCCTTTGGCCTTGATGTATGGAGGAATCAATGAATTTCACAATTGGAAATTACTGCCAACTCCTTCCCGTTTCATTCTAAAACAGCGTTGTTTTTAACAAAATGCTTTTGCGTTCCATTAACTACCTTTGATGCCCATGATAAACCCGTTACGCTTGGCCTTAGCCGTATTAATTGGATCTATACTCTCGAGTTGTGACCTCAATCCAGCGCCTGAAATTGCGTATCTCGAGGTTGAGGACATGCAGGTCATTGCGAAGAATGATTAGGGCCCATCTTCGTCCAAGCTAACTACATTATGGATTGAACAGGATGGTGAGCAGATCGGTGCCTTTACGCCACCATGCCGTATTCCTGTCTATGCTAGAGAGAATTCTACGGTCCGATTCATTCCTGGCATCAACCTCAATGGTGCATTCTCGCAACGCAATCAATATGAAATGCTAAGCCCGAATGCTGTGGAATGGGACTTACAGCCAGGGAGTACAAAATTGGTCGCCCCAATCCGGACTACCTTCGAATACAATCCAAACTACACATTAGAAATCCTTGAAGACTTCGATGATGTCGGCCTGAATTACGTGCATACGATCAAGAGTGATACCGTTTTATTGTTAACCGATGTGGCGGGTGAAGCTTTTGAACATCCAGGTGAATGGCCCAACAAAAGCGGCAAATATGTTTTACCTCCCTCAACCCGTGGTGAGTTCAAAACATTAAAAGCATTTGAGCTGCCGAAATTTGGTGCTAACGTTTGGATGGAAATAAATTATAAGACGGATGTTGCTTTGACCTTTGGTATTTATGCGAATGAGCAACTTCAGAGCATACAAGCTCCGGTGGTAACGCTTTTTCCTAACGATGAATGGAATAAAGTATATATCAATCTCGTTACTGAGGTTAGCGGTTACCCCAATGCCATAGATTACAACCTTTTCTTCGGAAGCATAAACACTTCTGAGGATACGACAACAACGTATATCGATAACATTAAACTGCTGTATTGAGCGCATCTAAACGCATAGAAAAAATTCAGTTTAAGCTGTACCTCTGCTTTGATTTTCTCAGTGGATTCGCAGCTTATGCAGCACTGCACATAGTTCGAAAAGTGTTCGTGGAACCCCAAAAGTTCGGGCAAGATGTAGCCATCAAATTGGATACTAAATTTTGGATTGGTGCGGTCGCCACAAGTTTAATCTTCATGGCTATTAGCGGACTTAGCGGTGTGTATAGAGATCTAAGCCGGAAAAGTAGAATTGCTCTGGTATTCAACACCTTTGGAGGTGTACTCATCACTTCTATCGTATTGTTCTTTTCTATACTTCTCGATGATATCGTAGAGTCGTATAGTCAATACTACATCACCCTTGGCTCCTACAGTGCGACACTGCTCTTTTTCAGCACATCCTTTAGATTGGTGTGGAGCACACGAGTACGAAACTTGATTGATAAAAAAAAGCTCACCTTTCCAACGCTACTTATAGGATCAGGAAAAGAAGCCGCAGATTTATTGGCTACGTTCACAAAGGATCGCAGCAAGGGATATGATTTTAAAGGGTACTTATCCTTAGATGGAAGAACTACAGACGATCGAATCAAAGCAATTCCATATTTAGGCACATCGAATCAACTGCTTGATCTCTTGAACGACAACGATATTGATGACGTAATCATCGCCATTCCTTCTGGAAATAGCGACCTGATTGCGCGCATGGTAAGTACAATAGAGAACGTAAATGTGCGTATTCATGTGCTTCCAAACGTATTCAGCATTATATCTGGGCAGGTTCGGATGGAAAGCCTAGGACGCTCTTTGATAGAAGTTAAACGAGAGTTAATAAAGCCTCACGTCGCTTTTTTCAAGCGGTCATTTGACATCGTTGTGGCTGCTTTATTATTGGTCCTCTCCTCACCCTTCGTCTTGTTCTCAATGCTGATGATTGCAGTTGGATCCAAGGGACCAATTTTCTATACCCAAGAACGATTAGGTAAACACGGTAAGACCTTTAGAATTATCAAACTGCGCTCCATGTATCAAGATGCTGAAGCTCAGGGCCCTCAATTAAGTAGTGAAGAAGATCCACGCATCACCCCATGGGGACGAACCATGCGTAAATTCCGTTTGGATGAAATGCCCCAATTCTACAATGTCCTTCGTGGAGACATGAGTATTGTAGGCCCACGTCCTGAACGCAAATATTATTTTGATCAGATTATTGAGGCTGCGCCGCAATACAGGTACCTCCTTCGAGTCAAACCTGGAATCACTTCATGGGGAATGGTGAAGTTCGGATATGCTGAAAATGTAGACGAAATGTTGGAACGCGCGCGTTACGACCTCATTTACACGGAAAACATCACCATCCTTAATGATATCAAGATCCTCTTCTATACCTTAGTCATCGTCCTGCAAGGACGTGGCAAATAGCATTAAAAAGAACCACAAACCCTTATAAATGAAGAATATCACAGTAATTGGTGCGGGAACTATGGGCAATGGAATTGCACATGTTTTTGCACAAAGCGGCTTCAATGTTAGCTTATTCGATATCAGCGCAGAAGCGCTAGAACGTGCAGTCGCTACTATCGGCAAAAACATGGACCGACAAGTGGCAAAAGAACTCTTGACAGAAGCACAGAAAACAGAATCACTAGCACGTCTAACCACAGGGACAGACCTTAAAGCCGCGGTCTCAAACGCAGATCTTGTTGTGGAAGCTGCCACTGAAAACACCGACATTAAATTCCAGTTGTTCAAGGATTTGGACGCTATGGCCCCAGAAGCCTGTATTTTAGCTTCTAATACCTCATCCATCTCTATTACTAAGATTGCTGCTCAAACCAACCGTCCTGATAAGGTCATAGGCATGCACTTTATGAATCCAGTACCGGTCATGAAGTTGGTCGAGATTATAAACGGATACAGTACCTCTGAGGCGACCACTGCTGCAGTAGTTGAAATGAGCCAATCATTGGGGAAAGTTCCAGTTAGCTGTAACGACTATCCAGGATTTGTAGCGAACCGTATCCTCATGCCAATGATCAACGAAGCTATTATTGCGTTGCACGAAGGTGTTGCTGGTGTTGAAGAGATTGATACCATCATGAAGCTTGGAATGGCTCATCCTATGGGACCACTTCAGTTAGCTGATTTTATAGGCCTCGATGTTTGTTTAAGCATCTTGAACGTCCTTTATGACGGGCTTGGAAACACGAAATATGCCCCTTGCCCCTTGCTCGTTAATATGGTCACCGCAGGCAAGAAAGGTGTGAAATCAGGAGAAGGATTCTACGATTACGCTGCGGGGCTTAAAAACGCCGTGGTTAGTAACCAATTCAAATAACGATTAACTCAACTCACTATGAAAATTCAAACGCTAGCAGCAGCCCTTTTCATATCTACCGCATCATTCGGCCAGGTAGATTTGATCAATAAAGTAAAAGATAATGGTGCAGATGCGCCATTAGGTTACGAATGGGAAACCATTGTCGATATTGAAG
>Ga0181577_10003027_pt1 | contig 13017 bp, 26 predicted proteins | sample 101ome_21_FD_132468 | JGI IMG/M metagenome (GOLD analysis project Ga0181577, IMG submission 132468) | Coastal salt marsh microbial communities from the Groves Creek Marsh, Skidaway Island, Georgia - 101413BT metaG (megahit assembly) | ecosystem: Environmental > Aquatic > Marine > Intertidal...
ATTGTCAGCGGATTATTGAATACTGCTGATCTCAGCTGCGCGACTGTAGGCACAGACCATTCATAGACTGCAACCTTGTCGAGGCTCTTAATTTCAAAATCTCGCTCATATTTCGCCAGATCGATAGCATCTTTCGCAACAACATCGGTGAATTCACCTGCAAGAACCTTCAAATCTGCTTTTACACTTTTCAGCAAGCGATCTAGTCTTGATCTACTGTATTTGGTGAGATCGCGCCCAGCCAAACGGCCGCTGATTTCCTTGTCGAGCTTTTTCAGGAAATCAGCAGCTTTGTTGGCTTCGCCAGTTTTCAGGCCTTCAAGGTAGACTTGATGGCGCGTGGCAAACTCGATTAAATCAGGCGGTGTCGTCGGCATCTAGGTCTGCCATGTCATCGATGCCAACCTCTTCTGAATACTCTTCAAAGGTTTTATCGGGAGAAATTAAGCCATGCTTTTTCTGCCAATCGAATAGATCACTGATCGGTAGAACGCCCTGCAGGAAGCTAGCAACAACCGCATTAAGCATTTGCGCATCTGTTTTTGGTTGGACAAACTGGTTGTTCACTTCAAATTCTGCTGCGTCTGGATCGCCGCCCATAAATTTTGTAGCGATTTCAAGAGCTTTCGTATAAGCAAGACTGAGATTGTATGCAATCAGTGACAGAACACTGTGTTGCGTAGCCATTTCATTACCAACTTGCATTGCTGTTTTATTTGCAGTACCCATTTCCATCAAGTTGGCACCCATTGCGATCATCATAGATACTTTATCTTTCATCGCTTCTTTGGCCAAAGAATTCGGTTGTGCCTGTGCAAATCCAAATGTTTCGCCAGAGGGTACGCCGAGCAATCTTCCGCTACCCACGTACATATTTTCAGCTTTCATCAGGTCGACTGTTTCCTGATTCAGTCCAGACATATAGGGCTGTACCTGACCAACTGTGAATACGCTGTCTTCGTAAATGGCAGAGTTGTTGTAATGGCCTACATTGATCTTTGCCAAGTCATACAAAGGCGGATGATCCACCTCGAAAGTATTTGCTTCAGAGCCGACAAAAACAAACGGGATAAAATCTAGCGTATTGCCTGCACTGTCTCGAGGTACTGATTCTTTGTAAACGTACCACTCTTGACGCTGATTCCTGCGATATATTTGCTGCATATACACACCTTCCTCAAGGTGAAGGCAAATATATTCATCGATAACATCGAAACCGAATCCGTCCTCGTGCATTTCATTTGCGGTGGTTTTCAGCACGATTTTTACTGGAATGACTTGCGGTCCGCGTTGCTCGACTTGCCAGTTTGTAATCTGCTGCGCTTTATATCTCGTGATCGTCGCAAAAACTTTGCCGGAGATCAGGTCAGCGCGACTGATTTCGCCATCCGTTTCAGGAAAGTCAATCAGCAGACCGGCGCGACCGTTACGAATAACATCACGGAACACCTCTTGTGATTGCTGATAGATATTTTGGCCCGCACCATCGATGTTTGTTTTTACATACTCTAGTTCGGGCGGGACTTCGCATTTCGGTGCTTTCTGAAAAGCTTTACCTACTAGCCCGCGCGAGGTGTAGCCGGCAACAGCATAAAATACACTGCGCTTAAAAAACTGATCTCTGCGCTCTTTTGCCGCTGTACTGTTATCGGTTGGATTTAATTTTACGATGTGATCGTCGAGATTTTGCGCATCGCAAATATCATCGACCAATTGCCATTTATCGGTATTTTTTTTGAATAACGGGTGTTGAAAGTCAATACTCATGTAGCCATTCCTATATTCGTGACCACAACAGGTCTACCCAGTGACCATTTGCGGTGTAGAAAGTAACCTACGCTATCGACCCAGTCATCTATTGCAGGATGTTCGCTAAACTTTTCTGGCTGACCCGCTTTATCGTAGCCCTGCGACTCTAAAGCATCGGTCAGATTCTGGCATGTGTCCGTGTTGATGAGCCATCGATCATGCGACAGCAGACCATTTACAGCATTAATACGATCTCTGATCGCGGGATTTGCTTTTGGACAATCAACACTGTACCCAGAGCTGCGTATTATATCAATATCGCTAGAAGTTGCATTAGTGCTTCCAGCTTTACCGCTGGCGTCAGGAAATACGCTTATTTTTCTACCATCGGCTTCGTATTTACTTAAACGATTGCAAAAATCGCGCGTATCGTGACTGACAAATTCGTCAACGCTTATCGGGTTATTGTTTTCGATTATGCTTACAACAGCGCAACAACCCCCGATATTAAAATCTATACTGACGTACAAATACTTATCTTCATCAGTCAATCGCCTATCAGTATGGTGCTTTCTTCGATCAAAAAAGTGGTAAACCTTATTGGCTGATAAGCTGACGATCTCGCCATTGAGATACATATCGGCTAGGACAGGGTCGTAATTATCTAAAATCTGCTGAATATAACCATCGGGAAGGAATGGGTTGGTAGCTGTAGGTGCTTTGATCACTGAATAGTCATCGGAAGCATTCTTAACCCATCGACTGTAAATAAATCCGCTGTAACCCTGATCCGGCGTGGTGACACAACCAATAGTATTGCCAGATGGGTGGGTACACTCTTGCCGATTCCGCTCACTTATCTTTCGCCAAACCAATCCGGCTTTTTCTTTGGGCAGTGTATCAAGCTCATCCACGATGGAATGCGCAACTTCATAAGCCACGATCCGCTCTGGCCTATCATACGATCGCAGGATTATCTGACCATAGCCCTCAACGTATACAATGTACTCTGCGCGATTGGTTTTATACGGAATGCCAAGATTGTTTAGTTCTTCTTCTACGCCGGCCAATGCTCTCAGTCTGAGCAAATCGTATGTCGGCATGTAGTAAGCGCCATTGATGCTTGGGTTTTGCAGCATCAGCAGTATCAGTCGGGCGATACCGCCTTTTGTTTTGCCGGAACCAAGACCGCCTACCAATGCAGGATACTTGGCTTCGCTGAAAACAAAATCTTCTTGTGGTTCAGTTAGACTTAGCTGCACGAACTACGGTCACTGTGTTATCTACGGAGGTGCTGACAGTAGTTTGGTCGGATTCGCGCCATCCTGCTTGCGTTTTCAAGTAGAAAATAGCGGCAGCGACATTACCATTTTGCGCTTGATTGATTAGATTACCTGCAACGCCGGCGATAGCTTTGCCCTTGCCTTTTTTATAGGCGTCAGAAACTTCGGGCTGTCGGCGCTCGATTTCACGAAATGTGGTCTCTGAAATGCCAAAGTAATCAGCCAGTTGGCCTTTTGTAAGCACAGAGGCGAGCCTTTCGACCATCGCAGTATCATCTGCGCCGAACTCTACCATCGGTCTGCCTCCACCTTCACCCTGCTTACCCTTTTTCAATTTGGCGAAACTCCATGCCGTAATTGTTTACTTTGTTCATATCCGGCAGATCGTCTCTGCGAATCAGCTTTTGGTGCTTGAATGGGCCATAATCTACATGGTGATGCCATCGATTGAATCGCCACACAAGCTTTGATACGTCAGGATGTACTGCTACTTGCATCTTGCTCTTTGCGACAGTGCCAGTATCAGCATACTTTTCGCCTTTCTGAACCACGCCTTCTTTGTGGTAAAACTCACCAGTATTGCCGCCTTTGATAACTTGCGTACCCATCTTCTCTTGTAGAAAAGCATAAAACTGAATCGTACACCAACCTGCCTTCAGCATATCCAGTGACAGAATCGTGTCTTCGTTATATCTGCCTCGCCATCGAAACGGCACATCGTTGCGAATAAAGTTGCAACTGTAAATTCGAGTATTGGTGATAAATGGCTTAAACGCAGTGCGAGAAGGCGCAAACGTCATATAGTTTGGCCCCGCCATCGCTACGTTTTTGTATCGTAAGCAAAAATCTTCCATCGCCCGCCAAAAAGCAGGATTTTCGACTTTGACCCGACGATTTTTATTCAGCCTGCGAAAAGACAAAATGTTATCGTCCATCACCCAGTGGTGGTCAAAACCATTGCTGAGAGAGTGATCCCATGCAAAATTTCTAGCGGGACCCGGCCCTGTGCTTTTGGTCAGACCAAATTCATCGCACAGTTCGTATTTCTCTTTGTAACTCATGTCGAGAGGCAGAACAGTGGTAAGTAGCTTCATGTCGTGTACTGCCTTCTCGTAATCTTCGACCTGATCAGGTTCGACCACGATGTAATGCTTAACATGCATCAGCGATAAAGCCTTGCTTGTGATCATGTACTCCGATCGGCTTTTGCTTGGTATGTAAAGCGGATACTGTGGGTAATTATCAGACATATCGCTTATCTTCTAAAATATCGCGCTCTTTTGGTGGGAACCAGAACGATTTGGTTTTTCCGGTATCCTGTACGCCAACACGAGCAAAAAATTCTTTTGCGTCATCTGCGCTATCGAAATGAACGATTACTTGCCTAAACGAACTTGCATCGGGCTGATCGTATTCAGGCATGCCTACCCATTCAGCATGAGCATCGACCTCGCCTGATTCTTTTTCCAGAAATATGTTGGTCAGTTCGCCTTCATCAAACCCGAGCGTAGAAAAGTCAAATTGCAACTCTTCTAGGCTTTCCAGTTCGATTTTCAGTAAGTCTTCATTCCAACTTGAGTTCAGACCAAGCTTGTTATCAGCAATGACGTACGCTTTTTTCTGCGCATCACTGAGATCCGTTAGTTTTATGGTGGGTATTTTCTCGATGTTGAGCAGATCAGCGGCCAATACGCGACCATGCCCTGCAATGATGGTATTGCTTTCGTCTACTAGAACAGGATTTGTAAAGCCAAACTCTTTGATCGATGCAGCGATTTGCTTGATCTGCAACTCATTGTGAGTGCGAGAGTTATTAACGTACGGAATGAGCTCAGAGATTGATTGATATGAAATTTTTAACACAGTCACCCCCAGTGATGCGATTTAGCCTCAGGCTAGGGGCGATTGTGTCATAAAAAATTAAATTGGTAAATTGGGATATGTACTACCGGTTCTATATCCTGCCAATCACCTCTGTCTTTGCGACCGCCGACACCAAGCGTGCATTGGCAAGTATTCAATCGAACAAAGCCCATGCGATCAGTCCATTGCACAGCTAAGAATACTGGCAGTCCGGTGTTTTCAGATAATTCGCGGGCTTTCATCAGCTTAGAAAGCGAGAGCATATAAGTCTCGTAAGCATCGTGTTTGCATGTTCTGCATTTTAATTCGACAAAGCTGACAGCTTTTTCGGTAGTTTCTTTGAAGAATTCGCAATGCTCATTGCGCGTACCCATGAAATCAATGTGATAACTGATTGGCAGCTTATTCAGTTTACATTGCCATTTAGATTCGAGAATGGTGGCGAATTCCTTTTCGCCTGCCAAACTTTTGTCATTCTCGTAAAGTTTACGCATCGCTGAGAGATTCCATTGCTGCTTCTGTTGCGTAATCTCTAGCGAGGTTGCCGATTTGTTCATCTGCATCTGCCTCAAAGTCAGCAATCAACTCTTCAATATAAGAATCTTCCATTGCCTTTGCTGTGCGTCGATATTCTGCCGCAGCCTGAATGGTTCCTTCTGCGACAAATCGATTGTGCATTTTCTGATACCGCTCGTAGCCAAAAATGCCTGATTCCTCGTACCATTCGGGATAATGTTCGTTCAGATATTTACGGCATTCGTCTAGCACATATTGTTTTGGTTCCCATTGTCCGTCGATTGCAAAACACCAAGCTGCGTAATCGATCACAATACTTTTAAGTCCCTGTTTAACCTTTGTCCATTTTCTATCTATTGCAAGCGTCATTTTAATTTCCTCGTTTAGTTGCAGTTTCGTGATTCGTAAGGAATACCAACATAATCATGTCCTGTTGATTCCCATTGTTGTTTTTGTTCGCAAGCACTGCTTTGATAGCCAGTGCTCCAGTCTTCGATAATCATAATCGTCAGCAGAAAAAATAATGCGTAAAAACCAGTTGCGAAAAGTATTTCTGCGATTTTGTTTTTTGTTTTAGCTTTCATGCCAAGCTCCTTCAGTTATTGTTTTTTGGCGTTTTAATGCTTTCGTGTAGATAACCACCTCTTCGCCCCGAGCCGGACCGCAGGATGTGTCGAAAGCGTAGATCATTGCTTGTTGAATAGCGATTTCTTTGTGATGGCAGTAATCGAGAGTCTCGATATCGCCCTGAAAATCTTGGGCGGTTACACACCACAGCTTCCATTCGTCGCAGAAAGTAACTGTAATCGTTTGCCAGATTGGGTATTTGTATTCGGGGTGTGCCATATTAATTTTCCTCGTCAGTTTAATTATCGAACAATTGGCATGATAATGGTTTTTAGTTGGAATAAAACCTTTTTTTTATCTTTTTTTCAGAGGCAGTTTTGCACACCCTCCTGTAAAAACATCTCGTCTACCTCTGCCATGATAGCCTTCGCCACATCGTAGTGGTGATAATCCGCACCATCTGGTGTCCAACAATTGCCTGTGTCATGAACAATCCAGTAGCGGAAGCTCTCTGCTGTTTTGCGTATTGCCGAGTAAATATCTTCGTCTGACTTTCTGTCTTTCTTAAGCGATTTGATTCGTCGGCATAATGAACTTGCCAACATCCGCATGTGTCCGTACAGCCTCTCGTCGTTCATAATCCAGAGATACACATTGTCTGTTCCCCAGTTACGGCGCTCTGCGTGACGAATCGCTTCAGCCATATTCTGAGCAGTTTGTGCATATCTGTATTCTTTGTCGCACGTCAGCCAAATGTATTTGTTGCCTTCTTTGTTCTCGTCGTAGATGTAGCCGTATTTCCAGTTGCCGACCCGACCTTTTGAGATCATTTTCTTTTGTAGGTCTAGTCCTGATTCCTGAATAAACATTGTTTTTATCCTCAGTTGTGCCACGTCCCTGTGGCGATTAATTTATGGTAGTAATTTGTAGCCCAATGATTCGCCAACTTCATCGAAAATTTCTTCGACTTCTGGCCTATCGAGTATCCATGGCCCATCGCCGGCCTTTTCTGCTTTCCATTTTTCAGTAAGTTTCCATTTTCCGTTGGTCATCAGTACTGCTACAAGCCCCCATTTCATTGCCTCGAAGTAGGCTTCATTGTGTGTTTTGTAAATCTCGCCATTATCATTCTTGTAAATTGCCATGATTAATTTTCCTTTTGTTGTGGGGGCCGAAGCCCCCGATTAATTTGCCTTAGTTAATTACCAATTCTAGATCGCCGTTGTAAAACCCAAAGAAATCAGTATGGGTCATTTCTTTAAAGTTCCCTGCGATCTCGTTGACCCAATCTTGTTGCATCGCGTGGTCAATGCTGCCATCTTCGTCGAATTCTTCAATGATCGAATCCCAAATGATTCCGTTATAAGTCAGTCGGAATTCATGTCCAGTTGCCTTTTCAAGCTTTGATTCAAATGAGTGGATTGCGTCTAGTGAATTCATGTTTTCAGGTCCTCGTGATTAATTAGTTGGTTCGTACAAATGCAAGATATCAGGTTCTCAGTAGAAGTAAAACAATTATTTTACATTCTCCTCGTATTCAGTTTTGTTAATGTCGAGTTCGGCCCTGTAGCTGCCCTGCATCAGGTGGATGTCGTTTTCAAAGTAGGTGTATCCATCTTTGCTGAGCCAGTAGAGGAGTTCTTTTTTGGTTGGACAACCGCCCCAGTCATCGACCGTTTCCCAGCTGCTGCGGTATGACCCTGTGGCCTCACCTCTGACCGTCTCTTCGTGATAGGCCAGAAAGCTGATCTGCCATTTCTGATCCGGTGCGCATCCTGTCCAACCTTCGTCAGAGATTGAAAGGGTGATGGTTGGTTTTTCGTTCTGGGTATCTTCGATCTGTACCAGATATCGGCTGCGGTCGTTGCGTACCTTTTTAACAGTCAGATTGAATCGGTTGTTTTTGTAGTTCATCGTTCGAGTCTCCGTGATTAATTAGTCAATATGTGCAGACTATCAGGTGGCTCAGAAAATAAAACCTTTTTTTTACAAAAAACGAAAACTTTTTTTCAACCCAGAGTTTATGGGGGGTCTAGCGGCCCCCGTTTTGTGTGTTACCAATCGATTTCGACGTTGTCCCAGTAAGTCTGTGTAACCTCTTCTCGTTCTAGCTCGATTACATTTCCGGTGATCTTGTGCTTGGCCCCTGAGTTCAGAGCTTCTTCGACCTCGCCATACCATCCAGTTGAATCACCATCTATCACAGCAGGGCATTCCGTTATCCGTCGAACCTCGTCCTTCGTGATATCGACATACCCATCGATTTCTTCCGTCACAGTAATCGTTATAACTCGCGTTCGTGTGCCTTCAATACTGAACTTCATTTTTATGCTTCCTGATTAGTAGATTTCATCAAGTCTGCCGCCTTCGTCGATCAAACGCTTGGCGTAGAAAACGATTTCGGCAAAAGTGTATTCAGGGTCAGTGCCATAGTATTCCCATGTATCCCCGTGACCATTTTCCGCTAGGGTTATGTCGAGGTTGTATCCATCATCGTGGAATTCTGAAACCTTGGCGCATCGTTTTTTGCCAAGAGCTTTTTTGAATTTGATCATGTCGAATGCCATGTGATTACCCTATGAAAAGGGGCCTTTCGGCCCCGTTGATTGTTACCAAGACAGATTGCTGTAAACAGTGGGTTCGTGCATGAATCGTCGAACCTCGTCCGGCACATTGTTGAATGCCTCTATCGCAGCCTCTTCGCTCGGATATTCAGCGTTGCAGCCATGCAGTCGTTTCAGTTCGCCTTTGAATCTGCGGATTTCTTTAAACGTTGCGTCTGGGTGTATCCCGCGAATGTATGTGTCGAGACCCTTGACCTTATCGCGGTCGAAGTTATCAAAGTCGAATGAATAGTAGTCTTTTGTGTGGTCAAACATATTTACTTTCCTCGTTGATGGGGGCCGAAGCCCCCGATTAGTTTCCGTATTAACCTGCGATGAATTGTTCATTGTGTAAAGCGTAATCGAGAGCATCCTGACCGATGAAAACAATGTGGTATCGACCCTCTGGTGTGGTAGCCATGATCCATCGGAATTTTTCCAGAGCGTCAGGATTGTTGGCTTTGATTGCATTTGCCTGAGTCTTGTAGGTTTTATTTCCTTTTGTGTTTGTGAAAAGTTGCATCTCAATTTCCTCGTTGGTGATTAATTAGTACAAGGCCATACTAATTGGTCACTACGAAAAGTAAAATATTTTTTTTACATTTTGCGAAAACTTTTTACAAACCCAGAGAACTCGGGGGTTATAGCCCTAAAATTTTTTTGATTTCTGCGATTCTTTTCTTAGATTCTTCCGGTGTTGTCGGTTTGTAGGGCTTTTGTGGCAGAAATAGACGATGACTTGTCTCTGTCTTTTCTGGTCTGCAATATTCTCTAAAAGTGGCCAAATCGAGATAACCTTTGTGGTCTTGAACCTTTCGGACAGCGACCCAGACTTGATCGGTCGTAAATTCTCGACAGCTTTTCAGCCATATTTTGAAGTCAGTGGAGCCAATCTCTGCATGAACCTTGCCGAATCCAAGCATCATGCGCCAAGCCTTTGCGAATTCAGCTTTGAACGTATCGTCTGAGTGCATCGTCCTGTCTGTCTGATCTGGTTGTGGTTTTATTTCTGCTATGTGTTTCATGTGAAACATCCTCTTTTGCGATCCAGTTACCGAGTGCGTGCTGCCATGACTTCATTTGGTTCTTGCCGACCTTCCAGCCATTGCTTTCATAGTAATTAACAAATCGATCAGCCAATGTCATTGGGTCTTTCGCACCTTTTTCTCTGGCTTTGATTGCAACTTCTGCATTGGTTGGAGCCTTAAATATACTTTTAGTTTTAGTTTTAGATTTAGATTTAGTTGGCATTGCGTCCGCATTGCGGTCGGATTGCGGTCGCTTATCCCAACGCTTTGCCGCCGCAGCTTGTGCTTGGGCAATCTTCAGCTTGTATTCCGCGATGACTTGTTCGCATCGATCATGCACCCAACCATCATCGGTCAAAGTAAAAAATTCGTTTAACACAATCTGCAATGCTTCGAGTTCTTCCTCTGTGTTGGCAATTATCTTTCTGCCCAAGGCCTTCAGATCGTCTGTGAGAGCCGATTCGCTATCGTAGTAGGTATCCATTAGGTCACGATAGATCGACCTTTCTAGGCGATTGAGATGCCTCGTAGCGGCATTGAAATCGTCAATGTAGTGTGGGTAATAGTGCATAAGTCCTCCGTGATGAAAAAATGCATTAAATACCATGCACGGCTTAAAATAAATATTTTACTTATAAAAAGTTTTATTTATAATGCTCGATGCTTAACCTTTAAGGAGAAAATTAATGAGCGAAAACACCATAACTGTATTAGAAACTGATAGCGCAGCTATCGAACATAAACCCGCGCATACGATCTACGACAATATGCTCCGTGCGCAAAGACTCTTGGCTGCCGAAGGTATTGCGAAGAGTTCGCGAAACAATAGCCAGAATTACAACTTTCGGGGCATCGATGATTTGCTAGCGGTTCTGCCAAAGGTTCTCAATCAAGCTGATCTACTGATTCAGCCTAATGTGGTTGATATCGATATACGAGAGCGCGGCAAAACAATGCACGTGATAATGACGGTCGACTACATTATGACCAATTCGCAAGGTCAGGAATGCACGCGCAGGGTTTATGGCGAGGCGTTAGATTACTCTGACAAGGCGGTGAATAAAGCCATGACCGCAGCCTATAAATACTTTCTATTTCAAGCCTTTTGTATCCCGCTTCAAGGCATGCCAGATGCCGATTCTGAGCATATCGAAATCGATAGCGAGAATATCAGCGATCACCAGATACAAGAAATGCGAGAGCTGCTCGATGCATTAGGCGGAAAAGAAAAACACTATTGCGAGCATTTCGGTATTGAAAGCCTTGCCGATATTCCTAAAAAGCAATTCAAAAGCGCAAAGGGTGCTTTAGAAAAGAAAGTGAAAGAATACAACGAAGGAAAATAGACATGGGCAAAGTAATCCACGCAGAAGATAGGTTCAAAATCCACGAGAAAGACCAATGGGTCGATGTGATGAAATTTGTTCTGAAAAATCATGTCGCAACCAGATACCCAGAATTAGTACCGACAATTAATAAACTGAGAGAAAGCGATTATGAAAATACTAAACGATGAACAGGGCAGCGAGGCATGGCATAGAAGCCGAATAGGTATCATCACAGCAACACGAATGAGCATGATCACCACCTCGACAGGATTATGGTCAAAGCAAGCAGAGGGTTGTATCGCTGATATTGTTGATGAAATGGTGCACGATGCGCCCGCGCCGGAGGGTTATATAAGCGATGCGATGCAGCATGGCAATCTTTATGAACCTCTCGCGAGGCAGACCTACTCATTTGACAAAGATGTAACGGTGCAGACTGCGGGTCTTTGTTTACACGATGATTGGCCGGTTGGTTTCAGTCCTGACGGATTGATCGGCGATAACGGTGGCTTGGAAATAAAATGCCCGAAAGGCAAGACGCACCAAAATTATTGTATTGAAGGCAAACTGCCTACCAATTATAAAGTACAGGTCATGATGGCCCTATGGATATCTGAACGCGAGTGGTGGGATTTTTACAGCTTCCAACCATTCTACGCTGAACAGTTTTGCCTCAGGGTTTATCGCGATGAAAAATTAATTTCCGCGCTTAGAGAAAATGCGTTACATGCGATGGAATTAATAGCTGCTCGATATGAGCGTTTTAGTAAAAAATGAAAGGAAAGTTAAATGAGAACTTTAAATAAAGTAAGTCTGATCGGTTCACTGGGTGCAGACCCTGACGTTAGAACTATGCCAAACGGTGGCAGGGTAGCGAATATATCTATCGCAACTGCACACGGATACAAAGATAAAGATGGCGAATGGCAGGAAAAAACCGAATGGCACAAAGTGGTAATGTTTCAGCAGAAAGCAGATATCGCTGAAAAGTACTTAAAGAAAGGTAGCAAAATATTTGTAGAAGGCCGACTTCAAACCCGATCGTGGGAAGATAAAGAAGGTGGCGGAAAAAGATATTCTACAGAGATTATCGTTAACGAAATGATCATGCTAAGCAAAGAAGAAATGAAAGCTCCGGAACCGCAAGTTCAACAGCCTGCGCAGAAGCCTACCAACTTCGATAGCTTTGATGACGAAATACCATTCTGATAAAAAAAGCCCCTCGCGAGAGGGGCCAATTAACCACATGTTTAACGTCTCAAGGAAGAAACGATTTTGATACTAACAACCTCGGAGGTTATACGCAATGTTATACGCAGACATAGGTAAATCGATAGAAAAAGCTAGAACGACAAAAGGCATGACTAAGCGACAGATCGCTGCATCGCTTGAAATGAGTCCGCAAAACTTTCATGCTTTGCAAAGCCAAAAAAATGTGAAGATTCACAAAGTACAACAGCTTTCTAGCATTTTCGGGATGTCAGTCGATGAATTCATTAACCTCGGTCTCTAACAAACAAAGATTACGCGAACAATTGAAAAAACATACTGAAGCTTTTTTGAAAAGCGGTGGGAAAATTAAACGCATACCATTCGGTGTGCAAACTGATGAAAAGTTTAAAGGGTTTTCGTGATGGAAGGTCAGCAATGGCGCATAGATTCAGAGCATACATTAGAGCAATTCAAGAAATTTATCGATAAAGAATGGCGCGAGAAAAAATACTTATCAGTTAAATGGCATTCTGGTCGAACCAGATCGTCGCTGCAAAACAGTTCGCTTCATGTTTACTGTAGGCTTTTAGCGAAAGAATTAAACGCCGCAGGTTTCGATATGCGCGCTGTAATCAAGCAAGATGTGGCAATCGATTGGAGCGAAGAGACCGTAAAAGAGAATTTGTGGAAACCAATACAAAAAGCACTAACGAAAGAGAGTTCTACCTCAAACGTGAATACAAAGGACTATGTAACTATTTACGAAACTTTGAATCGCCATTTATCAGAGAAGTTCGGAATCTCTGTACCATGGCCCGTAAAGGTAAATTCTGATGTTCAAACAAATGGCCGAGATTTTACATAAAGC
>Ga0181577_10003028_pt1 | contig 13016 bp, 6 predicted proteins | sample 101ome_21_FD_132468 | JGI IMG/M metagenome (GOLD analysis project Ga0181577, IMG submission 132468) | Coastal salt marsh microbial communities from the Groves Creek Marsh, Skidaway Island, Georgia - 101413BT metaG (megahit assembly) | ecosystem: Environmental > Aquatic > Marine > Intertidal zone...
CGCGTACAGGTTACATTGACGGAAGACGTAACCGTTGGTGGGCAAACATACAAAGCAGGCTCATCACCTAACTTTACGAAAGTTGATCTGGCGGGACTACCTGCAACGGCATACACCGAATACCAAGCTCCAATTACAGAGCGCGACATCTTCCAAAAGTTCGGCATGACAAAAGAGGGCTGGAACAGCTTGTCCGCAGAGGATCGTCAGTATCTGGTTGGCTTGCCTGTTGTTACAGACAAGGATTACTTCCAGAAATTTGGTATGAGCAAAGACGCGTTTATGGCTCTACCTGAAACAAGCCGTGCCAAAATGGTTGGTCTTGGTCCGAATACGCAATTTATCACTGTTGATGGTTCTATTGTTGCGATTGATAAAGACACCAAGGCAACAAGCGTTGTACATACCAGCGATAAGCTCGACATCCGCACAGTTGATGGCAAGTTGGTTGGTGTGGATAAAGACAATAATGTTATCGAATTGTTTGGCGAAGATGATCCGATCAAGCCAGACTACCGTATTATTGTTAAAGGCGGCATTGAGACGATTGTTGATATTAACACAACAGCGGGTCAAGCAGCGGTTGCTTTGGCAAGCGCAGAGAACCAAGCTGCGGGAACCACCGTTGCGCAAGTTCGCACTATGCCCGCCGAAACCAAGCCTTCAGCAAAAGCATTCGCAATCGAAGGCGTCGGCACTGTTCTTAGCTACGACAACGGTCGTACTTACACAACCGCAGAAGGCGAAACTGTCAATATTCCAAACAACGCTACTCCGCTTAGTGATACCATTGCTTACGATGTTGCTAAAAACGAGCGCATTATGGCGGCGGCTGGCGATCAGTTGGCGGAATTGGACGAAAGCCTCGGCTATGTTGTTCGTGGCGGCGATGCCGAAAACCCAGAAAGTCTAAATGCTTCGCAGCGTGGTCTTTTGCGCGATGCGATGCGGGCGGCAAGAGAAGGCACAGGTCCTTACGCAGGCTTCGCCGTGTTCCTCGACAGAACTTTCGGTGGCTTTGTGCCCGCGGCCCGCGAGGCATTCCAAGATACTCAATCAAACCGTCAGTTCTTGCGCGGTTTGGTTATTCTTGGACGCTCCGCCTTGGTTGTTAACCCACGCTTCCCTGTTGCTGAGATGGAGCGGGTTGGTGAACTGTTCCCGAACCCCGACACATTCTTTGGCAACCCTGAAACTGAAGCTAACAAACTTGTTGAGTTGAAGAACTTGGCGTTGGCTCAAAAACGGGCTAACCTTGAGCAACTTAAAGGCGGCATTCAGGACAAAGCTACGTTGCAAGCGGTTATGTCAAACAACTTTGAGATTGATCGTTTGCTTGGATTGTTGGCAGCGGTTCCAACAGGTGGCGTAGGTCCAACCGTAGATTCCGCTACAGTACAGAGCTTGCGTGAAACACTGAAAAACAGAAAAGTAAAATAACAGAGGTTAAACATGGCGGACGATACAACTACCGAACAAATGCCAGACTTTAACCCTGTGGTTTTCGACAAGCCGCAGCTAGACGCTTATATCAAAGCGTTTAGAGCGGAAGGTCAGGACCCTGCAATGATCCTTGCTCGTGAGATTGCAGGCGAAGTATCGTATGATGCGCCAGACTTTTTTAACTACCAGTCTCTGAAAGACGGTACGGCCAAACTTTTTGATTTGGACCCCACGACAAAGGGTAAACCGCCCGCGGAACGCGGCCTTTCCGATCAAGAAATCATCAGCTTGCTGACGGTAGATACAGAAGGTAACCCGATTGAAGCGGGTACTTTCATGGAAGGTTTTAAAAGAGAAGTTGCGCCACAAGCGGGCGCATTTACGGGTTTTATGGGTGGAGCAAAATTAGGAGCCCGGGCTCCCATTCCCCACCCCTTAGCTAAAGGGTTAGCTGTTCTTGGTAGCGGCATAGTAGGATCAATTTTTGGGTATGAAGGCGGCGAACTTCTTACCGATGAGCTTTTGGGACCAGAACGTCCTCTTTTGCCGGGTCAACGCGCAGCCTATGAGCAAGGTAAAACAGCGGCGGGCGTATTGGCGTTCTTGCCGTTGCCTTTTGCAATTAGCAAAAATGCGTCTCTTGGAACTGTTTCTTACCTGCAAAACCTTCAAAAGAACACCTATGGACCAATTAAACCGTCTCGCGCCGTTCGTACTGCACAATTTTTGGAGAAATTAGCTGGTAAAACACGCCTAAGTGCAACTTCGGCTCCTTTGGCCTACGGGGTAACTGAAAGTATAGTTGGTGCGGGTTCTGTTTACGGTGCAGGTGCCGCGGAAACTTATTTCCCAGACAATCCCGGTATGCGGTTGCTGTTTGAATTTGGGGGCGGCATGACAGGTCAAGCTATCGGTTCTCCGACGACGACCATCCTTGCAGGCTTGGGCAACATTAAATCTAAACTAAAATCCGCCAGACAGACTTATCAGTCTGGTGGGATTGGTGCTGTGCTTGACCCCCTCAAAAAGTCTCGTCAAAACCAAGCGGTTAACCGTATTATTGAAATTTTAGAGGCAGAAGGCGAGGATGTCGAAGCGGTTATCAACCGTTTGGCAGGAGACGATATTAGCAGCCTCTTGGTTGATGATAGCGGGCGGCCGATACCGCTAACAGCGGGTGCAAAAGCGGGAAGTCCTGCGCTTCTAGCCATCGAAGCATCTTTAGATCAGCTTGGTTCAGGCCTTGGTAAAGAACGCTCCGCGGCGGCTCAGTCTTCTATTAAAGCTTTGCGTAACGTTATCTTGGCTATGGCACAAACTGGCGATCAACAAGCTATCCAGCAAGCCGCCGATTTGGCGGAGGGTTTGTTCGAAGCGGGTTTGACTAACCGTTTGGCAGATTCCACGGACCGCGTTTTAACCGCGTACCAAACTGTAATGCGCGGCGAAGAGCTAATGCGCGGTGGGGTTCAGCCAGAAACAAACGTTCGTTTGTCTGAAAAACTATACGATATTTTCCAAGCGCAACTTGGGAATGCACGGGACAAGGAAAAGAAACTGTGGTCCGCGGTCCCTGAAGTGGACATTACAACCTTCACAAACCCGGCGGGCGAAGAAACAAACGTTCCAAATTTTGTAACGCAATGGAATAACCTGCTAGGCACAACACCTGAATTGGCGGATGAGTTTGCGGATTCGATGCCTCGGATTAACCAGTTTGTAAACCGTAAGGCTACCGAGCTTGGGCTTTCTGGCGCAACTCCGACAACGGGTTCAACAGAACTAACGTCTGCTCAACGCCGTGCAGCCAATGCTCGGGCTAAAGTGGTTGGCACCACCTATGACGAACGCTTTGATAAAATCATGTCCGAATTGTCAGAAGCGGGCGCGTCATCAGAAGAGATCATTGCTCGTTTACGTCAGGAAGCTTCTGGTCAACGTGGTCGTTTTTCTACTCCACGGAGCCGTGAATTTGCGGCAGCTATGGACGCAGAAGCAGATGTACTGGCGTTGCAGCTAAAAGCCGCGGATGTTGCCGACGATGCAGGCCCTGCGACAGGTGTCGTAACTTCTCGTGAATTGACCGACATGCGTTCTCTTGCGCTTGATTTGGGTAAAAAGTTTGAAGCACAAGGCGAATACAACAAAGCGCGTGTTGCGTTTGGTATGGCCGACAGCTTCTTGCGCGACCTAGAAGGTGCAGAAGGCACGGCCCTCAGACCAGATGCATGGCGCGTTGCTTACGACATGGCTCGTGCTTACTCTCGTGCATTGAACGATACCTTTACTCGTTCGATTGCTGGCGATGCGATGGCAACAACCAAGCAGGGCGGCGACCGTTTGGCTCCAGAATTGTTGGGTAAACGCTTGCTACAAGGCGGCAACGATCCAACGTATCTGCGTGTTGAGCAGATTAACGAGATCGGCAACTTTGCTATGATGGAAGGCTTGCCCGGATCAGAAGAAACAATCGGTACGTTGCGCGGCGTAACAGAACAAATCTTGCGTAATGCACGTGCGGCAACATTTGATCCAGAAACAGGTCAAATTAATCCGCAGCTTTTAAAGCGTTGGATTGCAAACAACTCAGACGTCTTGGATCAGTTCCCTGCATTGCGTCGGGACTTGGAAAACGCAGAGGTGGCAAACCACGTTCTGCGCGAAGACACGCAAGCTGCAAAAGTTGCCCGTCAGGAAATGAAGAACCAGCTATCCTTCTATGACCTGATGAACCCAATCATCGACAAAGAAACAGGCCGTCGCTTGGGCACAGAAAGTCCGACTACAGCTATTGCTCGTGCCTTGGCCAACGGTAACAAAACGCCTATCCGCGACATGAACCGTTTGTTGGCTATTGCTAAAAATGCGCCCGAAGATATGCGCGAAGCGGCGATGGGCGGGTTGAAGTCTGCCATCTTTGAGTGGGCCGCAACCAAAGCTGGCGGTAGCCACTCTGGGACATTTAGCCCGAGTACTCTTTATGATGCGATGTTCCGTCCTATCAAAGGTTCTCAAAACCGTATTCCTCTGACGGAGTGGATGTTAGAGAACGGGGTTGCAAACCAAGCTGAAATTTCAAACCTCAAAACTTACTTGGCCGAAATGGTTAAGTTTGAAGCGGCGGAAAGCGCGGGCGAAATCGGTGAGCTTGTCGAACGCGCGGGTCCAATCCTAGATTTCTACCTTGGTATTACAGGTTCGGCCCTCGGTACACGGGCCCAGAGCATCATGACAGGCGGTCAGTCCGGCCCCGGTGCTTTGATTGCTGCGGGTAAAGGTGCTGAAACCATGCGCCGTATCTTTGCAGATATTCCTGCGTCGATGCAGACAGATGTCATGGGCGAACTAATGCGTAACCCTGAATTGCTTGCCGCTATGATGCGTAAGCCGCGGAGTGAGCGCGAACGTCTAAACCTTGCCAACCGTGCTGGCGACATCTTGACCCAAATGGGCTTTGTTGGTCCTACACGACGCGGCATTCCAAGCGGATTGCGTGAAGCCGATGAAGCGACAGAGCGCGAAGATATTCCGCCCGCACCTCCCGCACCACCCGTGGAGGAAGAAGCCCTACTGAATATTCCGACACAGGCTCCCACCCTCAATGTCGGTCCTGCACCTAGTCCTGTTCAACAGGCGTCCGCGGCTCCTGTAGCCACTCCTCAACCTTCGGGTCCTGTGGATAGGACTAGGTACGCAGCAATGTTTCCGAACGATCCCGCCTCGGCTCTTATCCGCCAAGGCATTGGTAGTATGATGGGTTGATAGATGTCGATTGCAGATTTATTTGGTAATGTTTCCCCCGATTACAGAATGTATGCGGCCGATAAGGCCAAAAGTGAGGACTACGATGCTCGGATCAAAGCTTACCAAGATTTGTACGATCAGTATAAATCGGATTACGATGTCTTTAAGCAGGGCGCAGACGCTTATAACCTGCAAGTGGCAGACTATAATGCTGCGCTTAACAAATACAAAGAAGAAGCTGATGCGTATAATGCAGCGGTAAAGAAGTTTAACGAAGGCGACAGAACAGTCGCTTTTGATAAAACGGATTATTATGTGAAAGCACCGGGCGAATTTACGCTAAAGCAGCCCACGTTTACACAAACAGAGCCCACGGCTCCTGCCGACCCCGGGTTTGACCAAGCAGAAATTGATGCGTTTGTAGCCGAATCCCAAGCCAAGGCCCGTCGTCGTGGCATGGCTAACGCTGCCGCTTTAAACGTTTTGGGTCAGGGTGGTAATTACTCAACGGCCGCAGCGGTTCAAGGTGGTGGTGCGACAAGTACAACACCAGAGTTTAGCTTTAGTGCTACAGGGTTTGATGAAGGTGGCGTTGTTCCGCCGCCCACAGGCTATGCCGCACCTGTTCGAGCCCCCGCTGCACAGGGCTTGGGTTACTATATTCCGCCAGAGTTAAAGCGCATGGGTCAAGCGGCAATGGGGGTTGCATCCGCTATCGACCCGGCACAAGGGATTATGCGCGGTATGGCCGCGTCCGGTCGCGCTTTTGATTCGAGCTTAACACCAGAACAGCGTAAGCAAGCCGCAATTGAAGCAGGCTTAGAAACCGCCGCACCCCTTGGTATTGGTATTGTCGGAAAACTAGCAAAGCAGCCTATAAGAGCAATCTTGATGGACATGCTTACTCCGACAGGCGCAACCAAAGAAGTTCTGCAAGAAACCGCAGAAGACCTTGTTCTAGGTGCCCCCGCTAGTATGGCGCGGCGTAATTTCCTAAAAGGTGCCGCCGCTACGGCGGGCGTTGCAGCAATTGCACCAGACTTGGCCATGGAGGCAGGCGAAGCAGTAACCAAAGCAACAAAAGCGGCAGCCAAGGCGCGTATCAATCCTGTGGATATGTTCTCTCAAAACATTAAACTCATGCGCCGGGAAATGGACGAAGCTTACGACGCTGCCGATGAGATTTATGACAATATGGAGGCGGGTGATCTTTCGCCAAGTCTTCAAGATGCTTACGACGAACAATTAGCTGATGCTCACAAAATGCATGAGTACTTAGACGCAACCACTGAAATGGAAATGCGTGAACTGTTCACGGACATCGGACCAGCAGAACTCGCGGATGCTGCGGACGAATCTCTTGAAGACTTGTCGCAAGCTTTGACAGACTTCCGTAATTACACGGACGAAGAATATATAAACGAAATGGTCGATCTTGCAGAAGAAATCAAAAAACGAGGATTGATTGACGTCAAAAACGAGGAAGGTGTGCCCCAGTACCCTTATGCTCGTGCTGTCGTAGACGATGTTGCAGATCACTTGTCTGGTGATAAGACAAGTAAAGATATTTACGGTGTTTACAACCCACCAGCCGGATCACAAATGACTCGCAGCACTCCGACCGACGTTGCTGAAGACATCGAAGCGATGAAGATCAGAAACATGTACCGCACCATGGAAGACGAAATTCTAAAGATGCGTGACATGGGTAGAACAGAAACCGAGATTGAAGCCTATCGGACCGCGGAGCAGGCACGGATAAACGAGGCGCAAGGCTTACCGTCTGACATTGACGATTTCTTTGCTGAAGGCGGAGCGGTACTTTCTCCAAGAGAAGCCTCGGAACAAATGGGAGACATTGAGTACGAAATTGAAATGCAGCCTTACTTGCAAGACCCTTTGTCTCGATTGGGCTTTGACCCAAACAATATACGGGTAGGTAATCCGCAATCTGAAGATGCGTATTCAGCAGCAACCGATATTGTCACACTGGACCCAAATTACGGTATGCTGTCAAAAGAAACGCAAGCACATGAGTTTCGTCATCGCGGTCTTCAAAAACTTCTTGATGATTATTTTATGTTGGACCCGGGTCAGTTTAAACGATTGTATGGTCAAGATGCCTTTAATTTGATGGTTAAAGTACATCAACAGCAACGCCGACGTGGTCCTGTAGAAGACCGCGTTCAGGAAAGAGTGGCGGAAATGTTCCAGCGGCCCGAAGAATTTTATTTGGGCAATGTGTATGAAACGTCTGATGCGCGTGTTTTTCAGACGCTTGCCGACGCTGAAGCTTATGCAAAAGATAACCCGGGAGTTGAGTTTAGGGTTTCAGAGGTTCGTCCGAATCTTGATGCCACTTTAGAAACACCCCGCGCTATAGAGTTTCGTGATTATATGATTAATAAAAATCGTGGCGAAACAATGCAACAAGGAACGGACGCCGAATTTGAGGCTGTGCGTAACATACAAGATGCGGCGTCAGACGTTTTAGCGGGCCGATATGCCAATGGCGGTCTTGTACAGAATTATGAGGAGGGCGGCGTCGTAACCCTAAAAGATACTGCGGTAAACATGTTCCGCGGCCCACGGGGCATTGGCGCATATCAGCAATATGCGAAAGGCGGTGCCGTAACGGAAGCTGCGACAGAAGAACAACTATCCGCAATGCGTACAAAAGTCATGAATGACTACGGCTTTGATCCGATTAATATTGCGATGGAAGAGGGCGTAGACCCAGAACTGTTCCTGCGCGTGATGTACAGAGAAAACAAGGGCCGCCAAGGACCTGTCAGTGAGGCAGGGGCAATCGGTTTGATGCAGCTTATGCCCGGAACCGCAGAAGAGCTTGGCGTAAATCCAAACAATCCTGTCGAAAACGCACGTGGCGGCGCACGGTACTTGAAGAAAATGTTATCTCAGTTCGAATCGGTGCCCTTGGCCCTTGCGGCATACAACGCGGGTCCCGGCAACGTAGCTGAGTATGGCGGCATTCCACCCTTTGCAGAAACACAGGAATACGTTGCAGCTATCGCGCCTGCTATTACAGGGGAACCAATTCAACCTTTGTTAGATGCTGGTGCAGAAAACTATCTGATGGCGCAGCCTGTAATGACACAAGAAGCCGTATTGGCACAGGCTCGCGATACTAGCCCAGTGCCTCAATATCGTCCGTTTAACATTGATTATTACCCAGAGCCTGCATCTAGCCCACGGCCGCAGTTACGGCCAGCGGGCTTTTTGACAAGCGACATTCACCAACAGTTGAACCCGGCTTTACGTTAACCAGTTCTTAACATCCTCCCCCAGAACCTTGCTTGCGATATTGATCTTATCGCGCAAGGCTTGGAGGATTTTTTCGTCGATGGTGTCGGGAGACACGAGGTCGATGTAGGTAACTTTACTTGTCTGACCAATACGGTGAGCGCGGTCCTCGGACTGCAAACGTATTTCCAAATCATAACTGTTGCTGTAGTATATGACTGTGTTGGCCTCAGTAAGAGTAATCCCATATCCACCCGTCTTTGGCTGACCGACAAAGAAGCGCAAGGGATGGTTCTTATTTTGAAAATTTTGAACTATCTCTTGTCGCTCATCTTGCGCAGTTTCGCCGTAATAGGTTGCGACCGCCTCGGGCCCAAAGCGGTCGCGCAAGGACTTGGTGATCTGTTGGATGTCGTGTGAATACGTCGCCCAAATGATCGCCTTTCCTTGAACTTCTTCAGACAAATTCATCAACTCATCCAAACGGTTGGATTTGATGTGACGCATTTCGCCCTCGTCTGGCTGCAAGTGTCCGCAGCATATTTGCTGTAAGCGCATGATTTGTGTCAGAACGCTGGCGGTTGTTGCCAACTCACCGTTGTCCATTTGCGCTAAAGCAAGTAATTTCATTTGATTGTAAACATTCTTTTGCTCGTTGGTCAAAGGAACTTCACGTTTGATGTAAACCTTGTCAGGTAGGTCCAAGCAGTCCTCTTTCAGGACGCGGTTGGAAAATTTGTCGAGCTTTGCAGACAGTTCGTCTAAGCGACGATAGCCTACAATCTCTTGAAAACTCTTGTGCCCCATGGTCCGCTTTTGAACATTTGCGTACCGCGCTTGGAAAGCAAAGTAGCTGTTGAAACCAAGGCACTTCTCTTCCAAAAAATCGCACTGGCTGAACAAATCCATCGGGCTTTTTGTAATTGGCGATCCAGTCAGAATGCGGCGGTACTTTGAATACTCGCGCATCTTAATTAAGCTTTGTGTCCGCTTCGCCTTGCGGTTCTTAATCGTCGTGCTTTCGTCAACGATCATGATGTTTTCAGGATTCTGGTACAAGAACGCCTTTGCCGCCTGCACCCCGCGGTCCGAGGAGAACGCCTCGACGTTCATGACAAAGAACTTAACGCCCTCAAAATCTTCTGTGATAAAATCTACCAGTTCCCGCTCGTACTTCTGTGACTTCTGCGGAACCCAACGCAAGATTTGACGCGGGATGCGGTCCGGGAAGTGTGTTCCGATCTCACCCTTTGCCCAGTTGTCGTACACGCCCTTCGGCGCAATGATTAATGCCGCGTTAACTTTTCCCGCTTCATATAATACGGCCACGTTATCTATAGCGACTTTGGATTTACCCGTACCCATCTCCATGAACAGCGCATAATACTCCGCGGCCCACGATTCCATTAGTGCTTTACGTTGGTGATCATAAGGTTGTGTTTTGAACTCGAACTGCAATGTTGCCCCCTGCATAATTTTTCTATTGACTTAGGCAACGTATACGATATTATCCATTTTTGTCAAGGCCCGAAAGGTGCTTTTAACAACGATAGGAGAAAGACGATGAGTGACGACATCTTCGCACAGATGGAGGCTGATTACGAAAGTAATGCATCTTCCGTTGACAGTATGGACCAAGGCGGCTTGAAAACTGTAGCCGAGTTGGCCAGAGAAATCCAACAAATTGAGAGCGAAATCAACGATGCCGAGGAAAACCTCAAGGCATTGAAGAAGCGGCATATCAAAATGACGGATGAAGACCTTCCCGCAGTATTGCAGGAAGTAGGCATCAACAGCTTTGAACTGGACGACGGTTCGAAGGTTGAGGTCAAGCAAACCTACGGGGCATCCATCCTCGTAGACAACCGCCCACAGGCGTATGAATGGCTACGTGATAACGGATACGATGACATTATTAAGAATACTGTCGCCTGTCAGTTTGGTCGTGGCGAAGACGACAAGGCCAATGCGTTCGCGGCTTTCGCTGCCAAAGAAGGTTATGCCTCGACGCAAAAAACTGAAATCCATCCGCAGACATTAAGAGCATTTGTAAAAGAGCGTGTGGAAAACGGTGACGAGTTCCCAATGGAATTGTTTGGGGCTTGGGTAGGTCAACGCGCAGTCATTAAGAGAGGAAAATAAAATGAGTAAAGCTGTAGCTACAAAAGAAAACACCGCGGTTGCGGAGTTCGATCTGTCAATTCTTGAGGCCGATGCAGGCACAGGTTTTGAAAACATGGGGCAAGAAGACCTTGCTCTACCATTCCTGAAGGTGCTTTCAGGTAATGACCCCGTCTTGGATGAACGTGATGATTGCCGTAAAGGCGATATTTACAACACGGTCACTGGCCAAGCGTACAAAGGTAAGGAAGGTATCCGCGTGATCCCATGTGCTTATCAGCGTCGCTTTATTCAGTGGGCACCACGTGGAAGCGGTAGCGGTGCGCCAATCGCAATCTACGAGCCATCCGACAAGCGTCCAAAGACAGAGCGTTCTGCGGAAGACAACAAAGAGTACGTTGTTGGGGGAGACGGTGATTATATCGAAGAGACACATCAGCACTTCGTTATATTGCTAAACGACGATGGTTCGGCCGAAACAGCATTGATTGCTATGAAATCTACGCAGCTTAAAAAGTCGCGTAAGTGGAACAGCATGATGATGGGCCGCACAGTGCAAGGTAAGAACGGACCGTTCACGCCGCCGCGCTTTGCCTTCGTCTACAACCTTAAAACTCTTCTGGAAGAGAACTCAAAAGGTTCTTGGCATGGTTGGGAAATGTCAGTGGAAGGCCCTTGTCCTGACATGGCACTTTACAATCGTGCAAAAGAATTTGCTGCAAGCATTGCCGCGGGCGATGTAAATGTGAAACATGGGGAAGAGGACGCGGACGTTTCTGACGACGCGCCGAAGAAGGACGTTCCGTTCTAAAATTGCAGAGGGGTTTTGCTCCATATCACCCTGAATGGCCCGACGGGCGGCGGGTTCTGCGAACCGCCCACAACTTTTCCGCATGGGGGCAGCAATGATAACGACTAAATTTGCGTCCATCTTCGATGGACTGGAGGAAGCTTACGGCTACTTCAAAATAGAAAAAACAGGTAGTAAGGGGAAAGCCCAAGGCAAGGCGGGGATAACACGCGAACCGCGGACCGCGAAGCTTTGGGAAAACCATTTGTCGGGTAAAGGTAACGGGTTGGGTATTATCCCAATCAACAGAGACAATAATTGCAAGTGGGGCTGTATTGACATCGACCAGTACCCGCTTGATCACAAGCTTCTTATTGAAAAGATTAGACGGATGAAGCTACCGTTAGTGGTCTGCCGCTCAAAGTCTGGCGGAGCGCACTGCTTTCTTTTCGCAAAAGAATGGGTTGAAGCACGTGAGATGCGCACGGCCCTACAACATATGTCCTCGGCCCTTGGGTATGGCGAGAGCGAAATCTTTCCAAAGCAGGTCAAGCTGCACTTGGACCGGGGTGACGTCGGTAACTTTTTAAACCTGCCGTATTACGACCACGAAGCGGGTCTGCGCTACGCGTTTCTGGATGACGGAACTAGCGCGTCAATAGAAGAATTTTTCGATCTGTACGATAAATTTGCCCAAACGCCTGAAGAAATTGTTAAGCTACAAGTAGAAGATAGCGGCGAAACCGACTTTCTCAAGGGGGCACCGCCCTGCATTCAAGTTTTGTGTAAAAATGGAATTAGCGAAGGTGGCAGAAATAATGGTCTATTCAATATTGGGGTCTACTTGCGAAAAGCGTACCCTGACAGTTGGGAGTCCGAAATTCTTAGATTCAACATGGAGTTCTTTTCTCCGCCACTGCCACTGTCGGAGGTCAATGTAGTTGCCAAGCAGTTAGAGCGTAAAGACTACGCCTACAAGTGCAACGATGCGCCAATCAATGCGCACTGCAACAAAGACCTCTGCCGCACCCGTCAGTTTGGTATAGGAGCGGCTGTAGCAGGGGCTACAATCGCGAACCTGCGCAAGTATAACTCAGTGCCCCCAGTCTGGTTTATGGACGTCAACGGGGAGCCTCTGGAGCTAGACACCGAAGCCCTGATGAACCAAAAACGGTTCCAACATATCTGCATGGAGCAGTTGAACTTCATGCCGCGGTCCGTGGCCAACCAACAGTGGGAAAGCCGCATCAGCACTTTGCTTACCGAAATGCGCGACAACGAGAGCGCGATTATAGAAGTGGCGCAGGACGCAAGCATCAGTGGCCAGTTCTATGATTACCTCGAAGAGTTCGCACGGCACCAACAGCAAGCGCAGGACAAAGAAGAAATCCTGCTCCGCCGCCCATGGACCGACGAAGAGCAAGAGATCACCTATTTCCGTTTGAAAGACTTCGAAGGGTTTTTGCGTAAGAACAAATTCTTCGAGTATAAGTCGCACAAGATTGCTCAACGCCTACGGGACATAAACGGCGAAAGCGTTGTGCTGAAGATTAAGGGCCGAGCGGTCCGCGTATGGCAGATACCGTCCTTCGAAAGTGCGGACATGGACTTCAATACGCCTAAATTTGGGAACCAAGGGGAGTCACCTTTTTGA
>Ga0181577_10003034_pt1 | contig 13008 bp, 11 predicted proteins | sample 101ome_21_FD_132468 | JGI IMG/M metagenome (GOLD analysis project Ga0181577, IMG submission 132468) | Coastal salt marsh microbial communities from the Groves Creek Marsh, Skidaway Island, Georgia - 101413BT metaG (megahit assembly) | ecosystem: Environmental > Aquatic > Marine > Intertidal...
AACTAAGTGTCCTTGTGTATAAATTTCAGACGACCTAAGATCGAGTACCTCTGTAAATGCTTCTTGTGAATCATTTAAGACGTCATGTGTATATCTTCTTGACCCTAGCAGTCGATTCGATTTTTTCTCTTTGTCTAGTGAAGCCATTAATTACCTCTAACTGTAGCTTAAGTTTATTGATGTTACTGGTGACTGATCACCTTTATATCTAATTATCACATACAGCTCATTGTCTGTATTATCTATGAACATTCCATCTGCATTTCTTATTGGCAGTGTATAAGTTGTTGATGAAACACTACCACCTGTATTTCCATATAAATCTATATTACTTGAGAATGGATTCTTGTGATTATCTGCACTAACACCAGCCTCAATTAAATTGCTTGTTGTTGCTGAAGGATCATATATTCTACAAGTCGATATGCTTGTATTTCCTCCTGCACTTGTGCCACTTTTTAAAATTAATCCTACTGCAACTCCACTAGTAGTACTATTCCAATTTACTAGTGTTTTTCCAACATTTACAGTCATACTTGTTTTTGTTCCAGATGATGCTTGAAATCTTCTAATATAGTATTTGTATGTTCCACTTCCAAAGTTTTCTGGAAACCAGTAACCATAACTTCCACCTGGATCAACTAAATATCCTGTTGAACTTCCTGGCTTTACTTGTAAGTCATAGTCACCAAGAACAGCATCACCTTCATCATTTGTTTGAAATGAATCTGTTGTAAAATATGCACCATTGAATGCAGTAACATTATCTGCAATTACAATTCTAAAATCTTCACCGAGAAAATTTTCTTGTGTGCTAGTTACTGATGTTGGATCATATCCCTGTGCTCTACTGTAAACTGCCATACTACCACTATCGGAATCCTGTCCGAATAGTGTCGCATCATAAAAACTTATCGTTGAAGAGTCATCAGTTACAGATGAGTTTTTCCAGTTTCTTCCAGTTGCTCTAAATTTTAAACTGTAGTTTAATGTGTTATTTGATGATCTATTTTGTCCTACATTTGTTGAATTACTACTAAGTGAAAAAGAGAATGATGAGCTTGCAACTGCTACATCATCTATGTCTGGTGTTTGTCCTGAAGTGCGCTTTGTTGTAAGTGTACTATCGATCACATAATTGTTATTTCCAGTTGAAGATACACCTGAATTATTAACTGTTGTTGTAGTATTTGATAATGAAGTTGATCCTATATTGCCCCATGTATCTGTAGGTTTACTATTTACTAGAACTGACGAAGCATAGCCAAAACCAGGATCAAATGATTTTGATACTTCAGAATTAAACTCATATGAATATGAAGTTGTTAAAAGATACGGAGCACCACTTAAACTTCTAGAAGTTGCTGAAAACGCTGTTTGTGTTGCAGCACTATTGACTACTGCTGTTGGTGCACCTGTTGTAATGTCTGTTGGTATGTCACCAGTGTAAATATAAAATCTTGTCGATGAATCACTAGCATTATTGTATACAAAATCACTTTGACTTCCTGTCGCGATTCCTGCTTTTACACCGTGATAAGCGTAATATCCAGATGCCGAAATATTATTTGCTGCTGTTGCACCTGCTGTATATTTTCTACCGCTTACGGCACCTGCAACACTTGCAAAGTCACCATCTTGAAATGCTGAAGGTATTACTGCTGGTTGTGCAGTGTCTATTTTTGCTAAAATTAACCCGTCTCCAGAAGTTCCAAATGAAGTAGTTGTATAATCAGTCACAGATGATGTTGTAAAAGTTGAATTTTCATCAGGTGTTTGATCATCATATGAATCACTAAAAGATTGTGTTGCTATAACTCTTACTTTATATTCTGTCGCGCCTCCGCTTGTAAGACTTCCTAAACCAAAATAGTTAGAATTACTACTTACAAGTGTTGAGCCTGCAGCATTTGCTGAAAGAGTGTGTGTGAACGTACTAAATGTTCCTTGTGTTGTAATGTTAGAAGAAGGTATTCTAGATGCATAACTTCCATGAAATGGATTAGTCCCTGCATCATCATTGTTTGTACCTCTATCACTTGACTGTACCCAGTTTTTGTGTTCTAAATAGTCTAATACAGCTCTATAAGATGCTGTTGCTGTTAAATCTACAAATGCTGATCCTGTCCAACTATTGCTTAATCTTGCATTTTCATATGTTGAACCTAACACACCATTGAATAATGAATTTTTAGATGATTCTGTTCCATCAGAATATGTAGCTGTAACGCTTCCGTATGTCTTTGTGTTTGGCGAAGCATCTGCAACATCCAATGAATGGCTTAAGACACCAGCCATAAATCTTAATATTTCACTCACATGAGTTTCATTTGTAAAATTATTAAAAAAACTACCTTCTAAACTTTGTCCCCAGTTATTTGATGTAGGATAGCCGTTTTGAATATTATTGGTAAATATTGCAGTTGATGATGTTGATGATGCTACAATTTTAGCAGATCCTGTAACTTCAATATCGTTTGTCGTATTTTGACTTGATCCTGTCAATTGAAATATTCCTGATGTCATGCCTGTTAACAGTGATCCATCACCTACGAATGATCCTGAGAATACTGAACCGCTTACAATTGTAAATGTTGGTGTTGATGATCCGGCTATAGTTATTGTTTCTGCGTCGGTGCCACCAAATACGAGTGTGTTAAAGCTCATATTTTGTCCAGCTTCTATTGTAAGCGGCTGAACAGAACCTCCTCCACCTCCTCCACCTTTTGCAATATTATTTATTACAGTAACTGTTTTTGCACCGTCTTCATCAACTCCTGCAATTGCTGATATGTTTACATCAGTACTGTCATTTAAAACTATTTGTTTTGGAGTTATAAATTTTTCTGTGTTTACTGCAGTTGGTGGATATTCATCTGGCAATAAGTAGCCGTTTAGAGTCAATGAAAAACTAGTCTTTATCTTTCTAGTTGTGCCTTCATATTCACTAGCATCTGTATAACTATCTATCTTTGTTCTAAATCTAAACTTACCTGGATCACCCCAGTATGAACCTTCTGACCAATTTATTTTTTCTACAATATGATTCATATGATCTGTAAAATTTGTCCACACTATAAAGTCATAGCTTAGCTCTACATAATCAGGTACTGCAACAGAGAATATTTCTTTTTTGGGTGTTAACCCTCTTAGCGCTGTTAGCTTATCATATCTGTTTTCTCTTGTGTATTGGCTTTCATAATGCAAGTGCAACTTTGGATCCATCGGATCTATTTTATCAACAGGAATAGTTGTATCTTTTTGAAACCCTGTACGTCTAAAAGCTATTACGGGTGCCATTACTTTTCTTTTTTGATCTCTTATAACACCTTGTTTTTGTAATGCAGCCCATCTTTCTGGATTTGCGTATATTATAGGTACTTTTACTTGCTCACCATTTTCTTCTATATAGGGTTTTATGACGTTTTCAAAATAGTAGAATATGGCAGAATCCATATCCATTAAACCGACTGAGACACTTTTTGTCTTGTCGCCTAATCGAGATACTTGCCTTCCTCTATTATTTTCTACTATTGTTGGTTTTTCAGCCATTAATACCCTCTACTTCTACTTAAACCAACTTTTGTTGGATCTGCAAGAAATGCGTTACAAACAACAGAATGATTATTTTCTTGCATTCCTGCTAGTAACTGGTTTTCATTTATTGTGGCAATCTCAAAGAAGCCGTAATTCCACTCTATTACATCGCCTATATCAGGGACATAATTTGCATCTATTAACTGTTGTCTTAAGAATGCGAAACTAGCATTTTGATTAGCACTAGGTCCAAATTCATTTGTATCATAATCAAAATCGTCTGCAGTTACAAGACATGTTAGCTTAACACCGTTTTGGTAACGTTTCCCTGAAGATGCTTCACCGTATAAATTTGTTTCTGTCTCATAAACTGAAACTTTATACACTACTACTTCCTGATTTATAATACCAGACTTTTCTGTCTGTGGATTGCCTAACAATTCTTTATTGACAGTATCAAAAAACTCTAAATCTTTTGATCTTAAAAAACGACCTGCCATTTTGTTATCCTATGTAAATGTTTAGGGGCACTTTGTTTAGTTTCTCTTGAAGACGTGTACTCTCTTCGCTGTCTGCCTCCATCATCATTTTTCTACTTGTCTGTTCTAAATTTTCTCTAAGTTGTTGTATTAATGATTCTTTTTCTGCAGTTGCTTCTGCTCTAAGTGTATCACCGTCCATGCTAACTTCAGAATTTGGTATTGGTACAGTACCAAACTTTCCTCTTATTGTGCCTAACAGTTCTTTTGTTAGAGCTAAACCGTACTTCCTAATCCATTGTTTACCTACGTCATTAATATATGTATACTGCATATTATCATAGGGCACATTTGAATAATCTGATATTGGATTAGGATCTGACCCTGACGGCATTGCAAGTGAGTCATCTCTGTCTGCAGTTAAAACATAATCAAAATACAGTCTAGTATTTTTTTCGGGTATTGGAAATATTGTTAATTTATTATTAACTAATTGAAATGAATACTGTGATTTCCTATATTGATCATTAAATTCTATTGCTTGCATTCTTAATAAATCTTCAAATATTGGCATCAGTACAAAAGAAACAGCGGGAGAATAGTCACCAAAACCAAAGCCCTCAACAAAATTTGCAGTTCCATAACCAGTTGTCGAATATGGATCGAAATATCTATTTATTGCAGGTGGTGCTTCATGATATATCTTTTTTATTTCTATTGCACCATTTCCTGACTCTGAAACTGCAGCGTATAATGAATTTAAATCATATTCTTGACTACCACTTGATATATTAATACTACCTTTTTTATAATCAACATATCCACCAACTCCTGCTTCTGTTCCGTATTGTTGACTTAAAAATACTGTTCTTCCTAATGTAGGAGTAACTCTCTTTCCTGTCAAGCTAGATCCTGTAGATTGACCTTGTAAGTGTAATAAATTATCTCTTATATTAAATTGGTTTACTTGTGCAGAATACTCTGTAACAGATTCTTCAAAACATGCGTAAAAAGAACCTGACTGCAATTCTACATCAACTATAGGATAACCTAATCTTCTTGCTGCCCAATCGGCAAAATTATCGGCAGAAGATGTAAATTCGTTATCTGAGTCATAAAAACCGTAAGGTGTTTGCCCTGATGAAAAAGAGCTACTGCCTTCCCAAATTGTTACTGACATTACATTCTCCAGTTAGAAACGTTTCATTTATAAATATCAAGATTTTAACAATATTGGAAGAAATAAAAAAAGGGCTCCAAAAAATGGAGCCCTTTTATATGATGTTCTAAATTAATCTAGCTTACACAAGATCAGATTTAGCAACGTTAACAAGACCGTAGAATTCTGGTCTAACCATCTTCTTCGCGTATCTTGTCATCACGCCTCTACGAGGTGTGAAGTTTGTTGGATCATAAACAACTGGTGTTAAGATCAACGGAACGTAAGGAGCATATACAGCACCTGTTTCTAGGAACTGAGCGCCTCTAAATCCAGCTAGGATTTGATCGTCCTGTAGATATGGGTTCTTATAAACGTTAAAACGATTATTAAGAGCACCAATCTTCTGAACACCCATTGCATACTGCTTAGTAACATCAGCATCAGAATCTGTAGCAAATCCAGGAATTGATTCGAGGATTGTAGCAACTTCAGGGCTTACGACAATGAAGTTAGCTCCACCACGAAGTGTCTTCTTGTGGATAGCGTTAGATACTGATTGTATCTTATTACCAAGAGTTTGGAACCATTCGCCTTTTGTATAAGCACTTGCATTTGGTGCAGATGCTACAAAGCCAGAACCATCCCAATCGAATCCAACTTGAGCTGACCAGTATTCAGTCTTTGCAGAAGCATTAACTTTTAACATGTCAATAATCTCAAGATCAACTTCCATTGTCACGTACTCAGACAACATAGATGTCAATTCAGCTTCAGCGTCAACAGCGTGATAAGCGTTTAAGTCCTGAGCAAGCTCTGGAGTCCAAACAGCTTTTAACTTACGTGTTTTAGCAGTAATAGCGATTGAACGCATCTGTATGTCAACTTCTGGAATACCAACGTTAGCTTCTTCAGGATTAGATCCTTCAGAGTTAGATGATACTTCGAAGTCACCACGTGTGATGTCGGTTGGTTGCTTGTGATATGCAATATGTATATCACCGCCTGATGCACTAAGTGCAACAGCTGCATCAACGATAAAATGAATTTTATCAGTACTTTCATTATAAGAAGTGAAAGCAGGATAAAATGCTGTTAATGCATGTGTACCTGATCCAGTGAGTGCGAAAGCTTTAACACCTTCTAAATCTGGATTAGATAACTGTGAGCCAGAGATTTCTATCTTGTTTAAGCTGTTTGCAGCAGCTGAAGCAGAAAGATTTGGATCAAATCTTACATCTGCCATAGAAGCTGTAGTAGCTGTATATCCAACAGTATCACTGACATCATTTATAGAGTAACCCCACTTACCAGCGCCATAAAGGCCACCAGCAGGGTCGCCAGAGCTAGATGTATCACCATAGATGTCAGCACCTTTGGAATGAATAGCACCACTCTGTTGTGTTGAACCATATTTGAAGTCTAAATAGAAAATTAGACCAGACGGTAGGTTCATAGGTTGTACAGAAACGAATTCCTGTGCAGATAATTCAGCAAAAATTCTGCGAACTAATGGTAGAGCAACACCGCTCCACTGTTCTTGATTAGCTGAAGTTCCTACATTTGAAGCTTCGTCGATTAACTGCTTTGCTTGGTTTTCCAAGAGTACAGCCATACCGGAAGTTTCACTCTCATTTTTAAGTCCTTCTAAAAGGCCAGTTGGTTCCCACTTAGAAACCAATTTACGAGAGGAACTAAGAAGCTCATTATGAGGATTATATCCACCCATTACGTCTTTCAATTGATCGTTATAAGACACGATATTTCTCCGTTATATAATGTTAGCGAGTTTCTTCATACGGCTTTTGAAGTCCGTATTCTCACCGATGATTGGTTTCTTTTTTGGTTGAGTAGAAGCTGTTGGCTTAGAAGCTTGACTAACACGTTTAGCAGACTCATTAACAGACTTACGATTCATTGACTCAGCAAATGTAGTAAAAACAAGTTTAACTTCGCGAACATTAGCCGCTCTATCAAATTGCTCAATTACTTTCATCTTCTGTTCCTCAGATACGTTTCTGCTTCTGAATAGCTTGTTAGTGTAAAGAAGCTTAGCGTTAAGAAGGTTAACTTCAGAAAGCTTATCTCTCAGATACTGTACAGTTTTCTTGTACTCTTCGAGTTCGCTATTTTCGTTTTCCAACTCTTCGTTTTTCTCTTCTTCATCTTCATCTTCCATGCCTTCTTCTTCTGTTAGAGCTTTAATGATTTCGTCAAGATCGATTTCTTCGTCCATATCTTCTTCTTCGTCTTCCATGCCTTCTTCTTTAGGCTCTTCATCTTCGTCATTCATTTCAGCTTCTAATTGGCGTAAGACTTCTTCGACATCATCATCCTCATCGTCCATGTGCTCACCTTCTTCGACTTCTTCATCTTCATCGTCCATGTGTGCACCTTCTTCTTTTGGATCTTCATCTTCATCATCCATGCCATATCCTTCGCCTACAGGTTGATCAGGGGCTTTTTCAAGATTTTCATCTTCTTCGCCAGGATTCTCATCGCCACCTTCAGACTCAGGACCTTGTCCAATACCAGAAGTATCACCTGCTTTAGCAGGCTCTTTGTTATCACTAGCACCGATTTCTGAAGAAACGTCATTCTCTTCGATTTCCTCTTCATCTTCACCGTAATAACCTTCATCGGCTTTTTCCTCATCTTCGCCATCCATTTCAGCTTGAAGCTTCTTAGATAGCATTGATTTCAGATGTGGGGTAAAGGCCTCTTCGAGGGCTATTTTAGCATTTGCTAATGCAGTTTCGCGCACGGCTTTTGCGTCAGCAATTGCTTCTTTTAATAGTTTATCCATTAGGATTCTCCCTTAAAGAGATTATATAGTTATTTGAACTATAATCTGATTCGATTATCTAGGAACACCTAACGAATGTAGGTGCATTTTATTTTTATATAAGTATGGTATAATATATTTAAAGTTCAGCTTTTTTTGACCTAATTTGAGCTCTTAATCTACCTTTTGCTCTTCGATCTCTTTTTATTGCTGAAGGCTTTACATAAAACTGTCGCTGTTGAAGCTCATGTAATATTCCTGCTTCTTTTACTTTTTTCTTAAATTTTCTTAATGCAAATTCGTATTTGTTATTTGTAACCTTAACTTTTATTGACATCTTTACCTCTTAGTCTTCTTCGTTTAGTTCTTTTATATCAAAGTATCTATTTAATATTCCACCCATATCTTCATATAAAGCAGCCATTCTATCTTGCAAAGCTTGAGCTTCTGTTGCTATTTTATTAAATTGAGTAGCTTGCTTCTTTAATTCATTCATATTTCTTTTAACAGTAACACCATCAAACCAATCTTTGGTTTCATCTACAACATGCTTTTGAGCAGCTTCAGCAATCTCAACAAAAGTTTTAGCAACATCTGCTAAATTATGCTTTTTGTATATTGACGGACCGTAAGTTGAAAACTCATTAACAGAGCTTACAAGGTCTTCTTTCGTCATTAGTTTTTTCTCGCCTTCTTTGGCAACTAATTCTTTTGCTATCTTTAATAAATCTGTAGATTTTTCTTCTTCAAACATATCTCCAAGGGGCTTTACTGTTACAACTCCACCGATAGATTCTTCTAATATATCTTTCATCTTCACTGCTATTCTCCTGATAGGATGTTAAACACTGCTTTTTCAACACCTTGCCACTTATTGCTCTTAGAACTTTTATCAACTGATTCATTGACAGGTCTTAAGAATGCGCCATGTGTTGAAGGATTAGAAACAAAATCAAATCCTATTAATTCAAAATCGTCTTGAACTTCGTCGCCGACAGATTCTTGTTTTATTGAACCTAAACCTCTTGAACTAATACCTAATTTGATTCCGCTCTTAAACAATTCTCTTAAAATATTTCCAGCAGGTGTTGTTAATACTTCTACGGTTCCTACTAGATCATTTCCGTTCCAATGCATCTCCAATACATTATGTGAAACGTTTTGTAAATTTATAACTGAACTATCAGGATGATCTAATTCACCCATAGCTCTTCTTTCTTTTATAAAATTATCTGTATACTTATTTGCTTCACGCATTAATATTTCTTTCGGATATACTCTTCCGTTTTGATTTCTCGCCTCTGCTCTTTGCAATACACCTTTAACAATAAGCTTTCCACCATTTGTGCTAATAGCTTCATTTACTTTGTCTGGTGTTATTTCAAAAGGAATTACGTCAACTAATAAAGATTTGTCCATTATACTAAGTCCTTTACTTTATGAGAAAGTCTTACAAGTTTTTCTGAAATTTTACCAAGTGCTGTCTTTGTTCTCTTCATATATCTATCAGACTCGAATCTCATTTCGTTTTTAAGTTTTACATTGTACTTTACTAGTTTTTCTATTTCAGTGATTCTGTTTCGAATTTCAGTCATAGACTTAGCTAGTTTTTGTTTTGTTGACATAGATTCATCATTTCTAAAATGCCAATAATTTTCTTTAACAACACTCATACCTGCTGATAATTTTAAATCATCTTCATCTTTATCTTTGTCTTTAGGATCTCTAAAAGCATAAGGTGTTTTTGGTGGTCCTTCACCGCCATCTATGCCGCCTGTAGCACTTAGCTCTTTTAACTCTTTTCGTATGAGCTTTTTTAGAAGTTCTACTAATTTCTTATTTTTTAACGACATTTTTTATCTCTGAAACTAACTGATAAAATCTCATAAGTTTCAAAACATGTGCTGTTTTTGGTTTTGCAATTTTTGTTTCATTAACAAGCTTAACACATTCTTTAATTTTAATCTTAACAACTTTGTTATCTATTGAACTATAATATTTCTTTAATTCAAATAATACATTTTTAAATTGTGATTCTAAGAATGTTTTTAGAGTTCCAGTACTTGAAACACTATTAATATATTCTCTAAGAACTTTTTTCTGTTCAGAAGAAAGTGTGTTGTACTTCTTGTTAAATTTTTCTACTAATATTTGATAAGCCAATAGGCGTAAATCTTTATTCTGTTTTTTAAGTTCAACAAGAGTTTGATCTTCTTTTTCTTTCTTAAAAGAAGAGATATGTTCTAAAATTGTATAATAGCTTTTTGAAGATTTCTTAGGATCTGAATAATCTTCTGTAAGTACATTGTATATTGAAGCTAATATCTTATAGTTTGGTATTCTGACTTTAAAGAATGAATCTATTTCAAAACTTTCTTTAATTGTTTTAATAAGCTCATATTTTTCTTTTCGTAACTTTGTCTGATTAACTGTCTTATTATAAGACTTTATCGTTGTTTCGATAAGATGTTTTGCATGTTCAGAATTTTTAATTTTGGTTTGTTGTAAAACATTAAAGATCTTAGCTTCTTTAAACAGCTCTGTATCTTTCTTAAAATACTGTTTTACAATTTTAGTTGACGGTGAGGACGTTGATCCGTTTAATGCGTCAGATGTTATTTGTCGTGTCAGCAACTCGAATAACAAGCCGCCATTTTTAAATTTTGAGTGTTTCATATATACCCTTAGCTAAGTCTCTTATGAATTCATTAATAAATATAAGAAAACTAAATTTTCTTCTTAGTTCCGTTAAGTTCTTCATCAATCTCAGATACTTCTTTTAATAATTGTGTTTCTTTCTTATCAAAGCTGTTTTTCATAGCATCAAAGTGTGCTAGTGCTAGAGGACTTTTTCTAAACTTATGTGTTGTAGGATTGTCTTCTCTTTGTCCAGAATGTAAATAATCATATTTTCCTGTCACATCACGTACACCGTATGTCTCTCTATCCTCAGTATCTCTTTTTGTATCTTCATCTTCCAAACCGCCTTGCTCATCATCACTTTTCATTTGTCCTTCTTCTGGTTGTTTTGCGGGGTCTGAACCTTCATTTTCGATAGAGTTCAATCTAAATGCTTGTTTTTTATCATCTACAATCTCATCTTGCATTTTATCTACATCTTTTGATGTAAAGTTTAATATATTGTCATAAATCCACTGTTGTGATATTAATCCCTCTCTTTTCATTGCCTCTGCAATATTATTTTTTCTTTCCCAAAGATCTAATCTTTCTTGCTCATATATTGTTGAAGGACTAGTAAGTTCTAAATCAAAGTCAACTAATGCAGCATCTGTATAACCTTGTGAGTATAAGTGCACTACGGCTATTTTTGTCAACTCACTTAAAACAATTCTTTGTATTCTTTCAATTGTTCTTGCGAACCTAACATCTTCTGCAGCAAGTGTTGCTTTAGATCCTACATTTTCTTCAAATCCTAAAAATGCTTTTGGGATTTTTAAAGCTGACAATAATTTATTTTTTAAATATTCAATATCTTCAACTGCCTCATATGTTAATCCTGGAAGTGATTCTATTTGTGTTCCACTATCACCACCACGAACTGGTAAATAAAAGTCTTCTGTGAGGTTTTGCATATTATATTTTAAATTATAGTCACCTGTATCTTCATTTATCACTGGCGCTTTTTTCATCTTATCAATAATACGCTTCATATATGTGTCAACTTCATTTGGTGGTAAGTTTCCAATATCAATTTTAAATACTCTTTTTTCTGGTGCTCTCATAATTCTGTGAATTAACATAGCATCTTCCATAAGAGATAATTGTTTCCAAACTCTTCTTCCGCCTTCTATCATTGACTTACCATAAGGTATGTAATTGGAGTCTGATAGTAACCTAAAGTGCGCTACTTGGAAATTTTGTAATTCTTGATTAGATGCATTGTGTGGTTGATTTCTTGGATCTGTTGCATCCAATACGAATTTTACTTCATAAGGATTATCAGGATCGAAGTCTTCTATACGTGATACATCATACGTTGATAGCGGAGAAACATTTATAATTCCATAGCCTTCTTTGACATCTAAGTTTAAAAAGAAGTCACCATACTTACACATATTACGAATCCAGGGCCATAAATTAAATTCTATATTTAAAATATCATAAAATAAATTATGTAATATTTCATGTATCTGTGGATTGTTTGCTTTTATTTCTAAAACATTTCCATATTCTGACTTCATTGTTGATTCATCTGCATATACGTCTAGAGCAGAGGCGATAATAGGATCATCATCCATAGCTTCATAGTCTCTAAATAGTGATATACGTTGTGCTTTTGCTAATTCTCCACCATAACCATGCATTGAACCTATTCCTCTTTTACCAGAGTATAATCTTTGGTACCTATCCATAAGTGTTCTAGAGCCTGCTTGAATGTCGTCGGTATCAACTACTTTTAATTTTTTACCGCCTACATTACGTACAATAACGCCTGTTGAAAATAAGCGTTGTATTCTATCGAAAAATGTATCTTGTTTTGCCATTTTATATTAACCAAGTTAGTGATTCTTTTTTGCCGGCAACTTTTTGTTTCCAGCCATAATCTTCTTCTGCTTCAACAGTGTAAACACCAGAGCTTGCTCCCATTTTGTTCATTGTTTCTTTAGTTATCCTCATATTTTCTTCATGAAGACGTAAACTAGTGTCTCTAACCCAGAGACTTATCGCCATACTCATCACAAGGTCATCGTTGTAGCCTTTAAAAGCTTCCGCTTTCCCATTATTAAATATAAAAACATATAATTCATCGATCAGTCTAATTGAATTTATTTTTACTTGTTTTTCTCTAATAAATTGTGATAATTTTTCAATGATGAGTGGCCTTGTTTTCATTGTTGTTGAAAATCCAGGTATCTGATTCCTATCTTCTCTTCTGTACTTGTTTGTATATTGTGTTTTTGTATCAACATACTTTAAATCTCTTTTCATCCAGAATAGGTTTCTGTATTCTCTGTCTAATAACACTTGTAAAACAGCCCAACCTACATTATTATTCTCAACAACTAGGACAGCATCATTATATTCTG
>Ga0181577_10003040_pt1 | contig 13000 bp, 11 predicted proteins | sample 101ome_21_FD_132468 | JGI IMG/M metagenome (GOLD analysis project Ga0181577, IMG submission 132468) | Coastal salt marsh microbial communities from the Groves Creek Marsh, Skidaway Island, Georgia - 101413BT metaG (megahit assembly) | ecosystem: Environmental > Aquatic > Marine > Intertidal...
ACATCAATGTAGAAAATTCTGCGTTCAGGAGCACGTGAGAGGCGATAAATGACCAAAGAATCCTCAATCATACGCAGTTGATTGAGTGATTTGATCGCTTTATGCAGATATGAGAGTGTATTTCCCTTGTTTCTGTCTACTAAACCAGAGGTGCAATATGCAATAGAGTCCTTTGAGAACTTGACACCCTTGGTGTCAGTCATATTTGCAGACGGATTTAAAGCCCCACCAGTGGTGTTTTTAGTGGTATAGATGAAGTATTCTTCAATCTTTGGGAACGCACTATTAACACTGCTGAGGGACTTATTGCCATTGAGAGCTGCAATTTGTGCTGCCTTATCTTTGTCATCCTTTACAGCATGACGAACATATCTCATCTTCATTGCGTCAATATAACGCAATTCCTGGATTCCATCCTCAGGACGCTTTAAATCAATTACCTTGTGGTAATACAAACGTCCATCGATATACCAATTACGATATATCTCATGTGCTTTTTTATCAAAGTCTAAGAGATCTTTGATATGTTTAAACTCTTTTCTGATCTTGTTTTTGATACCTTCACTCGCATTGAGTTTGGAAAGTTCAATTTCAACTGGACTTTCATTGGTATCAGAGACAAGAGCTTCATGAACTACATCCTCAATTGCACTATCAACCTCAGGATGAAGTGCCATCTCACGATATCTACGAATTAAATCAAATTCGTTTTTGTAGACACCTTCTAGATCAACATAGTTACCAAAAAACCCCGCAGTCATGTAGTGGTCGTTTCCATCCTCTTGCGAAGGTGGAACCGGGGACACTACTGACTTTGGGGTCTCATCATTATTCTCAATAGAGAATCCAAATAATCTAGCCATTTATTCTACTACTAGAAGTTATCTCCTAGTATTTATGTTATCTGATATCGGCTGCTTCTCTAGAACCGAATCCTTCAAAGAACTGAACTTGGAATTCAACGGTGAACTCTTCGAGAGTATCTCCAGTATCATAGGAGAGAGCAATCTCAGAAACGTTAGTAGGGAACACGTCGATGAAACGATATGCTCTCAAAACGTTCGCTGAATCGGTGGGACCAGCACCACTTACATCATTGATAGGACCTTCGGATGCAATAGTTGCACCTCTGCCCAGTTGATAAACGTAAGCATCTTGCATGTAAGATGTGGGGCTGGTTGCTCCAGTGTTGTTATCTAACTTGGAGATACCATTCATCCATGCTTCAAAAGCAGTTCTCAGACGGAAGTCCTCATCGTTGATGATGGTGATCGTCCAGGGATCGAAGGTTCTGTCGCCAGCAACTTTCAGAGTGCGACCTCTAAAAGGAACGTCAACAGAAGCAACGTTTGAAGCAGGAAGGTTGGCAGCCTTGCACATGAAGCGCAAGGTTGATTTGTCATCATTGTTATAGTTAGCACCGACATAATCAGGGAAGTTGGGGATAGCAACTTCAAACAGATTAGGGCGTGCGCCACCACCTCTCAGTTTTGATTTAAACTGAGAGATGTTTCTAATTGCCGGGGGGTTGGGGGCGTTTGCCATTGTTTTTTAACTCCTTAAGTTGATCAGACTCTACCTGCTACCTCTTCAAACGAGACACCCGTTCTGGTTGCAACGAATGTCAGCGCGACGAAGTTGATAGACTTGGCAGGTTTGAGGAAGATATCAGCCCGGAATTCATTGTTGTCAATGACATCGGGAGTGTTGTTAGTTTCGTCACAGATGACCAGGAAGTCATAAATTCCACGCTTGGACTGAACATCGCGGAGATAAGGTTCGACGATGTTAACAAAGTTTGCTCTGGTGATCTCATCATTGAATTCAAAGAGCTGCGCTTGTGCTGCACGCTCCAGTGCCTGCTCAACTGTAAGGAACAGTCTTCTGACGTTGATCCGGTCAAACGCCGAGGCATAACTCAGGGCAGTCTTGTCTCCGAAGAGCATGATGCCAATACCAGGACGGAATACAACAGGGTTGATTCGCTTGGTATACAGAGTGTCTCTCTGTGCCTGAGTTGGGTTATAGGTAAGTTTTGTAGCATTGTTCAGAACACCACGCTGTTGTCCAGCGGGTGAGAACCATGGGAAGAACTCACGATTTGTTCTTACCATTAATCCAGCAATGTCACCGTTACAAGGAACGTAACGGAACTCATTGTTGAATCTATCATACATGTACTTGTAACCTGAATCCAGGATCAAATACGAGGAGGAATTAACTCCATCAAATGTAGCAACGATGTTGTTGGTTTGAGTCGCAGCGTTAGTTACGTTAACGATGTCACTACGACGAGGTGATGCAACGGCAACACAATCCTTTCTGGCTTCAGCAATGTCAGCGAGTTTGTTGATCTTTGCTTGAGTTTGTGCTCTGTCGCCAATGCCAGGACCAGCAAGCAGGTAATCAACTGCAATTTCATCCTTAGTCTGGAACTTCTCATAGGAAGTGATCAGACCTCCAAGAGTTGCTGCAAATCCACCTGCATCACTGTAGTTCTCACCACCCTGAAGTTGATATGTGGTAGCACCGATGCCAGCAAAGTAAGTGACATCAGCAGCGTCTTGACCCCATTGTGCATCAGCATTGCTGATAGCAGTGAACAGAGTTCCACCAAATCCAGTGTTGACAGGACCAACTTTATGGTAAGAATCAAAAGCAATGGAGGGGTTGTATCCTGCGTAGATGTTCTCAGCGAACTGAGCGATATAATCTTTGTAATAGATTTTCAGACCAGCATCACCCGAGGACTCAGCATCCTTTGCCTTAGACAGGTTCAGGTGCTTCTCAACGATATTACCCTTGATTCCGGTTAAAGTTCCATCGTCGTCAACAACAACAACGTGCAGTGCATCGTTATATCCACCTCTTTCAGACACATATTGTGAAGTTTGAGGTTTCTGAGCGATGGACTTCCAGTTGATGGTGGCATTGTCCAGACCCAAAGTTTGCTGATCATACCAGTCAACAACGGAAGCAGGAGTCTGGGCCAGGGTTGTGCCAGCAGCACCAGCAGCTGTTACAGTGAACAGAGAGTCAGTAGTTTTGAAAGCAAAATTACCACCTTCCGAATAAGTGACCTTGGTTTCTGTAGAACCACCGCCAACTTCTTCGACACGAGAGACGATCTTAACGTCAATGCTGCTTGCTGTACCAGAGAGTGCTGTGGTAACACCAGTGATGATACCCTTAAGGAATCCGTTAAACTCTGAGGTTGAACCAGAACCGGCGATAACAACTCCGCTCATTGCGGCAGTAACACCGTATCCAACACTGTAACCAGCACCAACCAGAGAAGTGGTTGTAATACCAATAGTTTGGTCAGCTACATCGTCGATAACGGCAACTTTTAAATTACGCGCCCAACGACCAGGAGTCTTAGCAGCCCAACCGAAATCAGTTGCATCGACGTAGTTATCTTGATAATCTTCGTAGTTTTTGATCTTCAAAGTTGTGGTGTTTGCAACACCAACTCCAGAGTTAGCATTCTTGAGTTCGTCATCATCAGTTCTGACGACCTTAAGAATACCACCGTATGAAAGGAATGATGCTGCGGTCATCCAATATTCATACTGAGCATCGGTGCTCAGAGGTTTACCAAAACTACTGATGAGATCCTGTTCTGTTTCAACAGTGATTGCTTCATCAATAGGACCAATCTCAAAAGGTCCAGCAATAGCGCCAATGTTATCAAGAACATTATCGGCTCTTCCGACCGTTAGATCAACTTCCCTGATTAATACACCAGGGGACACTAACTGAATCGCCATGTTTTTCTCCCTAAGGTCCCAATTCTTCTAAGATTATTTATTGAAAGCGACTTTTTCGTGGGGGAAACAGTGCATGAACTACCAGTCTGGATATTCCCATTTACCATCGTCTCCTTTTCGAGAACTAACGACTCTACGGACAGTGCATTCCTTGCATTCATAAGAATAAGAAGACGGTAAAGTCCCTCTATTTTTTCTCGTTCTATAGAATCCATCGATCAGATTTTTCTCGACACCACAGACTCTACATTTCCTGTTTTGAAGGAGAAGGTGTCCAAGACTTATCTGCTCGTCGATATCCATTACATATAGTCCCACATATAAGATCTATCACCATACTCATCTGCATACCATCTATCTCCAGCAGCATCTACAAATGATGTTTCATCATTTAGTCCGTCGCTCAGGAAACCAAATGGAGCCATGTCTTGTTCGATTTGATTCTTTTGCTCCTCATATAATCTTTTACGAACATCCTGATCAGTTAGTTCTTTGAAATAATCTTGTGCTACTAACCAGGCATAAATGACAAGACACATTGCAAGGTCATCGTTAGAACCTTCTTCTGCCTCAAAAGAATTACTCTTAGACACGAACGTTGTCAGTTCTGAGATGATATCATAATCTTTAAAAAGAATTTTATCTGCCTCAACCATAGTTTTAAGGTTTAGAGATCCAACCTTCTTCACAGTCTTGGACATCTTGACACCCAATTGTGTCTTCTTACCAGAGAATCCCTGACCAACAATCTGACCAGCACGACCTCTCATGGAACACATAAGTAAGTTTTGATATTCAAGATCATATTGAATGATTGATGCCACCTGATCTCCAATATCATTCACCTCACAGAGAATGAATGCATCATTGTAAGCCTTGCATGTTTCCCAGATAATGTTTGGGAACAACATTGGTTTAATATCATTCTTTCTATACTTTGCCACAAGTTGATGTGGGAACTCAGTAATATCAACAACGATAAAAGCGGAGTAATCCTCTCCAACACCACGAGCAACGTCAACTGTGCAAACATAGTCGCGACCAGGAACAGGTTCTGCAAAAACATCAAGACCCTTGTTTGAAGTTAGAGGACTGTCATAGACCATTGACCTCAACTTACCTGGGGCAATCAGCGTATCAACAGATCCAAGGAACTCACACTCAAACTCAACACGGAACTGCTGCTCCGAAGTGTTTTTAATAGTTTGCTCTCGCCACTTCTCATCTCTACCAGGGACTTCTGACCAGTGAACCTGTGTGGGAACATACTCATTTGCACCGCGCTCTGCATCATGCCAGAGACGATAGAAATGATTCATACCCTTAGGGGTAGAAACAATAATGATCTTGGTTGATTTACCAGATGAAATTGTAGGATATACTGAACTGAAGAAATCGTCGGCAATATGATTTGGAACGAACGCAAATTCGTCCAAGAAGATGATGTTGAATGTCATACCCCGAACTGCCGCAGCTGAGGTAGATGCTGCCATAATCTTTGAACCGTTCTCTAGTTCAAGACTACCCTTGTTCCAAACAAGCACACCCTGCTGCATCCACTTTGGCAGGTTCTCGTATGCTGTCTGAAGTCTTGCAAGCAGGTCTCTTGCAGTTGATGCCTTGTTAGCAAGAATACCAATATTAACATTGGCATTGAAGATTGCATAGTGAAGAAGATATGATACCGACGTTGTAGACTTACCAGTCTGCCGTGGCATCATACAGATATTGAAACGATTTGCATGAAACCGTTCAATCAGTTTTTCTTGGAAAGGCCACATCTCAAAAGGAACAAGTCCTTCATCGACGTTTACGATCTTGATGTAGTTCTGAGCGAAGTAAACAGGATCACGTTGACATTTTAAAAACTCTTCAATTTGGTCACTGGTAAACTCAATCTTAGCATTTGCTTTTTTAAGATTGGGATTACCAAGATATACATCATTTACCATTAGCAGTTCCAGGCTCTCAGTGATTTATTGATTCTTGAATTGGGATCGCTTGCTGTCTTCTTAGAAGTCAGTTTCTTTTTCATGCCCTTCATTCGCGCACAAAAGCTTGCTCTACGAGGGTTCCCAACTTTCTTTGAAGGTGCCTTAAGATCGCTTCCTGGGTTCTCGCGCTCATACGACTTCCTTCCCTTTTCGTTGAGTCCACCTTCTTTATTCTTTCCTGCTTTTCTGGTCCATGCTGCTGATTCACTAGTGACTACATCCGCACTCTGACTCCCCTGCTGCATCGCCTTTTTTCTTAGCAGAAGTTTTTGACGATCTAGCACCAGTTGCTTTCTTTGAACCATCTGTTGCTGCTTTTTTACAGATGAACCATCGTCACCCTCCACAATCGGACTTTCCTCAACTTCTTCGGGAAGTTGCATAAAAGGTTCGGAGGGATCAAAGGGAACAACAGAGTATGATGTCACTCTGGCACCAGGATAGATCTTGACGATTGCATCCTGAACCTCTGCCTTGGCAGGAACTCTGAGTTCTGGGAAAAACACACGCATTGACATGTACTTTCCACGGAAGGTAAAGATTACTGAGAGCGTTTGACCGTTTTTACGGGGAACACTAGTAGTCTCAGTGACATGTGAATTATCCTGGTCTCCAAGATTCTGTCCATCGACTTCCTCCTTCTTAACGCAGTTGTTATACCGCTTACCAAACATCATTTTGGTTCCTTTCTTCTCATAACCCTTCCAGCACTTTTGACCCTTTTCGTTGAGTTCAACAGCGCCTACGGATTCGAGAGCGGCAATTTGTGAGGGAGTGAATCCCTCTTTCTTTGTACTATTACCCCAGTTGGCAGCACCAACTTTACGGCACTTGACTAAAGCACCGGATGCATATGCAGAGGGCCATACGCTATAACGAGACTTTACCTTATGGTAGCAGGCATCTTTTGTACCACTACCCTTACCCTTCTTGTCCTTTGCTTCGTCGATTTCTTTTCTGCCACTTTCTGGACCCTGTGCATTAGGTCTACCAGTTTTTTTCTTGGCGACAGATCTCTTAGAACCATCAGGATTTCTAAAATCTGAAGGGTAAGTCGCTTCAGAAACTTCTGTTTCCTCTTTTTTCATTTTTCTAGGACTGTCGGTTTTAACGTAAGTTGGTTTTGCTGCACCAGTCTTTTGTTGTTGACCGGGGTCTGCTTTCTTCTTTCTTCTCTGTGCTGAGAGTCTCTCTGCTTTTGTCATGCTTGCTCGCTTTGCAGAAGAAACGCACTTGGGAGTTCCCTCGCCAGGTTTATCACTGGCACATGTGCCACCAGTTACGACGTTGACCCAACCAGATTTTCCGTCTTTTGATTTGGACTTACCAAACCAGTCGCGAAGTCCCTCTTCGTTCATCTTCTTCTTTTTGCCTTGACAATGAGCTCTCTGGGAAAAACCCTTAGGGTTATCGCAGTTGATTGACTTTTTATATTTGTCAGACCAACCTTTTCCCATTTATTAAAATAGAGTCTCTTTTTATTTATTAGACACAATCATTGAATGTCTTGCCAATCTCTGATCCTAATTCAGATCCAACATTCTGTCCAAGAAGTAGTGCCCATCCAGATGCTAACCAACCAATGTAAGGAATACTAGAGACTGCTGGAACTACGACACCAGCACTAATTGCGGTTCCCGCCATCGCACCTTGACTTCGTGCGCCAGCGTCCGCCCTGATGCACTCTTCGCTTTTTGCAAGAGACTTTCCCTGAGCATCAACTGCACCTCCCATATTACGGGTGCCATCCATAGTATATTGATCACTACGATATTCTGTGCGGTGCTCTGTAGTTGGTCCAAACAATCCACGCTTATCCTTATCCAAGATCAAAGATCTATGCGATTCTAATACAGCAGGATCATTTGCTTTATATTCAATTTTATATCCATCTCTAGTTGCCTCTACTTTATAGGAAGAGTAATCACCAGAAGGAAAATTGATTACAGGATATTGTGGTTTGTTTAAGAGATGGCCCAGAACTCCGATATGGGCAAAACCAATGACAGTGCCCAATGCCAATGCGACAGTTTTCAATGGCGTCTTTTTAGTCGTTGGTGTTGCCATATCCACTCCTTAGAAAGGTGAGGCGGGCGCTCCTCCAGGGATAGCACCACCAGTCACTTCGGGAAGTTCAGGCATTGCACTATCAAGCATACCAGGAAGTGCTCCTGTGATTGCCTCAGCGGCCGCAGCAGCGACTCTTTCCTTTACTTGTTCAGCGATAGCGTCACGACGGAGATAAACAACTGTTCCTCCACCGATAATACCGGCAGTTCCTACGAATGATAGAACTGCTAAAACATTAATTACTTTTTGCATGGTTACAGTTTGTAAGTGTCGTCTGATTTAGCGGGCCCTTGAGGTGCTGGTGGGTTTCCGATTTGAAGAGGTGCTTGCTCAATCCTAATCGTTTGAGCAGGAGCAGTTTGTGATGCTGCAGTAATCAACTTCTCCATATCTGCCTTACTTACACCACCAGAGGCACCGCTACCGTTTCCATTACCATTCTTGCTCTTTGCCGTCTGGACCCCGAAGGTGGCTAAAACGCCTGTAAAGACACTGGCGATAAAAGTTGGATCGATCTTTCCTTGAGGAAAATTGGGGATCGTGACATAGTTTAATGTCAAGATACCACCAGACCAAATAAGAATTCCCAATCGAACAAAAGTGGAAACAATGGCGAGTTGTTCCTCAGAGTCTTCTGCTTTTTCTTTTAGTTTCCCAAAGGGACCTTTCTTTTTGGGTTCCTCTTTTTTAACTTCCTCTTTCTTTACTTCTTCCGGCATGTTAACAGAACAAGGCTCTGCTATTTAGACAGTAGTAAGCGTTTTTGAGATCTTAAAGACAGTTGATGTTGCAGAAGATGGAGTTGCAAGGAGTCTGACACTTCCAGAACTGATATCAGCATCAAAAGTTGCAAGAGATGTTCCCGTTTTTACCGTTCCAAATTCAGTCATGTATGCTGATGTTCCATCATGAATAACATTGATCGTTGTCATATGATATGCACTACCTCTTGTGACTTGAACTTGGAACTGAGCAGATCTATAAGTCGCCGCTGTAAAGGTATCAACAGATGCTTGAGCAGTTGATGTCTTTGTAGAAGTGGCAGTTTCTATTGCAACGACTGCAGGACTTCCAATTTGAACTCCGCTTCTAGCAGTTACGATACCAACCGAATCAATGTTCGTTACATCTTCGTATGTGAGAGTTCCTGCAATAGAAACATTTCCTGTAAACGTTGCGGCAACCCCAGTAATATTCTGAACAGTAATGTCTGGTGTTCCGGATAATCCAGCTGCAGTTCCTGTGATATTATCGCTGGCAGTAATAAATCCAGCGCCATTAGTGAGTTGATTGGTGTTGGTAAATGATGTGGTGATATAACCAGCACCATTGGTCAACTGGTTATTGTTTGTTGGAATCGTGGGTGTATTAGTAAAGTTATCATAGTCAAGGAGAAAACTTGACGATACACCGCTCAGACTACTTGCAGATCCTGTTAGTGGTCCAACAAATCCACCAGCCGTAATAATTCCACTGACGCTAAACTCATTTGGTACATCGTTTGTTCGACCTGCACCATAAACAAGAACCGCACCATTTGATGCTGATTTTTTAAGAACAACTGCTATTTTTTGTACTAATTGATTGCTACCAGATGGTCTTGTAGTAGTGAGTCCGCCCCCTGGGGCAACATAGAGTTCGTCTGCAACTTCAAATGCAGATGTATCGATGCCCTCAAGTTCACCTTGAACAATAATTTTACCGTTCGTATTATTTGCAATATCAGAATACACAAGACCCTTTGCAGGCATTGTGCTGGAGATATTCGCATCAGATGTTTCTACATTGATTCGGTCTTGTCCCGAATTATATCCGCTTTGATAGACTGGGATACCAGCTGTTAAAGCATATCCTATGTTGTTATTTCTAGCATCTAAAATCAGTCTTTGAACACCAGGTTCATTGATAAAATCTTCTGATGGCGCATCATAAATGAGAACATCATGATTTGTGACCGATGTAATTGTTACATCGTTAAGATCATTAAGAGTCGTTGCTCCTGCACCGGATGATACAGAGGAAAATACAAAGGGTTGAGCACTGTTAGATGTATCGATGCCCAGATACATCCCATTATAGGCACTCAGATTTGTTGCAATACCTACGATGTCGTCAAGGTATCTTAAACGAGTTTCTCCTCCTCCACCTTGTGCATTGACTAAATTCTTTAAATACTCAAGTTCCCTACGAATCTTAAGTATCTCTGGATCACCTAGATTTTCTTGAACTTCTTCCTTAGACTTAAGTTCTTCAAGCACCTTTAAAGCATGGTCAATCGTATCATCATCGTCGGACTCATTCTCCTCACTAATATTCTCTTCGAGTTCTTCTTCATCAGTGGTGGTTTCCTCGCTTATCTCATATTCTTCCTGATGATCTTCTGTCTCTTCTACGTTTTCTTCCTTTTGGGGTGAAGCATACAACCAAGACTCAAGCGCCTCTGCTTGACGTTTTTCTTTCTCTTTCTTTTCTTGATTTTCCTTCTTTAATGATGCAACTTCAGTGAACAGAGAATCAAAGCTAAGATCTCCTACAAGTTCATTGAACTCATCTTCCTTTTCTTTTTTTGCTTTACCTATTAAGGAAAAGAACTCTTGGAGATCTGTGCTCATTTCTTCTCATTCTGCTTAAGAAGTTTTTGCAACTCAGCGGTTGAACCAACAAACAAAGCATTGGTAACATTAGTAGGACCTTTTTGAGATTCCTCTTCAACGTCCTTCAGTTTCTTCTGAAGGTCCATTAATTTGTCAGTTGCGTCCGAGACACTTTTAATAAGTTGTCCCGCAACTTCATAAGCACGAGGCATCTCACTCTCCTGAGCAAGTTCTAGAATGCCATTGATTGCTTCTTGTCCCTTCTCAATGATGCTGTAAAGATTGCCTCTAGTGTATTCGTAGTCTTTACGAACTTCTGTTTTGTCGCGATCAGGTGATGGTTTTTGAATGCCAACGTTTTTTGTCTCTGCAACAACTTCAGTTGCACAGTCGAATGTCTTTTCCAGATCTGAGAAGTCTGCCATGATTATACATCCTCATTTTGAGAGGGACTATACTGTTTGAAGTCTTGGAAGAATGAGGTTGTCTCATTGAATCCAAAGTCGTCCCCAACTTCAATGAGAGCATCATCCGCAGTGTCGATAAGATCGATGGTGCTTCCAGAGACGTGCTCCGTAGCCGTGGTGCCATCTTCACCACGCAGAACTTTAAGATCATTTCCAGAAATAGATTTGATCTTGATTGTCTCTCTATCAATGTAGATGCGATTACCAGCACTCAGACCAGAAGCATCTCCGACTGTGAGTGTTGTCTCTGTGGCATCGACATTCTCGTTGAGGAACGTGACTCCATCACCATTATAGTCTTTAGTAGCACGCGGAGTGACAGAGTACCGCATCTCACGGCGGAAGTCTTTGCCTTTCCTTGTGCTGTAATCAATCGTGGCCTTCTTGATGATACCAGTAGATGCATCGGGAACAGGACCGAACAGATACGTCTTAGCAGTAAAAGTGAGTGTATAAATTAACGCCCTTCTTTCTGAAAAATCTCCCTCATAGTCGTCTGTAAAAGAGACATTATCCAAGACGACTGGAACATCTCTCTTTTCTCCAATCGAAGATAAGAGATTGATTGTCAGATTATATGATGGTTGAAAATATGGAAGGATCTGCTCGACAACTTGTAATGCATCATCATTCAACTTAGTCATGATGCTAAGTTCAAATGTCATGTTATAAGGAACCGGCATATAGACCTTCTTTGATGCGGTCTTATCGTCAGTTTTTCTTGTGATAAAAGTTTGTGTTTGAGTAAGTTTTCTGGAAGGATCGTAACTTAGTCCAGTAAACTCAAACGACATTCTTGGAAGAGTTATCGTTTGTGATTTTCTTAGGTCAGAAGCTTGTTCGATTCTTGCCAAGAATTTTTGTACTGGTCCATAGGCAAGCGGAACCTTGAGCACACTGACAGTGTTGTTGCTGCTGTCACTATGTTTGATTGTAATATCATTGAACAGAGTTCCAAAACCGATGACGGTTTTTCTCAGGATCTCATGATAGAAATATTCAAACACAGATCAAATCCACACTACTTACTATTTAACAAGTTTTTAAACGTCACCAAATGGGTTTTTCTCTGTGAAATCGAGAATATTGTCTGCCTCTGTTTCAATGTTATCATTGTCTGCAAAGGAAGTAACAAGATCATCAGTGGTATCTGTCTTGAGTGTATAGACAGCTCCTGAGTCTTGACCAGTGATGGATTCTCCAATAATGAATGTTCCTGTTGCAATTCCAACTGTGAGAGTTTTGCTGGATGCTGTCCAGGTCTTGACTCTTGCCTGAGTTCCAGATGTTCCGCCAGTAACAATTTCGTTGTAGGTATAGTTTCCAGAACCAAGTAGTCCAGGAGCACCAATAGTGACAGTGATCGTGTCTCCACCAGTGTATCCAGCACCAGCGTTAGAAATCCTGACTGCACTGATTGTTCCTGCCGTAGCAACAACGGATCCAGTAGCGGTGATACCAGTTCCTGTGGGACCAGAGAACGTTACAGATGGTGTAGTGTTATATCCTGCACCACCGCTGGTAACGGTTACAATACCAATACTGCCCGTTGTTGCAATACCGACCGTGACTGCAACACCTACTCCTCCACCACCAACAAAGAGAACCTCCGGCGGAGAAAGATATCCTGCACCTGGATTCGTGATAAGAATCTCTTTGATGGATTTGGATGTTGTTAGTCCACTCTTGCTTGTGGTGATAGCCACAGCAGTAGCGTTAATGCCGCCAGATGGAGCGGAAGAAATAGCAACGGTGGGCGTACTTGTGTATCCGCTTCCGTCATTAAGGAGGTTAATGAATTGAACACCTCCGTTTCTAAATCCGGTGACGGCAGTAGCAGTCGTTCCGATTCCAGCGAGTGTAAGTGTCTGGATATATCCGAGGGTGTCCAGATCATCATCAATGTCGCCAACTCCAGTATCAACAACTTCGTCCTCATATCTGAATACCTCACACTGTAATTCGTAGACGTAAAGACTTTGTAACTGATAGTAAGGCTTAGCGTGCTCAACAAATTTTATCTCATACAATCTGTCATCCAAGGGGAACCAAATTAAGTCACCCTCTTTTGGTCTTGTCGCAAGTTTGATTCCAGTCTCGTTTCT
>Ga0181577_10003050_pt1 | contig 12981 bp, 12 predicted proteins | sample 101ome_21_FD_132468 | JGI IMG/M metagenome (GOLD analysis project Ga0181577, IMG submission 132468) | Coastal salt marsh microbial communities from the Groves Creek Marsh, Skidaway Island, Georgia - 101413BT metaG (megahit assembly) | ecosystem: Environmental > Aquatic > Marine > Intertidal...
CGCGCCTACTTCGTCGATGATGCCGAACCCGCAGCCGTGGTCGTTGACCCGGCAACCACAACCGATCCCACCTGGCTGACGCTGGGGACCGACGGTGACGGCACCCTCGCCCAGCGCGCCGACGCGGCAGCACCCGCCGACGAAGCGGTTGATCGCCATGACGACGACCTCGCTGCCCTCCTCTACACCTCCGGCACCACAGGCCGACCCAAAGGTGCAGCGCTCACCCACGACGGCCTTCGCCGCAATGCACGAGCACTCCACGACGCCTGGCAGTTCACCCCGGACGATCACCTGATCCACGCCCTTCCGCTCTTCCACGTCCACGGCCTGTTTGTCGCGCTCCACTGCGCGCTCCTGTCAGCCATCCCCATGACCTTTCTTCGCCGCTTTGCCCCCGACGCCGTCATCGACGCGCTGGCAACCGGAACCGTCCTCATGGGCGTGCCGACCCACTACGCACGACTCTGCAACTCACCACGGCTCAGCGCCGACGCATGCTCCACCATGCGGCTCTTTACCTGCGGGTCAGCGCCACTGACCGAGCCTGCGTTCGCCGAGTTCGCCCACCGGAGCGGCCACACCATCTGTGAGCGCTACGGCATGTCCGAAACCGGGATCACCATCTCAAACCCCTACGACGGCGAACGCCTGGCCGGCACGGTGGGCTTCCCTCTCCCCGGAGTTGACGCAAAAGTCATCGGTGAGGATGAACGCGAACTCCCCCGAGGCGAGATCGGTGTCCTCGCCATCCGAAGCCAGCAGGTGATGCGCGAGTACTGGCGCCGTCCCGAAGCCACCGCCGCCGCCCACACCAACGACGGCTGGTTCATCACCGGCGACGTCGCCAGCATGGCTCCCGACGGTCGAGTCACCCTCCAGGGTCGGGCCGGCGACATGATCATCAGCGGCGGCGAGAACATCTACCCCAAAGAGATCGAACTCGTCCTCGACGCGATCGACGGCATCACCGAATCTGCCGTGATCGGCGTTCCTGACGACGACTTCGGCGAACGCGTCCTCGCCGTGCTGGTGTGCGACGACACGCCGCTCGATGAGACCGAACTTCGCCCGCACCTCGATCGCAGCCTGGCACGGTTCAAACACCCTCGCCGGTTCGAGGTGGTCGAGGCACTCCCCCGCAATGCCATGGGCAAGGTGCAAAAGAGCGTGCTGCGGCAGCGCTACGCAGCCGGCGACTGAATCTTCGCCACCTGCATTCGCCGCCGGAGCCACTGGACAAGCGCAACCACCGCCACCACAACGGAGAGCGGGCCGAGAAGACGGAGCGTGCCCCGACCGACCGACGCCTCGAAGTCCTCAATCAGGTGGTCCGCTCGCTCGGCGGCGTCAACAAACGCACCGTCGTTCCACGACTCCAGCATGTCCTTGCGTTGACCTTCGGTATCGCGGCCAGCCATCCCGAGCGACGAGAGCAGGCCCCGGTCACCGGTCTCGAGCCGGAGTGCCTCGGCAACATGGTCGAGCGAGGTCCGCTGATCGACGAGAAGGGTCCAGGCGTCATCCATCGATGTCGATGCCGTCTCGAAAAGGCGTTGCACGTGCGCGCCGATCTCGAGGCCGACGAGGTCGGACGCGGCGATCATCTCGTCACGCGCACTGACCAACTCCGACACTGCCGACTGATCGGCGGCAATGCGATCAAAGTCCCAGCTCGCCATCGCATCCCGCAGCAACGGCGGCATCAGCCATGGCGCCGCTCGAGCCTCGAGGGCTCGGTAATCGACCAGCGCAACGCTGCGTCGGTTGAGCTCCGCGATCTGATCAGCGGACGCCGAGCGCCGCATTGCGTCCGCGGCCGACGCCACCCCGCCAAGGTGTTCGGTCACGTCGGTGAATCGACGCCAATCGACAGGCGTATCGGTGAAGGTGTCTTCGGCGCCGCCGTAGACCGGGACGCCGCTGTCGAGCGCTGCGATCACGGTCCGCATTGCGGCAGCATCACTCACGGCAACGATGGCCGCTGTGGCGCTGCTCCACGGCCCCGCCCACGGGACCGCAACGAGCCCCTGCTCAGCGGCAACCCGATCAGCGAGCGCCGTGGCGAGATCGTCCCGAAGCGCCTCATCGGAGAACGTCATCGGCTCCAACCAAGCCGATGCCACGGCGCGAGCGACGACGACTGGCGATGCGTCAAGCGGGAGCACGATCACGTCGCCGTCGCGGCGCAACGGCTCACCGCCCGTGTAGCCCTGGCGAACCATCACCTCGGTCGGTGGCTCGAGAGGAATCCACTCGCCAAGACCCTCGACGAGTGGGGCCAACTCAGGACCGGGCCACCCCGACTCCCCCGCCGCTGTCGCGACCGTCAGCGAAACCGGCCCGGCGGCGACCATCGAGGTCTCGAAGCGTTCTGGGGCTTCAAGCACGAGTGGGAAGGCGACGTACTCGGCTGCGGCCGCGTCACGCGCCGTGAAGCGGGTTGTCGAGTCTTCGATTTCGATGACGTATCCATCCGCCAGTGCCGCATGCCAGTCACCCGGCACTACGACCTCGAGCGAGGTTGCGCCATGGTGGCCAACGGCGAAGGGAGCGATCGCCACGAGGTCTGACGACACCCGATCGAATTCGTCGAGGCGTCCCCGGAGGCCCGACTCCTCCCAGCTCAACTCGACCTCGATCCGCTCGCCGGGCCCGATGGGCCCTGGGAAGCTCACCAGCCACTCGGCGAAGCCGTCACCGTCAGGAAGGCTCGCAACGGTGAGTTCTCGGCCCGCCCAGGTCGCAGTAGCCGAACGGGCAGCGGCGGGCAACGTCTCGAAGAACCCACTGAACACCTGCCCGTTCGACGTGTTCTCAAAGGCGTACGAATGGGTGACCTGCACCGACGCACGCTCAGGATCAACAACGACAACCGTCGACGCGTTAGCGACCAGGTCCGAGCGACTGTTCTGCGCCCCGGCAACCCCGATAGCCCCTGCGGTCAGCGATGCGCTGACGATCATCAGGAGAAAAGCGAGGAATCGGGCCGGCACGGCCGCTCACGGTACCGGCCCGATCGCCCACAGGGTTCGCGTTCCTCTACGGTCTCACCATGAGTCTTCCCGAGACCGGACGAAGCCATGACGAGGTCGTCGACGCGCTCGAACGCATGCGTGGTGATGACGCCCGCTGGCAGGACGGACGCACCTTCGGGCTGGTGTACGACGGAGGCCCAGAGGTGCACGCCATCGCCGAGTCAGCGGCGGCGATGTATCTCCATGAGAACGCGCTCAACACGCTGGCGATCCCGTCACTCGGGCAGATCCAGCGCGACGTCGTCGGATCGATGGCCGAACTTCTGCATGGTCCCGACGCCGCCGGATTCATGACCTCCGGAGGCACCGAGTCGATCCTGATGGCCGTCAAGGCCGCCCGCGAACGCGCCCGAGCCGAACGGGACCTTGACGGCGGCGAGATCGTTCTGTCCGACACGGCCCACGCCGCCTTTCACAAGGGCGCCCACTACTTCGGGCTCGAACCGGTGGTTGTCCCCGTCGGCAACGACTACCGATGCGATGTCGATGCGATGGCCGACGCAGTCTCCGACCGCACCGTCATGGTGGTCGGCTCTGCACCCCAGTATGCGCACGGTGTGATCGACCCGATCCCCGAACTCGCCACGCTGGCCGCCGAAGTCGACGCCAACATGCACGTAGATGCGTGCATGGGTGGCTTCGTCCTGCCGTTCATGGAGCGGCTCGGTGAGCCAGTTCGCCCGTGGGACTTCCGTGTCGACGGGGTCACGACGATCAGTCTCGACGTGCACAAGCTGGGCTACGCCCCGAAGGGCGCCTCGATCATCCTCCACCGAGACAAGCGCCTGCGCCGCTTCCAGACCTACACGTTCGACGAGTGGCGTGGAGGCTTCTATGCGTCTCCCAGCATGCAAGGCACCCGCTCAGGCGCACCGATGGCGGCAGCGTGGGCGGTGATGCAGCGCCTCGGCCTCGACGGATACGAGCGACTCACCCGCACAACGATCGACACGGCCCGCAAACTCCAAGCCGGCGTGCGGGCCATCAACGGGCTCGATCTCGTCGGCGAACCCGAAGCGCAACTGATGGCGATCCGCGTGGAGGATGGCTGGGAAGACCGGCTCGATGTCTTCGCCGTTGGCGACGCGCTCGCAACCCGCGGCTGGTACCTCGATCGCCAGAGCCGACCCGATTCGCTGCACGCAACCGTCAGCAACGGCAACGCTCCAGTCGCAGACCAGTTCCTTACCGATCTCGCCGCCAGCGTCACCGAAACGCTGGGCGGACGCGTCGATGACCGATCGACCGCCTACGCGACCCTCGAGTGATCATGGAACTCAAGACGACGACATGGGGCGCCGGTGACCCGGCCGGGGTTGCGACGATCACGCTCAGCCGCCCCGAACGGCGCAACTCGTGGACCGGCCGGATGCACACCGAGTTGCGTCACCTTCTGCAACAAGCCGAAGACGACCCTGCCATCCGCGTCGTCGTCATCACCGGTGATCCCGCCGGGAAGACGTTCTGCCCGGGAGCGGACTCTCGGGCGCTCGAAACACACCTCGAACGAGGCGGGTACGACGCCGGAACCCCACCCGACCTTGCGACACCAGGCCACGGGGTTGACCCAGCCTTCGACGCCGACTTCGCGTTTTTCTTCGGGCTTGAGGTCGTCACGATCGCCGCAGTCAACGGCGCCGCCGCCGGTGTGGGGCTAGCACTCGCCTGCTGGTGCGATCTTCGAATTGCCACCTCTGGCGCGACATGGACCACAGCTCACGGCAAGCTCAACCTCCCCGCCGAATATGGGTTGTCCTGGCTACTCCCCCGGATGATCGGACATGGTCGAGCAGCCGATCTGTTGTTGACGAGTCGCCGGTTCAGTAGTGATGAGGCCCACCAGATGGGCCTCGTGACCGAGTTGGTGTCGGGCGACTGTCTCGCTCCCGCACTTGCTCTCGCCGGGCGACTCGTTGCCGACGTCAGCCCCCACAGCCTGCGGGCCACGAAGCGCCAACTTGCCGTTGACGCAACCCATGACGACCCAGGTCGCTCGGTTCGTGACGCCCAGGCCCGACTCGATGAGATGACCACCGAACCCGACTATGGGGAGGCCATGGCGGCCTTCCTCGAACGACGCCCGCCGACCTGGCAGGGCTGACGTTCTGTTCAAGTCTCAGAGTCGGTTGTCGATACCTCGGGTAGCCGTCGGATTCGCCCCCGACGAGCCTGAAGAGGATGGGTGGGAGTTGGACGCTCCCTCCAACGCATCGCCACCAGCGCTTTCCAGGGTGCTGGCGCACTTGTTCGGCTCCCGCCCCCTCTCCTCTCATCACCCGCCGGCGGGGCGCGCTCAGGCGAGCAGGGTGGCGAGTCCCCAGACGGCAGCGAGTACACCGATCACGATGTAGACGATGGCGCGGCCGATCGGTGCCCGTTCGAGATCGTCGTCGTTGCGCTTGTCCTCGGGAGGACGCAGGAGCGCAAGGCCATTGCCGACTGCCATGGCCGCGCCGATTGCCAGCACGAGCCAGGCCAAGAGATCTTCACCCAGAAACACGATCAGATCATCGCCGGTGACCACCCGGCGAGCCAACCTTGGCTGCGGTCGCACCCGGTCGGTAGCCGACTCAGCGTTCTTTCCTGTGCGAGGTTCTTTGCCGTGCGGGTTCTTTGCGGTGCGGGCTCAAGACGTGGGCCCTGCCTCCGATGGAGAGAGGTGGACGGCATCGCCGTCGACACTGAGAGGAAGGCGGGGGCGGGACTGCTCCCTCCAACGCATCGCCACCAGCGCTTTCCAGGGTGCTGGCGCACTTGTTCGGCTCCCGCCCCTCCTATCACCGCCAGCTGGCGATGGCTCAGGACGACGGGAAGTCGGCGTCGGTCACGTCGCCACGAAGTTGATCGATCCGTTCGACATCAACTGCGCTCTGGCGGCGAACCCGGGCCGAGACAAGTGCACCGGTCGCGTCATCGAAGCAGTACTCGGCCCACCGGCCCCACGGTGATGCAAGGGCGGCAACGATCAGCTCCACGCGGAAACAGCCGGGCGCAGCATGGCCGACGGCGTACAGGCGGGTATCGCCGGTGACATACCCACCGACCAGCGCGAGCTCATCAACGAGAAGCGTCTGGAATCGCTCAGGGTCGTTGATGTCGACGAGTTCAGCACCTAGCCGAAGGGCATAGCGGCGCGGCGGGTCCTGGGCCACATAGATCTCACCGACGAGCGGGTCGGTCCGACCATCCACCGTCCGGGTCCATGTGCCGGTCGCGACATAGGTGCCGGTTCGGCGCAACGTCCAGGCATCGATCAGCGCCAGCGCGGCATCCGGATCATGTTCCACTGAGGGGAACTCGGTATCGACCGGGGTGAAGGTCACCTCGAACGAGCCGTCATCGGTGCTGCTCGTGGTCAGCACGAAGGCAGCGATCAACAGCACCACGACCCCGCCGGCGACGAGCCCGAGGATCACGGTCAGAGCCCGGTCCATAGCGCCGAGGGTAGACCTCTGTCACGGGTGGGTGGGCCCGCGGAACCGTTCGATGGAGGTGTTCTTCAGGATGCGCCCGGAGGCCCCGACAGCGAACCCTGGCGTTCACAACGCTCCGCCATCATCCCCCTTCTCTGAAAGCGCACACCGATGCACAGCCTCCACAACGAAGTTCTCGCCACCAGCCTCACCAATGGCCGGACCCGACACCACCAGGCACGACGTGACAGCCATGCCGCAGCCGTCTTCGAACCCCGCCCGCATCCTCTTCGTGACCGAATCCGAGCCTGGTTCGAGCAGCGTCAACGAACAACCACCACAGCCCACCGCCCGGCGCGTGATCCCCGCCCCGGGGTCATCGCTGGGTAAGGCCCGCTGGACGCCTCGTGGCGTCGGTGAGGGCGCCGCTAGACGTCGCGTCGGGTCAGGTTCCGGAACGACGTGAACCTGGGCACGAAGCCGAGGTTGACGGTGCCGGTCGGCCCGTTGCGGTGCTTCGCAACGATGACCTCAGCCATGCCTTCAGAATCGGTGCCGGGGTTGTAGACCTCGTCGCGGTACAGGAACATCACGACGTCTGCGTCCTGCTCGATCGCACCCGATTCGCGCAGGTCAGCAAGCATGGGGCGCTTGTCCTGGCGCATCTCCAACGTGCGGGAGAGCTGGGACAACCCGAGGACCGGACACTCGAGTTCACGGGCGAGAATCTTGAGGCCACGAGAGATCTCCGAAACCTCAACCTGACGGCTCTCGGCACCGGCCCGGCCGGTCATCAGTTGGAGATAGTCGACCACGATCAACCCGAGGCCGCCGGCCCGGCTCTTGAGGCGCCGGGCCTTCGCTCGGATCTCCATGATCGTGAGGTTCGGGTTGTCGTCGATCCACATCGGCGCTTCTGCCAGGCGGCCGATGCCGTTGGAGATCCGGGTCCAGTCGTCTTCGGTGAGCTTCCCGTCACGCATGTTCTTGGCATCAACGTTGGCTTCGCTGCACAACATGCGCTGGGTGAGTTCGAGGTGGCCCATCTCCAAGCTGAAGATGAGGACCGGCGCCTGCTCACGAACCGCAGCATGCGCCGCGATATTGAGCGCAAAGGCGGTTTTGCCCATCGCCGGTCGGGCACCCACGATCAGGAGAGCGTTGGGCTGGAGGCCCGAGAGCAGTTCATCGAGGTCAAGGAATCCGGTCGGCGTGCCGGTCACTCCCTCTCCGGCTTCGTACAACTGCTCGAGCCGATCGAGCGTTGCATCGAGCAGGTCGCGGATCTCGCCCATCGTGTCAGCAACCCGGCCCTGGGCGACCTGGAACATCTTGTTCTCGGCCTCGTCGACCGCCCGGGTCACGTCGTCGGGCCGGGAGTAGCCGATGTCGGCGATCTCGTTTGCGGTCTCGATCAGTCGACGCAACGTAAACCGCTCGGCGACGATCTGGGCGTACTTCCCTGCGCTCCCGGTCGCCGGCGTGTTGACCTGCAGGGAGATCAGGCCGTCGAGACCCCCGACCATTTCGAGCACGCCCATACGCTCGAGTTCGGCTGACACGGTGACGGCGTCGACTGGGTCACCGGAGGCGTACAGGCCCGAGATCGCGTCGAACACGTGGGCGTTGGCCGGGCGGTAAAAGTGAGCTGTCTCGGTGTTCTCAACCGCATCGGCGATGGCATCGCGAGACAGGAGCATGGCACCGAGGAGCGATTCTTCCGCCTCAAGGTTGTGAGGGGGGACTCGCTGAGCGGCCGCTGCTTCGAACTCGCTCATCACCATCGGTGCATCGTGCCCGCTGCGGCCTGTGGGGTGCCAGTGGAAGAGCGGTGGATACCGCCAACTGGCAACGGGATTCGCTGTGGACAACCGCACCGGTTGTCCACAGCGATCCGCGTCAAACTCACTCCTCGATGACCGAGACGGTGATCGGGAAGGCGACGTCGGCGTGCAACGTGGTCATGACCATGTGTTCGCCAACGTCCTTGATGGCAGCATCGAGATCAAGCGCACGAGCGTCGATCGTGACACCGGCCTGCTCATCGACTGCAGCGACGATGTCTGCGGCGCTCACCGAGCCGAACAGACGACCACCGTCGCCCGCCTTGGCGGCGATGGTGATGGTCTGCGGAACCAGCTTGGTGGCGATTTCCTCGGCATCGGCCTTGGACGCCGCATCTCGCAGCGAGGCAGCCCGCCGCATCGATTCCGCCTGCTGGGCGGCGCCGGCGGTGGCCTTCATCGCCAACCCTTTGGGGCTGAGGAAGTTGCGGAAGTAGCCGTCGGCCACATCGACGATCTCGCCCTTGCGGCCGAGACCGCTCACATCGGAACGCAGGATCGCCTTCATCACTCGGTCCCTTCATCCGCAGCGTTGACGGTGACGCCCTCGACCTCAGCGACCGCCTCTTCGTTCGAGACGACCTCGTCAGTGGCTTCCTCACCGCTCGGGGGCGGACCGCTCGGACGCGGTGCGCCCTCGCCACGCTCGCCACGCGGACCACGATCACCGCGGTCGCCATCGCGACCACGGTTGTTCCGCTGGCTCGTGATGCGGGTGGCGTAGGGAATCAACGCCATCTCGCGGGCGACCTTGATGGCGTCAGCGACCAGCTTCTGCTGCTGCGTGCTGTTGCCGTTCACCCGGCGAGCCCGGATCTTCGAACGCTCCGACACGAACCGGCGGAGCAGGTTGACGTCTTTCCAGTCGACATAGTCGATCTGCTCAGAGGTGAGAACACTGACCTTCTTCTTGCGGCCACGGTCCTGGTTCTTCGGACCGCCCTTACCGCGCTTCTTGACTTTCGCCATGACTCTTTCTTCTTCTTCGTTCGTTGGTTGGTTGTCGTCTTCCAGCGCGGGCTAGAAGGGTTCTTCGTCCATGTCGTAGGCCGGAGGTGCCTGGTTGGGCATGGGGCGATCGCCGCCGCCGCCCATCGGGGCACCACCGCCACCACCCTTGAACTCGTTGCGGCGCACATCAGCTGACGCCCAGCGCAAGCTCGGCGCAACCTCGTCGGCCACAATCTCGACCTTGGAGCGGCGCTCACCTTCCTGGTTCTCCCAGCTGCGCTGGGAGAGCGTTCCGGTGATGACGACGCGGGTGCCCTTGGTGATGGACTCAGCCACGTTCTCTGCGAGAGAGCGGAAACAGGTGACGTCGAAGAAACTCACTTCGTCCTCACCGTCCTGCTTGCGCTTGTTCCACGCCACACCGAAGCTGGCGACGGCCATGCCGCCCTGTGTGAAACGAAGCTCAGGGTCACGGGTCACGTTCCCGATGACGCTGACGTTGTTGTCGATACCCATGGTTGGAACCTCCTGGTCAGCCGGCTTCGGCCGGCGCTACCTCACCGAGAAGGCCACGTCGAGTGGCTTCCTTTTCGGGGAGACGGAACAGCTTGTGGCGGACGATGTCGTCCGCAAGACGGAGTTGACGCTCGGTGTTGGGCAGACCGGCCGATTCGGTCACGATCTCCCACACCACATAGGTGCCTTCGGTCTTGTGGTTGATCTCATACGCAAACTTGCGACGACCCCAGTTGTCGGTCGACGCAATGCGACCGCTCTCTTCGGTGATCAGCGCTTCGGTACGAGTAATCACCTTCGGAATCTCGATGTCGACGACATCGGAGTCGATGATGATCATCAATTCATAGGCCCGTGTGATCACAGGCACTCACCTCCTACGGACCCGACATGGTCGGGGCCCCTTCCCGGGGCAGGGGTTGGTTGGATTGTCCCGGCCGGGTGGACCGGGTTGTGGACGTCCCCCAAAAGAGGACCTCGCAAGGTTACCGGTCCAGTGGTCAGCTCACGACGGGTCATGGCCTGAGTGTGGCGACGGGGTGTGACAGTCCCTCCGTGCGGTGCAACCAGACGAGGACACCCGTCACCCAGTCCGTCACCGCTACGGTCGCGCCGTGCCTTCACTCACCCCCGATGACGTTCCACCGATCGACGACTGGAATCACCTGCTCGCTGGCCGCACCACCGTCGTCACCGGTGGTGGCGCAGGAATCGGCCGAGCGACCGTCGAACTCTTCATCGCCCACGGTGCCGAAGTGCACGTCGCCGAGTGTGATGCTGACCTCGTCGCCGAACTCGAGGCCCTCGATGGGGTGACCGCCCACCACGTCGATGTCCGAGACCCAAGTCAGGTCGCCTCGTTCGCAGCGACCGTCCCGACCCCTGATGTCATCGTCAACAATGTCGGGGACTATCGGCCGTCGGTGCGGTTCCCGGAGAGCGGGCCCGACTCGTGGCAGGCCATGTACGAGATCAACCTGCTCCACCTCTTCACCGTGACCCGAGCCTTCCTCCCCCAGATGATCGAGGCCGAGCGAGGCAGCATCGTCAACCTGCACTCGGTCGAAGGCATGCGTGGCTATCCAGGCGAACCGGTCTACGCCGCCATGAAGGCGGCTGCCGCCCACTTCACGACCTCCCTTGCGGCCAGCGTCGGCCGTCACGGCATACGCGTCAATGGGGTTGGTCCTGACCTCACGCAGACCCCCCAGGTCAATTATCTCCGCCGCCCTGAAGACACGGACCCAGATGCCTGGCGCAACTGGGCGCCGGTCGGTCGGGTTGGTTGGCCCGCCGAGACAGCCCGAACGATCCTGTTCCTCGCGTCGGACCTCGCCTCATTCATCACCGGCCACAACGTCCCGGTCGATGGCGGGAGCCTCGCCCAGTCCGGCTGGACCTGGAGCCCCCACGCCGGCCGGTTCGTGAACCGGCCAACCACACAGTGACCGACTCAGGCAACGACTCGGACCCCGCCAACCTCAAGTCCTGCGTGGTTACGCACCGGGTCAACTTCGACATCGACGACGAAGCCGAGGTCGCGCATCAGCCACAAGACTGCGGCCTCTGACGCCCTGGTGGCGCCGTCACGCGCCTTGAGTGCCCACGCCAACCCAGACTCGGGATGCACGCCACAGAACACGCCTTCGGCCCCCGTCTTCACGGCGATGCCGGACGAGGCCTCCATGATCCGGGTGCACATCCGTCCGGTACCAGCGACCATGAACGGTTCGGCCTGCATGGCAGCGAAGAGCCGTTGACCTTCCTCGGTGGTGGCAAGGGTCGCCCATCCCTGCGCAAGGTTCACCAGTGGCATCCCCCAGATCGGGATGCCACACCCGTCGACCACCGGCGTCTGATCAGAGAGGTCAACCTCACATGCCGCTTCGGTCGCCTTGGTGATGTGGTGAGCCTGCACCGGGTGGCCCGGCTGGAGGTACCCGGCCGGATCAAGGTCGAGATGTCGACACACGGTCAGGAAGCCAGCGTGCTTGCCTGAGCAGTTGTTATGGCGACGATCGGGCGTGATCTCGTCGTGTACCAAGGCATGCGCCGATGGTTCGTGGATCGGGAGGTGTGCACCGCATTCAAGCGTGTCAGCGTCGTACCCGAGCCGACCGAGCCACTCTGTGACCGTGTCGACGTGGCGAGGTTCGCCGTTATGGCTCGCACACGCGAAGGCCAGGTGCGCCTGCGTGAGATCGAACGCGTCTGCAGCGCCGGTGGCGACCAACGGAAACGCCTGAATCGGTTTCATGGATGAACGGGCCAGCGTCCACCGCTGGGGCTTGCCAAAACTGGACCGGTGTCCGTCGGTACCGACGATGGCGACATCAACTTCGTGATGGCTTTCCACCACACCCCCGCGGGTGACTTCGACGATCAATGGCGGTGACATAGACCCTCAGCATGCCGGATCGGAGACGATACGGTCGCCGCATGCCGATCGATGTCGTTGCGGCACGAGCCGCGACACCGGGTTGCCAGGACCTGATCCACCTCAACAACGCCGGTGCGGCGCTGCCGACCCAAACGGTTCTCGACACCCAACTCGACTACCTCCGACTCGAGGCGCAGATTGGGGGATACGAAGCTCACGCCCACGAGCAGGCCCGTATCGATGCGATCCGGCCGACGGTCGCCCGCTTGATCGGAGCGGACCCGACCGGCGACGAGATCGCGTTGGCCGCCAACAACACGGCAGCCTTCGACCTCTTCCTTTCCTCCTGGGCGACCTCGCCGTCACACCGCCTTGAGCCCGGTGACCGGATCCTCACGACCGAAACCGAGTACGGCGCCAATTTCGTCGCCTACCTCCACCTCGCCCGCCGAACCGGTGCCGAGGTTGAGGTGGTTCCCTCCAACGAGCACGGCGAAATCGACCTGGACGCGCTCGACGCCACCATTCGACGGACGCAAGCCGGGCCAACCAAACTGATCGCGCTCAACCACGTCCCCACCAATGGTGGCCTGATCAACCCGGCCAGGGCGGTTGGCGCGATCGCACGGGAATACGGCATCACGTACCTCCTCGATGCCTGTCAGTCCGCTGGTCAGCTTCCCCTCAACGTCGACGAACTCGGCTGTGACGCACTCACCGCCACCGGACGCAAGTTTCTGCGCGGCCCCCGAGGCACCGGGTTCCTCTATGTGCGGTCCACCCTCCTGCCGTCAATCGAGCCGATCATGCTCGACCATTTCGCCGCAACATGGGTCGAA
>Ga0181577_10003058_pt1 | contig 12970 bp, 5 predicted proteins | sample 101ome_21_FD_132468 | JGI IMG/M metagenome (GOLD analysis project Ga0181577, IMG submission 132468) | Coastal salt marsh microbial communities from the Groves Creek Marsh, Skidaway Island, Georgia - 101413BT metaG (megahit assembly) | ecosystem: Environmental > Aquatic > Marine > Intertidal zone...
GGGCCTCCCAATCGTATCTCGAACTCGGCTGCCCTCCCCACAAGTCGAACTGAAACTTGCCCTGAGAAGTCGGGGAACCCTCGAAGGTGCTGTACGCGCCCGGATACGCACCCTCGAGGTACTCGTATTCGTTGAGTCGAAGATCGTATTCGAGAGGTTCCTTCGAACGAATCACCTCGGCGCGCGTCTTGGCGATTTGGACCGACGTGCGCATCGCATGGTAGTAGATACACTCGAAAATGGATCGGTTCAACGCGGACGCCTCCTCGCTTTCGTACGGCAGTCGAAGCTTCATGAAGGTGTCCGACAACCCTTGCACGCCGAGAGCGATCGGCCGATGACGAAGGTTGCTGCGACGAGCCTTCTCGAGCGGGTAGAAGTTGCGATCGATGATTTTGTTCAGGTTCTTGGTCACGATGCTCACCGCTCGTCCGAGCTCCTCGAAGTCGTACTCGCCGTCCTTGATGAACGACGGCAGACACAAGCTCGCGAGGTTGCACACCGCTACCTCCTCGGGAGAGGTGAACTCCACGATCTCGCAGCAAAGGTTGCTGCTCTTGATCACTCCCAAATTGCTCTGATTGTTCTTCGAGTTGACCGCGTCTTTGTAGAGCATGTAGGGCGTACCCGTCTCGATCTGAGATTCGATAATTTTGTACCACAGCGTTTGCGCGCGCATCTTTTGGGTGTACTTACCCTCCGCCTCGTATTTCTCGTACAACGCGTCGAACTCCTCTCCGTACACGTCGCTAAGACCGCGACAGGCGTCGGGACACATCAAGCACCAATCCTCGTTGTTGCGCACCCTCCGCATGAACAGATCCGGGATCCACAGCGCGTAGAAGAGGTCGCGCGCGCGCTCCTCCTCGTTTCCGTGATTCTTGCGCATGTCCAAGAACTGCTCGACGTCGGCGTGCCACGGCTCCAGGTACACCGCGATGCTTCCGTTCCGTTTGCCGCTCTGATTCACGTATCGAGCGGTCGCGTTGAAGACGCGAAGCATCGGCACGATCCCGTCCGATTTCCCGTTGGTTCCACGGATCACGCTATCTTTGGCGCGAATATTGTGGATGTGAATACCGATCCCCCCCGCATACTTGGAAATCGCCGCGCATTCCGACAAGGACTCGTAGATGCCGGCGATGGAGTCGTCGTTCATGTTCAGCAGAAAGCAGCTGCTTCCTTGCGGTCGAGGCGTGCCGTAGTTGAAGAGCGTCGGTGTGGCGTGAATGAAGCGTTTCAACGACATGTAGTCGTACGTTTCGAGCGCGTCTTTGATGTCGTGCCCATGGATACCGAGCGCAACCCGCATCAACATATGTTGTGGGCGCTCCACGATCCGATCCTCGTCGTTACGCATCAGATAGCTGCGCTCCAAGGTTTTGAAACCGAAGTAGTCGAACAGATAGTCGCGATTGTAATCAATGTGCGTGTTCAACTTGTCCTTGTGTTTCTCGATGATTTCCAACAGCTCGTCGTTCACGAGCTTGAAGTGATTCTTCGCCAAAATCCCCACGGTTTCGCTGAAGGACGGCGAGGTCTTCTTGTGATGATTGGAGATGATGATACGCGACGCGAGCTGGTCGTACTCGGGATTGTCCGCGATTCGAGAACTGCAGAGTTGAGCCGTGAGCTCGTCCAACTCGTGGGTGCTCACGCCGTCGTAAATGCGAGAGCATATCTTCTGAGTGATTTCGTGAGCGTTGATCGAGGGCAAATCTTTGGACAACAACGTGATGCGACGAAGGACCTTGTCGAAAGAGACCGTCTCGATCGAACCATCGCGCTTGCGTACATTCATAATGGTAATGGAAGTACTCCCGACCGAAGGGAGATACGATGCTCTATTTTGTACCCGCTTGTTTTAAGTCAATTTTTTCTTAGAGCATCTCCAAGTTCGCTCGTAGGACCGACTGTATTTTATCGTACGTGACGGTTGGACGTCGTGGTTCCACGACCACAAGGCGTATCACATCCTTGTTGAAATGGAGGACCACCACCTCCTTATCTTCACCGAAAAAGTGCTTGAAGATTCCTTTCGGAAGTTCCTTGGTGGTTCTTCCGACGAACAACACTTTCTTCTTGGTGATTTCCGCGATCGCCGCGATTTGTTGCATTCCGAGCATGTACCCGTCGTCGCGAAGGATTTGAGCCAGATCGTCCAAAGGCCACGCTTTGTTCAGTTTGGGGTACTCCTTCATGCTCGGGTTGGAGTTGACCTCCTCGTTGAACGCGCGTTTGTCTTGCTCGTACACCTTCGCCATGCGTTCCAAATATCCCGTAACGAATCGCTCTCGATCGATGTCGAACAAGGCGAGGAGGTCGTTCGTGGTGAGATCACGAGCGTGTATCTCGAACCCCGGAAGCCGCTTGCGGAGTATGACCGGTGTGAGAGGGTCGTACTGCTCCACCCATTGGAATTTCGCGTCGAAAGAGCTCGGTACGTGTTTGACGTCCGTCTGTTTGACGTCTCGATCGATCACCACGCTGTCGACGCGACGGACGTTGTCGTCCGCCGAAGTGTCCCACATGCGATACACGTTCAACGAGCGCACGTAGTACGTTTCGAGTCCTCCGCGAATGACTTGAGCGCGTGTGAATAAGAAGTCGTTCGGATCTGGAAGTTGGTTTCGACGTTTGTAATCCGCGATGATGAACGCCAAGGGTTTTCGCAACATGCTCTCGCAGATCGCGCGGCGCTGCTCCTTGGTGTACGGTTGCAAAAGCTCCTTGAGCACTCGGGTCGCGAGCGTCATCTTCTCAGACCGTCGCAACGGATTCAGTTCGTGGCGCAAGTAGACGAGTTCCTGCTTGAGGTCGATACGTTTGAGGACCTCCTCCGCGACCTCGACGGAAGCGAGATCGTACGTTTGCGAAGAAGGGTGCGAGGACGCCGCGAAGATCTCCGCGTCCGCCATCTCTTTGGACACCACGGTGTCGTAACGCACTCGAGCGGGAGGTCCGGAAGTGGTGGACAACACCCGACGCTCTTCGAAAGCGTCGTAATCGCCGTTCGCGCGAAGCACTCCTCGCCATTTCATGTCGTATCCGATCACGTGCGTGTCGCCGTCGTTCACACGAGCGGACACCTTGGAGAACGGAAAGGCTCGTAGGATCGGCTCCACGTGCGAGCGGTTGAAGAGCACCACCCGCTTGTCGTTCCCGTGGACACGCTGCAAATACTCGTATCCTTGATCCACGCGAATAATGATGCCAAAAATCTGTCGAGATTGAATCTCTTCTCCGAGTTCGAAATATTTGGGGTTGATCGCCAAAGTGTCGTCGCTGCCTCGCTCCTCCAAGACGAAGACACCCACACGCTGAGGATTCAAGAAATTGTAGTGGACCAAGTGGTGCAGGTCGTCCTCGGTCTTCGCGAAGCGCTCGTCGAGGATGTACGCTTTGAAACGGTGGAAGGATTGCAGGATCATGAACTCGCGCGCAATCTCCGCGTAGTGAGCGTGGGTTTCGCGAACGGTCTCGCCGTGTCGTCGCGCTGCCTTGACCACGTCTTCTAGGCCGAACATGGCGACGTACTCCTGCGCCGCGCTCAAATAGGTCAGGAAGTCTTGAAACTCCTTCGGCTCTCGCATGCGCTCGAGGTCTCGAACGTCGCTGAACAGCCGCAAGGTGTTCCCCCCGTTCATGGTCATGAAATGCCAAATTTCCATTTGCTCCGCGATGGCCTCGTAAAGGTTCGGGAGTTGCAGAATCGCCTCGACGCATCGAGCGAAGCTGTGACCGTCGCGATTGTCGACACCGGTTCGCACCACACACCTCGTGTTGCGATTCAAAGGGCCGACGCATTGCTTCGTGTCGTCGCTTCTCGCCAACACGCGCGCGGTGAACTCGCCGATCGCTCCAAGATGATCTTTGGCGAGAGGCAGATCGAACGCCACGCGCGCGATGTATCTCGTGGCGAGCCCTTTGGTGTCCTCTTTGCTGGTGTCGTCGCTTTCGTTGTCGAACTGCGCGACGGAGCTACGTTTCGCGCAGCACGGCATCAGCAGTCGTTTCGGATGCATGGTGTCCTTGAGGAAATGAGGGTAATGCTTCTCCGTACCGTCGCTCGTTTCGAAGTAGTTCTTCACACCCGGGGGAGGGAACATCAACGGCGCCTCGTAGTACGGCGCGCCGCATCGATTGCCGTTCTTTTCGTACTCCTCTTTCGTGATGCTGTAGCGCCCGAGTTTGCACCACAGCTTCGGACAAATGTAGAAGTTCCGCTCCTTCAACTCCGGCGTGCTACCCGTCTTCACGTAGCCGGTGTAGGAGTCCGGATGATCCTTGTCGATCGAACGTTTCTCCTCCTTGGTAATCACGATGGGTTGACGGTAGTTCACCGCGCCACACTTGCTCGCGTAGTTGCGATAGCGCTTGTTGTCCCATTGGAACAGCTCACGATCCGCCTCGATCAATTTGTTCAGCACGAAGGTGGTGTACTTCGACTTGTCGTTCACGCTCGCCGCCTCCTCCAGCAACTGCGGATCGATCTCGTCGGACGTCGATACGGACGGGGGCGATTCCGGGATCGCTTGCTCCTCCTCGTGAAACGAGATCACGCTCTCCACGTCGCTTTCGAAATTGAATTCGAACTCCGTGTTTTGCAGAAAGGCGTCCAGTTGATCGTCCAGATGCGAGTGCTCCATGGTGTCGACCATCTCTTGGAAGGTAGCTCCCTTGGATTCGGACACGTTTTGAACGACAGGGCTTTCTAAAGGAAGGACCGCCTTTCGTATACGACGCGAGAGCGCACCGTACAACAAGGCGCGCAGCGCACGGTCCGTGTAGATAGGATTGGCGTGGTTGATCTTCACGCGTAGCGTGGTGTCGTTCGCTCGAACGACCTGCATGGTCAGACCCGGGTGATACTTGTTGGCCGCGAACACGCGACCTCCCAAGAAACGCACACCAGGGGCGTTGTCGTCCCGTTGCGCGACGTCGATCGCGCGCTTCGCATTCTGCTCGTCCAGCTCGAACATCGACATCACTCGCGTCAGTAGCTCGGAGGGCTCCGTCTGTACGTTCTGATGGACGAACGCGACAAGAGGGCTCACGTTTCGATAGCGATCCACGCGCACATACTTGAAATGTTTCGGACGATCCGGGATAGTTGTAAACAGCTGAGACAGCTGCTCTAGATTGCCGCGCATCGTCGATTCGGTGACGAGTTTACGATTGGTCACCACCGTGTGATCCGTGATCTGCTCCACGATTTCGATGTTCGGATGATCGAAGACGTTCAGTTTCGGGTGCAACGAGAACATGCTCTCTCGATCGTCGTCCAGTACGCGTATGATTCGCTCGACGAGTTCGAAACTACGCGCTATTTTTTCGTACTTCGTGTTGGAGGAGCGCCGAAAGCGATACACCAGTCGATAGCTGCTGTTTTCGGACACCCACAAGTGAAAGGTCATCTTCTCGAAGACGCAGTAAATGAGCAGCGCGTCGAGCTTGCGTTTGTACACGCGATCGCGATTGAGCTCCTCTTTTTGAGTGATCATACGCACCATCGTCGGGGGTGTCGTACGTAAAAAGTCGCGGTTGGTCTTGTACGTGTTGGTGGAGCCGGACTGGTAGCACACGATGGGCATCTCCTCACTTACGGGAAAGGTGGCGAACGCGTTTCCGATATCGAGCCGATTTTGTTTGCCACCTCCACGAGGAAGCACCCGGAGCACCAATCGCTTCACATAGCTCGTGATGGCCTGTTTGGAAAGCAGACTCTCCTGCGCCTCGTCGTCGATATCGTGCAGAAGGGCGTCGGTGCGTTTGATTTGCTTCAACACGAGCTCGGCGCCCTCCTCTTTGGTCGGTTCGAAGTACACCGGATTCTGAAGCACTTCGCTCGAGACGAAGTTGAACACGTCGTCCACGCACGCCATGGTGAAGACCGCGCGATGCGACTCGGAGACACGACGCGCCTCGTCCGCGCCCCTGATCGATTCGTCGAAAGGATAGATGGAGATCGTTGCGGAACGTTCTGAAACCGTGGAGCGCAGCTGAAATCCCACGGAGGACAGACGCTTGTTCACACGTTTCGCTCGAAGCGTCTCCAAGAGCGTCCTGCGGTCGTACAGTGCCTCGGAGTCGAATCGCACGCGTTTGGGCAAATACAAATCGAAGAACGCGGTCGCCTCCGAACCGAGCACACCCGCGCGTCCGTCGTACAGGAGATCGAGCATCTCGTACAGATCGTTCTCGTCCAAACGGCGTTGATACCATCCGTACAACTTGTGAGGCTCGGGTAACTTTCCATAGCCGCTCACTTTGTGCACGAAGGTGTCGACGGTGTCGTCCGGGTATATGGTTTGCGGGATGAGCTTGACCTCTCGTGTCTTGGAGTCGCGGTACTCCTCGACGTCGACACGATCATCTTCTGCGAACACGTACACGTCTTTCTTGTCTTTGGACAACCAATAATTGCACACATAGATGGATCGATTCGTGTCCATCGAACTCGTGTTCGAGATTTTTAAATTATCGAAGATTTTATATTGACTCCACAGTACTCCACCGGATTGCTCGCGTAGTCTTGTTTTTTGTAGGCCCCCGCCGCGACCGCTTGACGTAGCAGATGGCGAAAGTTCTTCCAAAAATTCTCCGTGTGGCCAACATCCACGCTGTAAATGTGCGCTAGCTCGTGCACCGCGACGTACATCAGCACGTTGTCCGACACGAACTTACCGGTATTTTTGGATCGCAGGCAAAACACGAGCTGTTCACCTTTATTGACGGAGTAGGCCGTGTAGTTGTCGTCCCCGGTTCCTTCCGAAATGCTCTCCGGGCTGTAGCGCTCCAACAATCGCTCCACTTTGGGGTCGTTTCCGCGCGCTTCCATGTACGCGATCAGCTTCTCGATGCGCTGGTTGAGCCGCGCGAGTTTGTCCGCGGCCCGCTTCTTGCCCTCTTTGTTGCGAACCAAATAACGCCGACCGTCCACGCTCGACAGCACGTATCGCACTTCCGAGCTGCGCTTTTGTACGTAAAACAGCCCCAAAATCACCACGATACTCAGTATAACGCGCTCTACCACGCGCATTTACTCCTTATACTACCTACAGAACATATTTAAAATTTGACCGGGTTGTACCAGTCACAGACGGGCTGTAAGAAAACTCCGCTCGGTATGACGGTGGAGGAATATGGAGACGAATACGTGTTTCAAGCGATCGATTGGATGGAGCAAGATCACGTGGACGAATCGGATCAAATCGAATACATCATCAAGATTTTCGGAAGGACCAAAGACGGCGACTCTATCTCGGTCAACGTCACAGAGTACACCCCATACTTCTATGTTCAGTTTTCCAATAAGTCGTTGCAAAAAACCATGTGCTCCTCCGATCACGTTGTCAAACGATTAGAAAGCTTGATACTCGAAAGTTTGCCGAAACGGATCAAGGACGCGTGCAAACACAGCGTCGTCGACGTGCAACGCGTGGAGAACCATCGAGACATGGTCGGATTTCGTGCCAACACCACGAACACCTTCGTGCGACTCAAGTTCACTTCGCTGCGCGTGATGAACTACGTGAAGAACAACGTCTTTCGAAAACCGGTGGAGGTGCAACCGGAGGACAAACAGCGCGTGTACGAGCCGAAGACCCACGCGATCTCGTGTGGGGGTATGATGTACAGCACGCAAATCGTGATGTTCGAGTCCAACATCGGTCCCATGCTGCGCATGATCCATTTTCGGAACCTTCAACCGTCCGGATGGATCCGAGTGAAATGCGCAAGAGAGGACGACGAAATGTTCGCGACGAACGCGGATATCAACGTGAGCGTATCGTGCAAAGACGTGCATCCGTACGAGACCGCGGCGATCGCCCCTTTCGTAGTCTTGAGTTTCGATTTGGAGTGTACTAGCAGCCACGGCGACTTTCCGATCGCGAAGAAGGACTACGCCAAGCCCGCCCAGGAGTTGATCGATTGGTTCGAGCGCAAATTGAAAAAGCTCAACATTCCCAAATTCGGTGAGAACGATCCTCGAAAACCGTCCGTGCGTCAAGAAATCGCCTCCGCGCTGCGCGGATGCGTCGGGTTAGAGAATCAAAACGGCGAGGTAGACAACACGCTTTCCAAGGTGTATCTCAAAAAGCCAAGCATGGTGAAGCTCGCCGCGGAGAAAGAGGACGCCTTGTCGTACGTGGACAAACTGCTCGATCGAATCGATGAGCAGTCCGTGGCGATCTTTGACATCTTGAACAAGGACTTGAAAAAGAACGGTGAGGACGATACTCCGTTGAGCGTCTTGGAGATGATCACGACTCGTTTGAATGTGACGATGTTGTTGAAGATCAAGGGAGACCCGATCATTCAAATCGGTTCGGCGGTGCATCGATACGGCGAGACCACGTGCAGTCGAAAGTTCGTGGTCACCTTGAACGACTGCGATCCAATCGAAGGCACGGAGGTCGTTGTGTGCAAAACGGAGAAGGAGTTGATCACCACATGGTGTCGGCTCATGCGCGAAATCGATCCGGACATTATCATCGGATACAACATCTTGGGGTTTGACTTCGACTATCTGTACACGCGCGCGACGGAGATGAATTGCGTATCCGAGTTGAAGCGCTCGGGACGATTGTTGGACATGGAGTCCGAGTTGCGAAAGAAGAAGCTGTCCTCGTCGGCGTTGGGCGACAACGAGTTTCGCTACATGGAGTGGCACGGCCGTGTGATCATCGACTTGATGAAGGTGGTGCAACGCGATCACAAGCTCGACTCCTACAAACTCGATCATGTTGCGAGTGTGTTCGTCAACGGCAAAGTGGAACGCGCCGAAGAGAACGTGCTGACCCTCAACAACACGCGCGAACTCAACGTGGGAGACTATCTGCTCTTAGAGGATCGAAAGATCAAGATCCGATCCATCGACGACAAGCGCGTCACGCTCGAGGAGTCGTTGGACGAGTACCCCAAAACGTGGAGCTTGGTGAAAGACGACGTGAGTCCGTCCGAGATCTTCGCCTGTCAGAAAGGGTCTAGTGCGGACCGCGCGAGGATCGCGAAGTATTGCGTTCAGGATTGCGTGCTGTGTAATCTGCTGCTCATCAAACTGGAGATGTTGGCCAACAACATCGGTATGTCGAACGTGTGTTTCGTACCGTTGACGTACATCTTCATGCGCGGTCAGGGCATCAAAATCTTCAGCTTGGTGGCGAAGCAGTGCAAAACGGACAAAATGATCATGCCGGTATTGACGGTGGACGAGAACATGGATGACGACGGTTACGAGGGTGCGATCGTGCTGGATCCCAAACCGGACATCTACAGAGATCCTGTATCCGTAATGGACTACGCCTCGCTGTATCCCTCGAGTATGATCAGCGAAAACATCTCACACGACAGCATCGTGCTAGACAGCGAGTTCGACAACCTCGAGAACTACATCTACAAAACGGTGGAGTACGACATCTACAAGGGGAAAGGGGACGCGAAACGCGTGGTGGGCAAGAAGCGCTGTCGATACGTGCAGCCTCGCAACGACGAAGATCGAGGCGTGCTGCCTCGTATCCTGATGAAGCTCCTCTCGCAGCGCAAACTGACGCGCAAGCGTATGCAGTACGAGACCGTGCGCACGAAAGATCGTCGCATCGCGATCGGATTGGTTCGTGAAACGGCGAACGGCTTGGAGATTCAGGACGCGGAGGGGGGTCCGAAGCAGCGATTCCGATCGGAGGACGTCGAGAGTCGCATGGACACGTACGACGACTTCGCGAAGGCGGTGTTGGACGGTCTGCAGCTCGCGTACAAAATCACCGCGAACTCGCTGTACGGGCAGGTCGGCGCGCGCACGAGCCCGATTTACTTAAAGGAGCTCGCGGCGTCCACCACGGCGACCGGGCGAAACCTGATCATGAAGGCGAAGCAGTTCATGGAGGACAACTACGACGCGACCACCGTGTACGGCGACACGGACAGCGTGTTCATCGACTTCAAGATTCGCGACAAATACGGCCTCGAAGGCAAGGAGGCGTTGCAGAAGTCCATCGACATCTCGATCGAGGCGAGCAAGGCGTTCAAGGAGAAGATGCTGGAGTATCCGCACGATCTAGAGTACGAGAAGACCTTTTGGCCCTTCATCATCCTGTCCAAAAAGAAGTACATCGGCCATTTGTACGAACACGACGTCAACAAGTACAAGGTGAAGGCGATGGGGATCGTGTTGAAACGACGCGACAACGCCAACATCTTGAAGATCGTGTACGGCGGTATCATCGACATCTTGCTGCGCAACGAGCCCATCAAGGAGGTGTTGCGATTCTTGAAGGATTCGTTGACCAAACTGATCGAAGGCCGGTATCCGTTGGAGGACTTGGTGATCACCAAAACGTTGCGAGGGAGCTACAAAGACTCCACGCGGATCGCGCACAAGGTGTTGCAGCAGCGCATGTTCGCTAGAGATCCGGGCTCGGCCCCGCAGGTGAACGATCGCATCCCGTACGTGTACGTGCAACACGATCGCAACAATCGCGCGTTGCTGCAGGGAGACAAGATCGAACACCCCACGTACATTCGAGAGAACAACATCGCCCCGGACTACGAGTTCTACATCAGCAATCAGTTGCAGAATCCGATCTCGCAGCTGTTGTCGCTTCGTTTGGAGGACATTCCGGGCGGCCGTAAACGCGGCGTCTACTACTATCAGAACGAGACCAAAAAGCTTCGAAAAGATAACAAAACGGAGGAGCAGATCCACAAACGCATCATGTTTCTGCGAGAGACGCAGACTCGCGAGTTGCTGTTCAAACCGATCCTCACACAGTTGGAGACCAAGCGATTGCATCCGAATCAGCGGTTTTTGACAGACATGTTTCGTATGGAATCCGATTAAATATATTATAAATCCCTATTCATTTTTTCTTCGGTTTCGATTTGCTTTGCGGCGGCTTGCGTTTCTTCAGGAGTTTGAAAGTCCCTACAGCGCCCACCACGGTCGCGCACGCGCCGCTTTGAGCGATCGTAATCGCCGCGCTCGTGGTACACACAGGGCACACCATTTGATTACCACGTAGAGAAAAAATTGATTTGGATGTACGGTCGAGTGTTGTTATGCTTTATACGCGAACAGCGCCGCTATGGAATGCGCGTGCTGTTTGTCGCCTAACGACATCACTTCGATCAAACTCCCATGCTCTCACGAGTTTCACGAGGGGTGTTTGAAGCAATGGTACAGTCACGGCGGGACCACCTGTCCGAATTGTCGCGATTCGCTGAAGCTGTCTTCCTGCAACAAATACGATCTTTATAATATGGATTTAGATCAGGCGGTGTCTTGGGAGCTTTTGCCGAGTTGGATGCGTAGCCATTTCGAGATCTTGAATGTGCACAACACGCGCGATTTGCGAGAGATTGGCGTGGTGACCAAGCGGGACATCCGATGGTGTTTCATACACATACTCCAGGAGACGCATCAGGTCTTGTTGGCCGCGGAGTAAAACACCTCGAGCATCCGGCGGTTCGCCTTGGACTCCGCGATTAATTTTTTCTGCTCGGTTTCCAGTACACTAATTCGTGACTCGGTCTTGCTGAGAAAGTACACCATCGCCAACATTTGCGCGCACACGAACAAAAAGATGAACATGAGAAGCATCGTTGAGTATTTTAATATATACTTTTACAATAAAGCGATTTAATTGCGTCAATGAAGTCCGAACGAAAACAACACCCTGTTTTGGGGGAGTTCGTAACGTTCAAATCCACGATGAGTCTAGCGGAGGCGATATACGCCACAAAATACCCGAACAAAGCCGCGAAAATGGACAACTTCGACGACGTACGCGACAAGATCGATTTGATTTCGAAGCAAACGTTGAAACGTATGCGTGTCCACGTGGTGGAAAAGGACGCCACGAGCTTCGTGTCCGGTATGCACAACGTGATTCGTACCGTGAAGGGCAAGTACCGCCCGGTCATCTCTTTCGGAGACACATTGGCGACGACCAGTGGAGGTAAGCCTCCTAGTTCGGAGGGGCAATATTTGTTGGACTCAACTGCGAATCCCAAAAATCGTCAGATCACAAACCCGACAAACGCGTCAAACAGCAATCAGCTCAATATGGAAATAAATGCGTCAAACAGCAATTTAGCACCATCTACACCGCGTCGTTCTGAGAATCGATCATCGACAACAAACGCGTCAAACAGCAATCAGCTCAATATGGAAATAAATGCGTCAAACAACAATGCTATCGTATCATCTACATCGATGTTTGAGGATACGAAAGCCAAAGCTATGAAGTATCTCGATAATTTTATAGGTATTTGTCAATTTTACTGTGAATTACATGTGAGCAGTAAAAAACCCTTGAAACACCCTTTGATTCCGTCGCGTGCGTGGTTAGAAGACACGCTCGGTGCACTGAGGAACGCGAAGACCACTCTTGAAAACAACCAACCCATCGACTCCTCCTCTAACAGTGGCAAATTGTTGAACAACATCATGAGTCGATCGTTAGGAGAGATTTTTACGGAAAAATACCGCGAATTGAAGGATGGAAAAAAAGCTGTCATGAACATCGTGACGTACAACACACTTCAAGATCAGTATAAGAACGGAACATCCGGCGATTCGCGATCTGCTCGTTCTAAAAGACGTCAACCTGCGATGCAGGGTGGCAACAATAACGAACCGCGAGGCAATACAAAATTTAGATTAGAGGATTTGTTCCCTGCAAAATCTCCCGCATACTACAATCGAAGTCTGAAAATCAACAGTGATTTGAAACACGATTTCAAAGATAGCCACGAAATAGGGGATGCGCTTAAGACTCTATACGAAGACGGAGTAAATCCTGTTGATGAGCCCACTTTCATTCGTAACATCCTTTTGGATGATAATATTGATACTAATGATCTTTACATTCGATACAATAACAATAATACCGAATTGCCCATAAAATTTTACACCGAAGACACCGGTTTGAGTGCCAATGTAAAAGAAGCTTTCATGCTAGATAAA
>Ga0181577_10003066_pt1 | contig 12959 bp, 16 predicted proteins | sample 101ome_21_FD_132468 | JGI IMG/M metagenome (GOLD analysis project Ga0181577, IMG submission 132468) | Coastal salt marsh microbial communities from the Groves Creek Marsh, Skidaway Island, Georgia - 101413BT metaG (megahit assembly) | ecosystem: Environmental > Aquatic > Marine > Intertidal...
ATCCCCTTCATCCGTTCGCGAGATGTATCGGGCGTTCTTCAAGTGAACCGGAAATCGGAATCGAACTACTTCAAATTCGGGATTCAAATTCCAAGACTCGTGTAATGGGTCTGTAGTTTGCCTTTCCTCAAAGACTCGGTCGGGCATCATGTAGTACTCCACTTCCTTCCATTCCAATAAAAGGAGGTCGAGAAGGTGAGGGTAGGAGTGACATAGTTCAGTCTGGCTCTTGGCTACGTAGCCTATCAATTCTTCTGGCATTCGCCATACTTGAGGATCTGAGCAGGTGTGCTCCGCGAAGAATTCCTGACAGAGAATACTCCACTCTTTTTCTGTAAGTAGATTGACGGTAAGCGGATAAGTACTTGTCAAAGCATCGCGGACCACGTTGAAGACAAGCCTACGATAGTGCGGGATGCGGCCGGGCGTGACCCCTTCAATCTCACGTGCTTCACCATCGCGTGTATACGCTGCGAGGAGCTCCTGTTGCCTTCGGGTCTTATCGGAGAGTTGCGGCATGATCCCAGGTGTTAGTGCAGATCTGTTCCAATTGGTCCATCTCAGCTTGGAGTTCTGTCAGTTCAGGAATATTGAAATCACGCTCGAGTAAAATCGGAACGGGTTGTTCAAGTTGCGCAATCGCATGAGAGAAAAGGTCGAATACAGGATCAACGATCGGACTTCCATGCGTGTCAATGATGAGATCTTCACTCACCTGATCGTGTCCAGCCATGTGGATGTACCGTACTCTTGAAGTATCGAGTTGCTCGATGAACTGCTTCGGGTCGTAGCCATGGTTGAAGCCATTGACGTAGATATTGTTGATGTCAAACAGCAATTCACAGTCGGATTCTTGCAGGATGGCGTTGATGAATTCCACCTCGCTCATCTCAGCAGCCACAGGAGTATAGTAACTCACGATCTCGATGACCAGCTTTTGCTCCAGAAAGTCCTGAACTTCTCGGATTCGCTGGGCTACGTGATGAACCGCGTCTTCACGAAAGGGAATGGGAAGAAGGTCGTACAGGTGTGCGTTCTCGCATTGACTGTAGCTTAAGTGCTCCGAATAGATGGTGATATTCCATTCACCTATAAACCGCTTCACCCGCTTGATGAAATCCCAATCCAACGGATCAGGACTCCCGATCGATAGTGAGAGGCCATGTGCGAAGATCGGATAGCGCTCAGCTACTTGTTTCATTTGTTTTTTACAGTAGCCGCCGACATCGATCCAGTTTTCCGGCGCCACTTCCACGAAGGCGGGATGGATCAGGTCATTCTCCAAAAAGGAAGAGCCAAAATCCTTGCGATATCCTATGCCTACGTGTCGATTCAAAGCAAAAAAAAGTCCGGATAAAGATACCTGGACTCGTTCGTTTTGTTCAGATTAATCTGGGTCTTTCTCTTCCTTTTTCTTGTCAGATCCCCCACACTTGCCCTCGCCGCATTTGCCTTCGCCACACTTAGCCTCGGTAGACATGAATGGAGATGCAGAAGCATTCAATAATCCCGCTCGAAGTTCTGATCCTGATCCGAGATCGTCGTAAGTAAAGAGTTCGGCTGCCGAAGCTGAGTTCGCACCTACCAGTGCTCCTGTCATCAAGGTGCCGGTGATCATGGCTCCTAGGTTACGCTTTGTTCCTTTGTTCATAGTATTTGATTGGTATTGGGATTACAAATTAGATAAAGAGTGTTTGAGCGATTCTTTCTCTTCTGCACTCAATGGCTCAACGTCTTGATTCGAAGATGACCCGATCGATTGAATCCATGCGATCTGTCGATCGAACGTGCGACAATAGATGCAGACCATGTGGTGAATGACCAGCTGGATTCGCTCTGCGATTGTGAGAGCATCTCCTTCATGCCGTCGAACGCTCGCCTTCGTGGCTTCTTTACAGTTCATCATGCGTTAAACCAGTTCTTTTCGAGGCATTGGCGTAAGCTCAACTTGGCTCGGTGGGCCAATACCCAATAGTTGGAAGAAATGATGTTCAATTCCTTACAAATCGTCTGTGTTTCTTCTTCGTCGACATACTTCATGGTGAATACTGCACGCTGAACCTCTTTCAAAGCCTGTCGGCAGCGTTCGAATACTTCCAAGAATTCTGTGTTGCGAACCATCTTGTCTGTCGACCAATCCTGAGGTAATCGATCTTTGAGCCAATGTCCTTTTTCGTTGAAAAAGGAGTTGTCGTCATCTTCATCGGTGAGTGCTGATGCCAGGAGCTCAGTTTTCTTCTTGTAATGGTCGAGTATCCTGCTCTTCAGGATTAGAAACAGCCAATTCTTCTCCGACACCTCTCCGCGGAAACTCTCTTTGGTCCGCATGGCCGTTATGAAGGTGTCTTGCACTAAATCACGGGCAACGTCACGCTCTGGAACGCGTTTCTGAGCGTACGCGATCAGCAGGTCGGCGTACAGGTCGACCCAGTGTTCGGGTGATAAAGAGGTGGACATTTCCTCAAAGAAAGCAATTCTGGAATCAAGCGCACATAAAGGGTCGTGGCCGATCGTTAATTTTGCACCCGCATTCCTTGCCATGATCATCCATATCATTAGCAAATCCAAAAAAAAGCGTGAAGAACCTCCTATTGGTGGGATTGGTCTTTTGGTCCTCGCTCACATACGCGCAGCCCGGCTGTGATATCAACCTTCAAGGGCAAGTGCTCGATGAGCACGACGGTTCCGTACTCTCTTTTGCTGAACTCCGATGGTTGGAGCAGGATCGAGGCGTGATGGCCGATGAAGTGGGGCGGTTTACGTTCTCGGAGATATGCAAGGGATCCATGACCCTGGTGGTGCAGCATATCGGTTGTGAACCAGACACGCTTTCGTTCGTGGTTAGCAGAGACACATCCATCAAACTCTTATTGGAGCACCACACGCATCTGCTGGACGCCATTCAGGTGGAAGAACGCAAGCCACACAAGGATATTGCCCCTCTCCAGACGATGGACCTTGAGGAGGTGAGTCGTTCGGCAGCGGGCAGTATTGCAGAGTTGGCATCTGGTCAGACAGGGGTGTACATCTATCAGTCCGGGACGAATATTCAGAAGCCCATGATCCGCGGACAGGAAGGCAATCGGATTGCCATTGTCAATAACGGCGCTGTTGTGCTTGGTCAGCAGTGGGGTCGGGAACATGCGCCTGAGGTTGACGCTGCCTTGATCGAGGAAGTAGAGGTGGTCAAGGGAGCGAGCAGTCTTCGCTATGGCTCGAGCGCCATAGGGGGTGCGCTGAAATCATCGAGCAGCAAGATCAATGAGCAGGACAGCCTTCACGGATGGGTTAAGGGCGAGGCTCGGAGTAACGGTCAATCGGGCAGTTTGGCGGCAAAACTTGGAGGAAGACTCACCCAGCGCTGGCCGCTCTATTTCCAGCTAGCAGGATCAGGACGAGGAGGAGGTGACCTAAAGGCGCCGGATTTTTTCCTAGAGAATACGGGCACAAGCCAATGGAGTGGACAAGGTCGGCTGGGGTGGATGACGGATAAGTGGGGTGTTGAAATTGCTTATTCCCTGATCGAGACCGATCTCGGTATTCTACGCTATGCCCACATCGGTAACCTCACCGATCTCGAAGCGGTGATCGAACGTGGTGAACCCTCGGTGCCGAGTCAACGCTTCACCTATGCGATCGAAAGGCCGAAGCAACACGTGACGCACGAAACGACGACTGGTCATGTGTACTGGAAACCCAGACTAGGTCATTCCGTCAGTCTGGATGTGATCAGACAGTATGACTTGAGGCAAGAGTATGACAACAACCTCTTTTCAGGTGATGAGGCCAACCTCCAGTTTGAATTGACGAGTCAGCAGGCAGACCTGCATTACGAAGGCCGCTTCAGCGAAAAGTATAAGCTTGAGATCGGAGGGATGGGAATGCGTCAGGCTAATACCTACACGGGTCGATTCTTCATTCCCAATTATGAGCGCTACGATGCAGGATTGTATTCCATCCATCACTTTCATCTAGACGCTTGGGAATTCGAGGCAGGCGCGAGGGTGGACCGCCGATGGCAACAGGCCTTCATGTATCGTGAGGATACCCTGTATAGCCCGAATCGAGTGTTCGACGGTGGCTCGCTGCATCTTGGTGCAGCATACAGCTTCGGTCGATGGAGGTCGATCGTGCAATTGTCGCGCGGCTGGCGTCCTCCGGAGATCAATGAATTGTACAGCTCGGGACTCCATCACGGCGCGGCGGCGCTGGAGTATGGGAATGAGTCGTTGGAAGAAGAGCGACTTTGGAGCCTGAACCTTGCACTTGATCTCGATTCTCAGCCGGTGGGATTGGGTTACCTCGATATTTCGGCTGGAGCTTACTCGTACTGGTTTGACGACTACATCAACCTAGTTCCACAGCAGTACAATGAGCTTACCATTCGCGGGGCCTTTCCGGTGTGGGCGCAAACGGTGGAAGATGTCTGGAGTCGAGGGGTGGAGTTAGACCTGAAGTGGAAAGCAACAAAGAGCATTTCCCTCGATGCCCGTGGGGATTGGATGATCAGCACGAATGCCAACGATGAGTATATCCTGAATCAGCCGGCACCTCGACTCAGAATGAAGGGAGACGTTACCTGTTATGAGAACTCGAAATGGAAGGTCAATGCTTCGCTAAATTGGCTGGCGGTTGCTAGGCAGCAGTGGACATCAGTAGAGCAGGAGATAGCGCCTCCTCCGCCTGCATACTCCTTGTTCGGAGCCGAGATCAGAACAGAATGGAAGGTGCGTGATCACGCTTGGATGCTTCAATTCAGGGTGGAGAATCTATTAGACATTCCTTATCGCGACTACCTCGACCGCCTGCGCTATTTCGCGGATGCACAAGGCAGGTCATTCAACGTGCGGATCTTTATTCCATTTGGATGAGCTACTTCCAGAATTTGAGGCAAGAAAAAAGCGGCTAATGCCGCTTTTCTTTTATCGATGCTCGGGTTGAGCGTTCATCCTTGGTTTCGGATGCTCGCCCGGCCTGATGTGCTTCATTTGTTTGTGATGAGCTGCTCGCTTTGGATGAAGGGTTGCGCGCTGCTCGGGTGTTAGCACCGCCATCACTTCCTTGCGCTCACGCATATTCAAATGTCGATTAGCTATCGCCGGATGCTCGGCTTGCTTGACCTGCTTGGCGCGCTTTTTATCGTATTGCTTGTGAATGCGCTTGATGTCGCGCTCTTGAGTTGAGGTGAGTTCCACCTTTTCTTTCAGAACAGCGGGATGTAGAGCGGGATCGTGTGCTCGGTCTTGAGCTAAGGCTACGGAACCGATGATCATAGTCAGGGCTCCAATGAACAGTTTCTTTTTCATGACAATTGTTTTCGTCATGAAACCAAATCATATGCCAAAGCTGAAAACCATTAATCCATATGTAGGTAGAATGGTGATAGAAGTGATTGAAAATAAGGAGTATACACCCTTTTCTCATCGTAAAGAACGGCCTCCTTTTCTTCCAACTCATTCGGCGTCGTAGACCAAGTGGCCAGGATACGATTCGCTTCTTTTTGGACGGTAGGTCGAATCCGCAAGCTTCGACGTAAGACCCATCCTTCACCCTGGGAAGCCTCCAAAGCCTCCTTCCATCTTTCAACGGGTAAGACCATCGAGAACTTGGCGCTATCAGAGGCGAGTCGCTTGGCGTGATGGAACAGGGCCTCCAGAGTGAGCGCGGTTTCGTGTCGCGCTTGATCCTTTCGATCATCACCGGAAAGGGTGGAGCTTTTGAAGTAAGGAGGATTACACACCACATGATCGTAACGTGCTCGGTCTGGTTCGAAATCTTGTACGGATGTATGGATGACTCGCATTCGCCGAGCCCATGGGCCGGACTGAACGTTTTGTTGAGCTTGTTCCGCACTATCTAGGTCGATCTCCAAGGCGTCTACATTCGCCGTCGTCCTTTGCGCCATCATCATGGCGATTACTCCGGTGCCGGTTCCAATGTCTAGCGCGCGCTCGGCGTGCTCAATATCCAACCATGCGGCTAAGAGACAGCCATCGGTTCCCACCTTGAAGGCGGCTTTGTCTTGTTCGATACGGAACTGTTTGAACTCGAACCACTCGTTGGCCATCAGAGGGTAGGAATGAGGGTTTTGATCAAGTGGATCAGTCTGCCTTCCGCCTCGCCGGCGACACGAAGAAGTTCCGGGATGTCGATCGGTTGTAAGTTGTCCGGGTCACACTCATCTGTCAGCACGATCACGGCACCGACTTCCATCTGAGTGTGTCGCGCTACGATCACTTCGGGTACCGTACTCATTCCAACAGCATCGGCACCGATCCGATGAAGAAAGCGATACTCGGCCGGACTCTCGAGCATGGGACCCGGAACAGAAACGTATACACCTTCCTGAACATTGACAGCACTGCTTGTCGCTGCTTCTTGGATCAAGCCTTGAATGCGGTTCGCATAGGCTTCGGACATATCAGGAAAGCGTGTTCCGAGTCGAGCGTCATTGGGCCCGATCAGCGGATTCGATGGCTGTAGGTTGATGTGATCGGTAATCATCATCAGGTCTCCTTTTTTCCAGTCGAGATTCATGGCGCCAGCCGCACCAGAGAGTAGCAGCTGTCGAACTCCCAAGGCCTTCATCACACGAATGGGGAAACTCACTTGTTCCATATCGTAACCCTCATAGTAATGAAAGCGACCTTGCATGCAGATGACGGTTACTCCGTTGAGTGAACCTTGGATCAGTTTTCCTTGGTGGAACTCAAGCGTAGCCAAAGGGAAGTGTGGAATTTCGTCATAGGAAACCTCGGTCTTGTTACCAAGTTCATCTGCGAGTTTGCCCAATCCTGTCCCGAGAATGATTCCGGTATCGGCACCACCAAACCCCTTTGATCTGAGGAAAGACGATGCTTCTTGGATCTTGTCGTATAGTTCCATGCCGCAAACATAGCGCGTTGCTTCCTCTGCTGTATCATTGTAGAGCATGAAACGAGGCATTCATCTTTTGTCAGGTCCTAGGAATATCAGCACCGCGCTGATGTACACTTTTGCCCAGCGCAAGGGCTGCGATGTGATCGATGAACCGTACTACGCCTATTACTTGACGCGCAAGGGTGAGAATCACCCCGGCCGGGAGGAGACCCTCCGCTCACAGCCGAGCGACCCGTATGCGATCCTTGCTTGGATCAGGGCTCGAGCCGAAGAGACGGAAGAACTTTTTCTCAAGAACATGCCGCACCACATAGAAGGCGTGGATATTTCCGTTCTAGACGACTTTCAACCCGTTTTTTTGATCCGACACCCAAGTCTCATGATCCATTCGTTCAGCAAGGTGATCCCGGAGGTCGTACTGGACGACCTAGCCTTGAAGCAGCAATGGGAATTGCTTCAGCAGTTTCAAGAGCGAGGATTGCAGCCCTTGGTGGTTGATTCAGCTTCTATTCTCAAGGATCCGAGTTCTTCGCTTCCGCGACTTTGTCAGGCGCTGGACCTTCCGTTTGAACCTTCCATGTTGTTGTGGACACCCGGTCCGCTACCTCAAGATGGGGCATGGGCAACGTATTGGTATGGCAGTGTTCACGCATCTTCCGGATTGAAAAAGAAGGAAGAACTTCCCGTATCAATTCCTGCCCGATATCATTCTCTTTTGAAGGAATCGGAGGCTTACTTTGACCTATTGAAATCACACGAATCACTCTGATATGTTACAGACCTACGATCCCAGAAACGAGAATATTCAAGTATTCATCAAGGACGGCCTATATCCGCGATCGGAGGCCAAGGTTTCCGTTTTCGATTCCTCCGTGCAAGGAGGTGATGGTGTATGGGAAGGACTTCGGGTCTATAAGGAAGGCATTCTGCACCTCGATGCTCACTTGGATCGCATGTACGCTTCCGCCCACGCACTGGCCTTTGAGGATGTTCCGTCTCGAACTTTCATCAAGGATGCGATTCGACAAACCTTGGTGGCTAATGGCATGAACGAGGGGGCGCATATTCGTTTGACATTGACCCGTGGAACGAAGATCACGAGCGGAATGGACCCTAGACTGAATACAGAAGGCTCCACCTTGATCGTGCTTGCCGAGTGGAAGGACATGGTCTATAACAATGCGAGGGGTATGGAGGTGATCACCTCCTCCCAACGACGTAACGGTCCGCAATTCTTGGATTCAAAGATCCATCACAACAACTTGCTCAACAACATCATCGCGAAGATCCACGCCAACGTTGCAGGAGCGGATGCGGCGATCATGCTAGATGATAGGGGCTTCATCGCTGAATTGAACGATACCAACGTGTTTATGATACGCGATGGAGAGCTCTTGACGCCTTATGCCGTAGCATGTTTGCCCGGAATCACCCGCCGACATGTCATGGATGTGGCAAAAGCGATCGGGTGGACGATAACAGAAGCGGATCTGAGCTTGACCGAGTTCTACAATGCCGATTTCGCCTTCGCTACAGGTACCATGGGAGGATTGACCCCGATTCGGAAAGCGGACGGTCGTTCGATCGGTAACGAAGAGGGAGAGCGCCTGTTCTCAGCGCTGAATGAAGCGGTGATCAAAGACATTCCCGGTCACTGCCAACGGCCTTAATTCTCTCTGTGAATGTAGAAGCTATTGGCCTGAGATAGGCTCGTCAGTACCAAGTCGTTGATACAAAGATGGGGTGGGAGAGTGGTGACGTAATAGGTAACTGAAGCAATGTCCTCGGCGGTCATGGGTTGGTAGCCATTGTATACCGACTTCGCTTTGTCCTTATCACCGTGAAACCGCACCTCGGAGAATTCAGTTTCAGCCGCTCCCGGCGCGATCTGCGTCACTTTCACTCCGGTTCCAAGCGTGTCGATACGCATCCCTTTGGTAATGGCATCCACAGCATGTTTGCTGGCACAGTACACGTTTCCTTTGGAGTAGACCTCCTTGCCGGCAGTCGAACCGATGTTGATCACATGACCTTTTCCGCGCTTGGTCATTCCCGGAAGAATGGCTTTGGAGACATAGAGCAGTCCTTTCACGTTCGTGTCGATCATGCGGTTCCAGTCCTCTAGGTCACCGTCTTGAATGGTGTCCATTCCACTGGCTAGTCCAGCATTGTTGACCAATACCTCCACATTCTGCCAACGATCAGGCAAGTTCGATAAGGTTTGAAGCGTCACGTCTTGATCTCTGACATCAAAACAAAGCGTGAGAACTTCGCAGCCAGCGTTACTCTCTAATTGATCTTTCAGGGAATTCAGTCGCTCTTCGCGGCGTCCGGTGATGATGATGTCGTAGCCATGTTGCGCGAAGGTCTCTGCGATGGCTTTACCGAATCCGGATGTAGCTCCGGTAACAAGTGCAATAGGTCTCATGGCACCAAAGCTAGTATTCGGCGGAGAATCTGTAAACTCAACTTTCTGATCGAGCGATCAGGCGTTTCATCTTTCGATGAAAGGAGTTTATGAGTCGCGTATGGAAGTAAGGGTAGAGGTACTTGTCGCGAATCTTATTCCCGCTTCGAATGAAGGTGGTATGTACGATGCGTGTACGACCATTCTCCGTTTCGAACATTTGAATGATCTGCTTGCCTTCATTGATCCCGCTTTCGGTGTAGTTGACTTCTATGATGCCCAGTTCATCCTCAACCTTGGTGATCTCAAATGCCGTAGCTATATGGTAAAGACCACGGATGAGCTTGATATCCATGTATAGGATCTGTCCGTTCATGATGCCATCAACGGAGTCAGCTGGATAGATGATGCGATCAGACTCTCGCTCGTACATCAACCCACAGGAACTCTTCTTTGTGGTCCAGGCTTCTGTTGGATTGGCTTTTCGATATGCTTCCCATACTTGTTCGATCGGTTGCTTGAAAGAGTACTGCCGCCGATAGCGATAGAATGCTGAAAAATCTTCAATGTTTTCACAGGTCGGACGTAGATCTGCAAAACAGTCGACCTGTGCTTTCTCCCGCTGACTATCCAAGTAGGTTTTGACCGTTCGAAACGGAATGGCTTCATAGCGAACATCCTCATAGGACAATTGCGCCATGGTAGCTTGATTCCACAATAGGAACAGGGTGATAATGAGGCTCAAACGATGCATTGGGGGCGCAAATATGCTGTATTCCCTCGAATTCAGTCCGTTAGAGGTCAAAGATCTTGGGTGAGTCGGTCTGCGATCGTTCCGACGGAGTCGATCGATTGTACTCCTTCGATGCTGGGACCCGCTACCCAAACCGTCTTGTAGGTGGCCTTATTGGCCGATTTTTCAATGGCTTTCATACCACGGAAAGCGATGAACATTTTAATGTACTTCTTCAGTCGACGGTTCTTATGCATCAAGCGCTCTAACCACGATGCTTCCGTGCCAATGGATTGCACATATGGAGTGTTGATCACAGTCAAGTGACTTCCCGACATCTTGGTGGTGCGAACAATGTCCTTGGCGCCATAGTCGACAAGGGCCTGTTTGTACTCTTGTGACACAGGTGCTTCCTCACTCGCGATGAAGATACTGCCAACAGAAACGGCCGTTGCACCCAGTTCGAGTGCGTTTTTCACGTCCTGACTGCTAGAGACTCCACCGGCAGAGATCACGGGAATCGAGAGTTTCTCCTTGAGCATGGGAACCAGTTCCTTTTGAGGTACGTTGCCGGCATGTCCACCTGCTTCTGCGTTCACCGCGATAACCGCATCAGCTCCTTGTTCTTGGACCTTCAGAGCATACTTAAGATCGATCACATCGCAGAAAACCTTTATACCAAGTGGTTTTGCTCGCTCTATGCATTCTTTTGGACTACCCAAGGAGGTGATGATGAAGTCCACCTTTTTCTCAAGGCAGGTTTCCAATTGCTTCTTGTACTTCAGGTTGGACTTGTTGACGATCAAGTTGATCCCAAGAGGTTTGGAGGAATACGCCCGTATCTCATCTATGGCTGCCCTGAATTCAGCATCGGTTCGATAGTTCAGTGCGGGAATAGCACCCGTGATCCCATGATCCAGGGCAGACTTGACCATGGTGGCATTGGAGATGAGGAACATCGGAGCCATGATGATCGGGAAATCGGTATCGAAGAGTGAGCGGTGATCAGTGCTGTTCATAATCGAGGGAATCTACGGTGACCTTTAAACAAAGATCGCAATATGAAAGAGTTGCAACTAACCCAATATGATGCTCGCTCCGAGAGGAAAAGGATTACCCCATTTCGCTCAGCGCCTCTAAGGACTCCTTGACGTGACGCTCTACATTCATTTGGCTACTGAACGTATGCACCAACTTGCTTTCGGCGTCGAAAACGTAGGTGACCCTTCCGGGGATGAGTCCGAACAGGTTCGTGCCCACGTTGAAAAGCTTATGCGTCTTCTTCTCTGGATCACTCAAGAGGGTAAAGGGCAAGTTGTGCTTTTCTTTGAAACGACGATGTTCTTCAGGGGTGTCCGCACTGATACCGATGACACGGACGTGCTGATCTTGGAACTCCCCGAAGTGGTCTCGGAAAGCGCATGCTTGACGAGTACATCCAGGGGTGTCGTCTTTCGGGTAAAAGTAGATCACGAAGGGTTCACCGAGGAGGCTCTCAGAGCTCAGGTCGTTCCAATCCTGATCGGGAAGTTTAAATGAAGGAATCTGCTCTCCAGGTTTCATGTAAGGAAGAACAAGAATGAATGTCTAGGGTTCATTATCGACGGAAACCCATCAACATAACAGCGCAGCCACTGGCGCCAGCGATCGGATCGAGTTCAGCCTCGATGATCACGTCGATGGTAGATTCAAGTTGAAAGTCCCAATGTGGGGCATTTTGGAACTCGTCGTTCTTATAGATGAGGTTTCGTTCCTTGTCGAAAACACGGAATCGAAGGTTTCCATCTTGAGTGCCTGAGCACGCAGCCACGCGATAAGTGGTGCCACCATAGAGAGTAGCATTGAACTCAGCTACTTGGTCACTCAACAAAAGTGCTCGATAGTGCTGACCATCCGAAAGATACTCGTCAGTGATGTGCTTTTGACAAACGTCAGCCGTGATCTCGCACTGGGCAAGAGAGGCACTCGAAGCGCCCAACAGAAGTACGATGGCGAGGATCAGTTGTTTCATGAAGCTGTTGTTGAAATGATCTGGTTACGAAGGTTGGCGATCTTGTCACTGATCTCTTGTAGTAGGTTATCGTCCAACGATACTGAACTCTTACTCTTGATCACAGTGAGCTTTTCTTCAGGCTTGGTCTCTGGAGTTACCCACTCGTAGGTGGTTTCTACCTTATCAAAACTCTTCTCGAGATCCCTGAGGTCCTTAAGGATATCATTAAAACTACCATCCCCATTCTGCTGTTCAATCATGCCGATCAAATTGGCAATGGTCTTCTCTTGTTCTCCAACGCGTTGACGCAACTCAGGGCTATCCAAGATCTTGGAGAGGTGGGGCATGAAGTACAACGACTCCAGCCATCCCCCATAAAGGATCATCGCACTGATGTTTTCGCTCTCGTTCTCTTTCAGATACTCATCGCTCAATCGATTCAATTCAGAAATGAAGATCAAGAGTGAGTCTTTGTTCTCCATGTTTCCTTCAAAACGATTGATCAAGTCAGAATATAAGGCGGGAGAAATACCAAGTTCAGTTCCCAACTTCTTAGTAGAGGCGAGGAGGGAAAACGCCTTTTGAGATTGATTGTAGATAAGACAGTATCCCAAGTCAGCTCCATAAACTCCGAGATTCATAGCCTGAATATGCTTGACTGAATACTGGGTAGGATCGATGTTGGGGTTCAACATGTCCTCATAGAAATCACCTCCTACTTCTTCGATCAACATGGCCGTCTCAAGAGGGGAAGGAAGGTTGAATAGCTTGTCACCAACCTTCAGGATGTTCGTTCCCTGAGGTCCTTTCTTGCCGTCAGCCGATTCTTGAGGTGTTTCATCCGTTCCAGTGGGGGATTCCTCACCTCCGCATGAAGCAAGAAAAAGCCCAGTAGTGATGGCTGCTACAGCCAAAAGTCGAAAGGGTGATGTCATTGAAAATCGTTA
>Ga0181577_10003067_pt1 | contig 12957 bp, 6 predicted proteins | sample 101ome_21_FD_132468 | JGI IMG/M metagenome (GOLD analysis project Ga0181577, IMG submission 132468) | Coastal salt marsh microbial communities from the Groves Creek Marsh, Skidaway Island, Georgia - 101413BT metaG (megahit assembly) | ecosystem: Environmental > Aquatic > Marine > Intertidal zone...
GCTCAGGAATGTCTTTAATATCTTTCCTATTAACATCCGATAAGATTACTTCTTTTATACCAGCTCTTTTAGCAGCAAGGATTTTTTCTTTAATACCACCAACAGGAAGCACTTTTCCTCTTAAGGTTATCTCTCCTGTCATGGCAAGGTGAGATTTCACTTTGCGCTGAGTAAGTGCAGAAGCTAGCGACGTCAAAATCGTTATACCTGCACTCGGACCATCTTTAGGAACTGCGCCTGCAGGGAAGTGAATATGAAAATCATGGTTTTCAAACCACTTGTGGTTTATGTCCAAGTATTCATGATTCGACTTCAGGTAAGTAAGTGCAGTGATAGCCGATTCTTTCATGACATCACCCAGCTGACCCGTCAAGGTTAATTTGCCCTTACCCTTAGTCATGCTCGACTCAACAAAAAGAATTTCGCCTCCAACAGAAGTCCAAGCCAGACCAGTAACTACTCCGGCAATATCATTGTTCTGATAAACCTCTTTCTCCATGCGTTGATTCCCAAGAATCTCCTCAACGTCTTCCACAGAAACCTTCCCTCCTACTTCATCGCCTAGGACAATTTGCTTCGCGCGGAAACGAGCCAACGATGCAATCTTCTTTTCTAAACCACGAACACCGGACTCACGAGTATATTCCTCGATTACCTTGCCAATAACGCGGTCAGACATTTTGAACTGACTTGCCTTGATACCATGCTCCTTGCGTTGCTTTGGAATGAGGTACTTCTTGGCAATTTCTATCTTCTCTTCTTGCGTATATCCGTTTATCTCGATGATTTCCATACGATCTAGCAAGGCGGGTTGAATGGTATCCAAACGGTTTGCTGTTGCGATAAACATGATCTTTGACAAATCGTAATCCAAGTCCACATAGTTGTCGTGGAAAGCATTGTTTTGCTCTGGATCTAAGATTTCGAGCAATGCTGATGAAGGATCACCTCTAAAGTCGCTTCCTATCTTATCAATCTCGTCCAATACAAAAATTGGGTTGGATGTCTGAGCCTTTTTGAGCGACTGAATGATTCGTCCAGGCATTGCCCCGATGTACGTCTTCCGATGACCACGTAGTTCAGACTCATCGTGTAATCCACCTAAAGACATACGAACATATTTTCTGCTAACCGCACTAGCAATAGACTTACCCAGCGATGTTTTACCAACGCCCGGAGGGCCATATAAGCAAAGAATTGGGCTCTTCATATCACCCTTTAGCTTGAGTACAGCCAAATATTCCAAGATTCTGTCTTTCACTTTTTCCAAACCAAAGTGATCTGAATCCAAGGTTTTCTTTGCACGCTTGAGGTTAAAATTGTCTTTGCTGTAAGTGTCCCATGGTAACTCCAGCAACAATTCTGCGTAGTTCAGGCTCACACTGTAATCCGGTGCAGCCGGGTTTGTACGTTGGAGTTTGTCTAACTCTTTGCTAAACGCTTTAGCGACAGCTTCAGGCCACTTCTTACTCATGCCCTTTGCACGAAGCTTCTCAATCTCTTGATCCGGCGATTCCTGGCCTAGCTCTTTTTGAATGGCTCTAATTTGCTGATGCAAGAAGTACTCGCGTTGTTGTTTGTCAAGATCCACCTTAACCTTCGACTGAATTTCGGTTTTCAACTGCAAGAGTTGAAGTTCTTTATTCAAGTGTTCAAGCACTTGATCAGCCTTTGGTTTCAGCGAGTCCATCTCCAAGATTTCCTGCTTAGCATCAATATCAACGTTAAGATTTGATGCAATAAAATGAATCAAGAATCGTGGACTGTCGATGTTTTTTAAAGCAAAGTTGGCCTCCGTTGGGATGTTTGGCGACAACTCAACAATTTGAGTGGCCATCTCTTTTACTGTGCGTAGAAGAGCATTGAAGGTCTTACCCGTTTTCGGCTTCTTCTCTTCTGTCTGCTCAACACTTGCCTTGAGATACGGTTCCGTTTGAGTTACCTCTTTTACTCGGAATCTTCTTTTGCCTTGAATGATAGCTGTTGTGTTACCATCCGGCATTCGTATCATCTTTACGATGTAGGCCACCGTACCGATTTGATACAAGTCTTCAATTCTAGGGTTTTCTACATCAGCAGATTTCTGTGCTACAACGCCAATTGTCTTGTCGCTCTTGTAAGCATCTTTAATCAAACGGATGGAGGCATCTCGTCCAAGTGTAATTGGCACAACTACTCCCGGAAACAAAACGGTGTTTCTCAGTGGTAGGATGGGCAATTCACTTGGGAATTCTTGCTTATTTATTTCATTCTCTTCGTCTTGAGTCATCAGGGTTACAAAACCCGGATTATCGATGTCGTCATCATTCTCAATTTGGAAGAAAGGGTTATTCTCGTCAAACATTGTCAAGTTGTCAGATTATTCATCACCTAATTCGTGTAGTGTAGTTGACAATCTCTGTGCCAACTAGCGAAAGAGTTCGCCCTTCCGAGCAGAGAACCTGAAAATGAAAAAGCTGAGGACACCTAAAAGCCCGAATAGCATAGATTCACGCCATTCCATGAAAATGATTTTTCCGGAAGTGAATAATGCACAGTAAATCATCACTACGGCAGACAACCACGCCATCCATAACCATTTCATGGCCGAATTGTCAGGCGTGCCAAATTTGCCCCAAATTCCACGTGGCTTCACGCGATCGAAGAATTCCTGAAGTTTTGCCTCATCGGTTGGTTTTGTAAGCAGTGTAGTTACAATCCAAACAATCGTCGTTACACCAACTGATAGCAGTACTCCGTAAGCAAAATCGTTGTACCATGGCTCTATTAATGAACTTGGTGCCGCTGTGGTTCGCAAATAATAGATATATCCATAAACCAAAAACGGTGTTATCGTGGCGGTAATCTCACTCCACACATTTATTCGATGCCAGTACCAGCGTAGAATCAGAACTAAACCAAGACCACTGCCACATTGGAAAATAAACTCCCAAACTCCTGTGATTGTGGTTATTTGTGTTGTTACGATGAGTCCAACAAACATGATGGCAAATGTTGCAACTCTGCTCATGCGCGTAGTCTGTTGAGCTGATACCTCATCCTTCTGTTTTCTTAACGGTAGTAGGAAGTCGTTTACCAAGTAACTTGCTCCCCAGTTCAATTGCGTTGAGATGGTAGACATATATGCACCAAGGAAGGCGATTAATAACATGCCACGCAGTCCCATCGGCAAGAAGTCTTTCATGGCCATCACATAACCTAGCTTTTGATCAGCAGCAGGTAGGTCAGGATAAAGAACAAGGGCTGCAAGTGCAACTATAATCCAAGGCCAAGGCCTTACACAGTAATGTGCGATTTGAAAAAACAAGGTGGCAAAGACAGAATTCTTCTCATCTTTAGCAGCCATAATTCGCTGTGCGACATAGCCTCCACCCCCGGGCTCAGCCCCGGGATACCACGAACTCCACCACAACACCCCAACGTACGTGAGGAAGGTAACTAGCGTTAATCCGAATTGCTTCCCAATGTTTGAACCGGTAAGTGTGGGGAAGAACGAAAATGCCGACTCAGGTAGTTGCGCTTTCAACCCAGATATCCCACCTATTTGATCTGTATCGAGAACGAGTACCGCAAGTATAACACATCCCACGATTGCAATGACAAATTGAATCGCATCGGTCACAGCAATACCCTTTAATCCGGAAATTGAACTGTAGAAGAAAACAAAGACCATGGCAATGGCTGTTATGCCGATCAACCATGGACCGGTAACACCAAAAAATACTTCAACCAAAGCCATAAACGCCTGATTAACCCATGCGATAATCATCACATTGATAAACAGCCCAAGATATACGGATTTGAACAGTCGTAAAAAATGAGCGGCTCTCCCCGAATACCTGAGGTTTATGAATTCAACCTCCGTTAGCACTCCGGATCTACGCCAAAGACGCGTAAAGAATACCGTGGTAAGCACACCACCTGCCAGTGAGTTCCACCACAACCAGTTCTTCGATATTCCACCCTGAGCAACCAGTTCGGTTACGGCTAAAGGTGTATCTGCAGCAAACGTAGTTGCTACCATGCTCAAACCTGCGAGGTACCAAGGCATGTTACGCCCGCCTAGAAAAAAACCGGATAGCCCTGATTCACCAAGTGATTTGTACCTAAAACTAATGCCGAGTGACAGCGCGAAGAACGCTCCAAGCAAGACCCAATCTAACCACTCCAGTGCCATGTCAACTAGTAATAATTCGGTAAGTTTGAGCAATTACCTAAAAAAAAGTGTGGCGAACTTTATCTTTGCCCAAAACTTATAGACAATTAGTAATGAAAAACGCAAGATTCAAACTGTTTATCGGTCTAGTAGCGGCTACTGCATTGACTTTCAGTGCATGTACCGACGACACCGTTGAAACCTCTAAGCCAAAATTGAACTTCCTAGCAGGAGATGACTACGTATCAGCAGATGGCGACATCGTTGCAGGATCTGAGTTCACAGTTGGACTAAATGCAAGTCACGACAAGAAAATTGAAAAGCTTGAAGTTACCGTAAGTTACGATGGTAACCCTGCTACTGCTCCGTTGAATTGCACATTGTGTGATACTACAATCAACGAGACTTCTTTCACCATTGATTTCACCAACATGGTTTCTGATAAGCCTGGTACTGAAACTTGGAATTTCACAGTAATTGACGTGGACGGCAACTCTACAACCAAGTCAATCACGTTTAACCGTACGGCAGTTCCAAAGGCTGTACGAACAATCAGCGTAACACTTGGCAACCAGAATTCAGCAACACTTGGTTCTTCGTTGAACTTGAACGATATGTCAGTTAACTTATTGGCCGACGCTCGTGCAAACTCTGCAAACATTGATATTATCTACGTTGTAGGTGGTAATGGTGCTTCTTTAATTGGAGCTCCTAGTTCAGACGACATCAATGCTCAATTGAAAGTTGATGATTGGACAACAAGAAATGCTACCATGCTAAGAGCCACAAACTTCTCAGTTGCTGATTTCAGCGGCATGAGCGACTCTAAAGAGCTTCTTGCTGAGGTAACTAGTAGCGCTGCAACTGCAAACATCCTTGAAGTTGCAGGTGGAGATGTTTTCTTTGTTAAGCCAGTATCCACAGGTGGTCGTTTTTGCTTAATCAAAGTGAACTCAATTGGAGTTGACAACACTATTTCTCTGGACGTTCTTGTAGAAGAAGACTAAGAGATTAAGATTTAATAAATTTGAAAGGTCGGCAGTGCCGACCTTTTTTTTGCACCTATGAATGAATTGAAAACTCTAGGCCTATACACTTCAGGAGGAGATGCTCCTGGAATGAATGCTTGTATTCGTGCTGTGGTACGTACAGCTCGGTACAACAACATCAAAGTTTATGGCATCAAGCGCGGATATCAAGGTATGATAGACGACGATATGGAAGAGCTGTCGTCACGATCTGTGGCGAACATCCTACAATCTGGTGGTACGATCCTCAAGACGGCGAGGTGTAAAGCATTCTACGAACCTGAAGGTCGGGCTATTGCAGCGGATAACCTTCGCAAAAGAGGAATCGATGGTTTAGTTTGTATCGGTGGTAATGGTTCATACACCGGAGCCATGAAGCTGTTCGAGGAACATTCCATCCCTACCATAGGTGTTCCGGGCACTATAGATAACGATCTTTTTGGCACCGATTTCACCATCGGTTATGATACCGCTATTAACACGGCGGTCGATGCAATCGATAAAATTCGTGATACCGCAGATTCGCATAATCGCGTATTTATGGTAGAGGTAATGGGTCGGGACTCTGGTTTCATCGGTATGGCAGTCGGTATTTCTGGAGGTGCAGAGGCCATATTTATTCCTGAGGAGAAAGATGAGATGACGAAGTTAATTGAACACTTTAACGATTCTTCCAGAAGAACTAAGTCATTCTCAATCATAGTGGTGGCAGAAGGTGATGAACAAGGTGGCGCATTGGCACTTCAACACCAATTGGAGGAAAGGTATCCGGACATTGATATACGAACCACTATTCTAGGACATATTCAACGAGGTGGCAGACCCACTGCTCGCGACAGAGTTCTTGCCAGTCAGTTAGGTTATGAGGCGGTGAGAGCATTGATCAAGGGAGAAGATTCTAAAGCTGTAGGTATCGTAGCTGGTCAACTGACATACACAGATTTTAAGGACGCAATTGCTAAATCGAAAAAAGTGAATCCGGAATTAATTCGGATGGCAGAAATTCTATCGCACTAACTCGACGCGCTGAAAACCCTTTGCCGCATTAACAACATAAACCGCGTCAGCTTTGTCTAGGTCATTTATAGAGAGTTCTTCTCTTTGTAGGCCATGATGTTTTTCAAGAAAGCGGACATAAACACTGTCTACCGGGCCCTCTGACAAAGGTGGTGAGAATAATTTAGCAACACGTTGAACCACAATGGCGGAACTAAGCCCTTCACAAACCCGTCCTGAAGTGTTCATGATAATTAAGTCGTCTATTTCAGACTGATCTTTCAGGTAACAACCGGCTATAACATAAAAGGCGGCAGATGTCAGTTTGTAGTTCGATTGCCTAACCATCGGTTTAGACTCTTTCGGATATATGGATACCTTCCGCGCCCTCAAATTGCTCAATCCCTGAAAGTCTATTTTTTTTTCACTGTAATGAAATACAGAAGTCCCATTAGGTGCACTCTCCCTGAAACTGATATGTAAGCTTATCGCGTTCGAATTTGGTTGATGTAAGCCATCCCCGGAACGATAAAAAGTAAGCCGAAGCACACCATCCTTATACTTCCTCAGGTATCGATCAATGCGCTGAGATAAGTCATTATTACCTGGCCAATCCATACACATGTATTGAGCTGTTTCTTGAGCTCTTTCTAAGTGAAAATCCAGCAGAGGAATGGTACCATTGATTACACGGATGGTCTCAAAAAAACCATCTCCGTAAAAGAAGGATCTATTTTCCGGATTAGGAAGCATAGAACAAACCTGCAACAGCAGCTGTCATCAGACAAGCTAATGTTCCTCCCAAAAGCGCTCTCATACCCAATCGCGCAAGAACAGGTCGTTGGTTTGGAGCAATGGTTCCAATACCACCAATTTGTATCCCAATGCTTGCAAAATTTGAGAATCCACAAAGCGCGTAAGTCATGATTACTATGGTGCGATGAGATAACGTGGAATTAGGACCGCTGATATCACTCAATGAAATGTACGCCACAAACTCGTTTATGACAGTTTTCTCTCCGAGCAATTGACCGGCAATCACGATATCATCTGCGCCAACGCCTATGATCCAAGCAACCGGTGCGAAAAGGTAACCCAATATCATTTGTAGACTAAAGGTATCGTATTGACCGTTGCTTACTCGACTAACCCATTTATTTAGCCCGGTGTACTCTCCGATAACGTCAGCTAAACCGAAGTTAATCATAGCGATGAAGGCCAAGAAAACTAATATCATACCTCCAACGTTCACCGCTAGTTTAATTCCTTCTGTTGTCCCAATGGAAATTGATTCAAGCGGTCCATCGCCAATTTTCGACTCATCGATTTCAAGTTTTTGATCTACCTTCTCTGTTTCAGGAAGCAACATCTTTGCAAATACAATGGCCGCTGGAGCGGATAGAACAGAAGCTGTAAGTAAATGTTTGGCGAACTCTTGTTGAAGGGCAATATCAGAACCACCCAACATACCAATGAATGCAGCAAAAACACCTCCGGCAATAGTCGCCATCCCTCCAGTCATGAGGCAAAGTATTTCAGACTTGGTCATGTTCTTGATATAAGGCTTCACGACAAGTGGTGCTTCTGTCTGCCCAACAAATACGTTAGCCGCCGCTGCTAAACTTTCTGCTCCGGACAGTCGCATGGTTTTGCTCAATATCCAGGCAAAGCCGTAAACAATTTTCTGAAGTATGCCCAGATAATAGAGTAAGGAAGTTAATGCTGAAAAGAAAACAATGGTAGGTAGCACCTTGAATGCGAAGATGTAGCCAATCTGCCAGAGCGGGGCGTTGTCTTTCTCTGATGCACTGATCCAAGCATTCTCCGGCCAATTTCCGAAAATGAATCGAGCACCTTCATCGGTGAAGCTCAGCAGTTTTGTAAAACCGTTTGCCAACCATTCAAACACTAGGTCGAACCCAGGCACTTTAAAGATGAGCAATGCAAGTATTAACTGCATGCCAACACCGGACAGAACCAGTCGCCAATTAATATTCTTTCGCCTTTTACTTGACAAAAATGCGATTGCAATCAAGGCTACCAGCCCAAACAAACCTCTTGCGATAGCTATTCCAATTCCCGGTTGATTCTCCACGTTGACAAAAGTGATAAAAAAAACATCAAAAGCATTCTCAAATTTGGTTCCATTTTGGGCTATTTTCTCTTTTTGGGATTTTGGTTCATTTTGAATATCAGCAAAAAATCGACACTATATGTTGATTATCAACAACTTGACACATTATTCCTCACCTTTGGCACGTGCATTGAACTTAGATTAACCACAAGACAAAAGACATTATTACTTAAAATACTATTACTACTAATTACTTATGTTCAACTCATTGTCCTGACTACTACTACTGATACTTAACACAAGGACTTTGAAATTATTAACCGTGCTCTGCACAGAATACCCGCCGATCTGGCGGGTATTTTTTTATTCCCTTTTTCTACTCCAGAATTCTATATTCCATTTTTGATTCTTATTCTCGTTTTTAGATTATATTCTCGTTTTGGCACGTTTTAAGCATTTTGGTACACCCCCGAATTCAACACAAATGCAATGTAAAGCATTGACTAAATGCATTTTAACACGACGTACTTCGTTTTCTGGCACACCGCTTGCAATTCATTTGGTGTACGATGCCTGATGAACATCGAAAGAAATTTAAAACATTTGATAAATACTAACTACACTACTTACTACTGATTATTAACTACGAAAATTATTAACGACTCTGTTTTACTACTTGTTTTTACTATTTGCACTACTAACTACCTTTCCCGAGACGGGATAAACTAAATTACTAAACATGCTCTAACGAGCTTCGGGGCTGCTGAATCAAGCAGCCCTTTCTTTTTATCTAAAAACAGTAACAAACTTATCTTTGCATACCAAATTTTCAAATATGAATGACTCACAACCATATACTCCCAAGCATAAAGTCCGAATTGTAACTGCAGCTTCGTTGTTCGATGGTCATGACGCGGCAATAAATGTAATGCGCCGTATCATACAGTCAACCGGTTGTGAGGTAATACACCTTGGCCATGATCGTAGCGCAGAAGAAGTAGTCAATACTGCAATTCAGGAAGATGCCAATGCCATAGCCATGACAAGTTATCAAGGTGGGCACAATGAGTACTTCAAATACATGTACGACTTACTCAAGGAAAAAGGTGCAGGACACATCAAGATATTTGGTGGTGGTGGAGGCACCATCTTACCGGAAGAAATCGCTGAGCTTCAAGATTATGGTATTGAACGCATCTACCACCCGGATGATGGACGGGCTATGGGTCTCCAAGGTATGATTAACGACTTGGTTGAGAAATCAGACTACCCAACAGGATATCAGCTAAATGGAGAAGTGGACTCATTCCGTAAACAGAATAAAATGTCTATCGCCCGAGTTATCTCGGCGGCGGAGAATTACCCGGAGGAGAACAAAGCTCTACTGGAATCCATCAAAACAGAAGCGGCTGAACTTGCCGTTCCAGTTCTGGGAATAACCGGAACCGGTGGTGCCGGTAAAAGTAGCTTGGTGGACGAATTGGTTCGCAGATACCTATTAGACTTTCCGGATAAGACGATTGCAATTATCTCGGTTGACCCAAGTAAACGTAAGACAGGTGGCGCATTGCTTGGCGACCGCATACGTATGAACAGCATACGAAACGATCGCGTTTACATGCGCTCGTTGGCTACGCGCCAAGCGAACTTAGCTTTATCGGCCCACATTGATACAGCAAAAGACATCCTGAAAGTTGCGGGTTACGATTTAATTATTCTCGAAACTTCCGGTATTGGTCAGAGCGATACCGAAATCACTGATCACAGTGATGTTAGCCTGTATGTGATGACACCCGAATACGGTGCGGCAACACAGTTAGAGAAAATCGACATGCTGGATTTTGCCGATTTAATTGCCATCAACAAGTTTGACAAACGTGGAGCGCTTGATGCTCTGCGTGATGTAAAAAAGCAATACCAGAGAAACCATAAACTATTTGAGCAAGATCCTGAGACCATGCCGGTTTATGGAACTATTGCAAGTCAGTTTAACGACCCCGGTGTAAATAGCTTATACGCACAATTATTAGCCACGCTAAACGAGCGAACGAACTCGAATTTCCAGACGTCATTCGAAAAAGAAGAGGACGAGTCTGAAAAGATTTACATCATCCCGCCAAAGCGCGTTCGATACCTTTCTGAAATTGCGGAGAATAACAGACAGTATGACGAATGGGCTATCAAACAAGCTGAAGTTGCCCAAAAACTTTACGGCATACGAAAAACTATAGAAACGATTCGCGAATCGAAGGCAGATGACGCCGACCGATTGGTGAAAGACTTAGAATCCACCTACGAACGTGTGGCGCTTGACTTCGACCCGAAGTTGCAGAAAGTAATTGACGAATGGGACTCACTTAAGGAAGCATACGCCAACGATATATACACGTATTTGGTGCGTGGAAGGGAAATAAAGGTTGAAACAAAAACTAAATCTCTCTCTCACCAAAAAATATCAAAAGTCGCCTTACCTAAATATGAAGCATGGGGCGATGTCCTGAAATGGAACTTACAAGAAAACGTACCGGGAAAATTCCCATATACCGCTGGTATATATCCGTTTAAACGTCAAGGTGAAGACCCAACTCGAATGTTTGCGGGAGAAGGTGGACCGGAAAGAACAAACAAGCGATTCCACTATCTCAGTTTAGACATGCCGGCAAAACGACTTTCAACAGCGTTTGACTCGGTAACTCTTTACGGAAATGACCCGGACCACAGACCAGATATTTACGGCAAAATAGGTAACTCCGGCGTTAGTATTTGTTGCCTTGATGACGCGAAGAAATTGTACAGTGGTTTCAATTTGGCAGATCTGCGCACTTCAGTATCGATGACGATAAATGGTCCTGCACCAATGCTTCTTGGATTCTTCATGAATGCGGCGATCGACCAACAATGTGAGATTTACATCAAAGAAAATGGCTTAGAAGCGGAGGTTGAGAAGAAGCTAGACGCGTACTTTAAAGAACGAGGAGTTAAGCGTCCAGCATACATGGGGGATTTACCCGAAGGAAATGATGGTCTAGGTCTTATGCTACTTGGTGTCACCGGAGACAAGGTTTTACCTGCTGATGTCTACGCGAAAATCAAAGCAGAAACCGTTACTCAGGTACGGGGAACCGTTCAAGCCGATATCCTCAAGGAAGACCAAGCGCAAAACACGTGTATCTTCTCAACTGAATTCGCGCTCCGCTTGATGGGTGATGTTCAAGAATATTTTATTGGCAATGGAGTGAGAAACTTCTACTCTGTATCTATATCGGGTTACCACATTGCAGAAGCAGGAGCTAATCCGATTACTCAGTTGGCGTTTACGTTGGCAAACGGGTTTACATATGTTGAGTACTACCTCAGTAGAGGAATGGACATCAACAAGTTTGGTCCTAACTTATCGTTCTTCTTCTCCAATGGTATCGATCCGGAATACGCCGTTATTGGTCGTGTTGCCCGAAGAATCTGGGCGAAAGCTTTGAAGCTGAAATATGGTGCAGATGAACGTAGCCAAATGTTGAAATATCACATCCAAACGAGTGGGCGCAGCTTGCACGCGCAGGAAATTGATTTCAACGATATACGTACTACACTCCAAGCACTTTACGCGATTTACGACAATTGCAACAGCTTGCACACAAACGCCTACGACGAAGCGATTACGACTCCAACCGAAGAGAGTGTAAGACGTGCAGTGGCAATACAGCTAATTATCAACCGTGAATTGGGATTGGCTAAAAATGAGAATCCGCTTCAAGGGTCGTTTATCATCGAAGAGTTGACCGACCTCGTTGAAGAAGCAGTTCTTGCAGAGTTTGACCGAATCACTGAACGTGGCGGTGTGCTGGGTGCGATGGAGACTATGTACCAGCGCTCAAAAATTCAAGAAGAGAGTTTGTATTACGAAACGCTAAAGCATACAGCAGAATATCCAATCATAGGAGTGAATACATTCTTGAGTTCCAAGGGTTCGCCAACAATTATTCCAAAAGAGGTAATACGGGCCACAGAGGAAGAAAAAGAAGGACAAATACAGACACTAAACGACTTGCATAAGCGAGAAGAAGAAGCGTCTAATGTTCAGCTTAAGTCGATTCAAGATGTTGCATTACGAAATGGTAACATATTCGAAGCCTTAATGGAAGCTTGTAAAGTTTGTTCGCTTGGGCAGATCACTGATGCCTTGTTCGAAGTTGGTGGACAGTACAGACGAAATATGTAATATCGAGTTATAAAAAAAGGCCTCACAAAGAGGCCTTTTCTACCACATGAAAATTGAGGTGGTTCTCATTTTCAAATTGATACGAGAGACATCAGCATTTAACCTATTTACAAAGTCCTCAGCAAACGCATGTCGCTTAGCCTTTTTCAAGATTCCAAGCGCTTTTATGTATCTACCTTCTACTTCATAGGTCAATGCCTTAAGTTGCAACAAGTATGCTTCGTCCACACCAGGAACGACTAAACTTGAGTCAACAAAATCACGCACAACATGATACCTGGACGTATGGAATAACAAATAGGCATAATTTGAGTATGCCACTACTACACCGTTTCCGTGTTTCATGCTCAGTTTTAAGTGCTTCTCGGCTAAGTCATAGTTCAACAAATGATGCGTATAAATCCAACCCAATGCGTTGTGCGCCAAGGCGTGTAAAGGGTCTTCGAGTAACACATCGTGTAAGACTTCTTTAGCTTCAGCGAGTTCA
>Ga0181577_10003074_pt1 | contig 12943 bp, 11 predicted proteins | sample 101ome_21_FD_132468 | JGI IMG/M metagenome (GOLD analysis project Ga0181577, IMG submission 132468) | Coastal salt marsh microbial communities from the Groves Creek Marsh, Skidaway Island, Georgia - 101413BT metaG (megahit assembly) | ecosystem: Environmental > Aquatic > Marine > Intertidal...
CACTACGCGGCTGCTAAAGCCGGGGTGATGGCTTTAACACGTTGCGCGGCGATGGAAGCAGCCGAATGGGGTGTTCGGATTAACGCTGTGTCACCCAGCATTGCGATGCATGATTTTTTGAGAAAAACCACGCCACCAGAGCTGCTGGAACAGTTATGCTCTCGAGAGGCTTTTGGTCGAGCGGCCGAGGTTTGGGAGGTGGCTAACGTCATGGTGTTCCTGGCTTCGGATTACGCCAGTTATATGACCGGAGAAATTGTCTCGGTATCGAGTCAACACCCCTAGTTACTAACGCGCCAGTGCAAACGGAGATTGAGTGATGACTGCCACAACATGGGATCGCGAAGTTGATGTTTTAGTCGTGGGCACGGGTAATGGCGGTCTGACGGCGGCCCTGTGCAATTGGGAAATGGGCAGCAAGGATGTGCTGGTCATTGAGAAATCCGACAAGATTGGTGGCACCAGCGCGAATTCCGGTGGTGGTATTTGGATCCCAACCACGCATTATGCCCAAGCTTGCGGCGCCGAGGATTCTCTCGAGGATGCGAAGAAATACTTAATGAGCACATTATTCGGCGAGGACGTTCCCGAAGAGCTTATTGATACGTATTTAGAAAACGCACCGAAAATGCTGCGGTTTTTGGCTGATCGAACCGAAGTCAGCTATCAGTCTCTAGAGCATTATCCCGACTACTACACCAATGTGGAGGGCGCCCGCCCTGGACATCGCTCTCTGGAGCCGGAACCCTTTGACGTGTCGCGGCTGGGTGAAGACTGGCGCAAGATGCGGTGGACCCATCATATGATGCGGTTGTTCGATCGAATTCACTTTACGCAGGTAGAGGCGCATTTGCTGATGACCCAAGGGGCCGGCTGGAAGCGCTTGGTGTTCAAGCTGTTACTCAAGTATGTGCTGGATATTCCGTGGCGATTAAAAACCCCCGTGGCACGTCGTATTTGTACCGGTTCGGCAGGGGTGGCCCGGCTATTTTTATCGTGCAAACAACGCAACATCCCCATAGAGCTAAATTCCCGCATGCTCGACTTAGTGGCCGAGGGCAATTCGGTCTTGGGCGCAGTTATTGAACAGGGCGGCCAGCGTTTGCGGGTTCGTGCGCGCAAAGGCGTTGTGTTGGCAGCGGGCGGATTTGAAAAGAATCAAAGTCTTCGCGAGCAATATCTACCGGCGCCCACTAATACCGCCTGGAGTGCTGGCAACGATGCTAATGAGGGCGACGCGCTTGTGGCCGGTTTGGCTCTCGGTGCGAAAACGCGATTGATGAAAGATGCTTGGTGGACCACCACGTTATGTGTGCCCGGTGAAGAGAAACCGCGTCTATCCATTATGGAGAAGTCATTCCCGGGTTCCTGCGTGGTGAATCGTGCGGGCCAGCGCTTTGCCAACGAGTCACAGAATTACATGGCGTTTCAAAAAGATTTATTTCGAACGCACAGTGAAGACAGCCCCAATGCGCCGGCATGGCAGATCTTTGATGCGCGCTTTCGCCGAAACTTCATGGTGGGGCCGTTGATGACCTCTACCATGAAGCCAGACAGTCAAATACCCAAGGAGTGGTTTGATTCGGGTTTCGTGGCTAAAGCCGGGTCTATTGAGGAGCTTGCACAGATTGTCGGTATCGATGCCGACGGGCTGAGACAAACCATTGAAAAGATGAATCACTATGCTGAAACGGGTGTCGACGAGGACTTTCACCGCGGCGAGTCGGCTTATGACCGCTACTACGCCGACCCCAACATCAAACCCAACCCTTGCTTGGCACCCATTGATGAAGCACCGTTTTATGCTCTGCGCATTGAGGCGGGTGACTTCGGGACCCTGGGTGGGCTGGATACCGATATTCACGCGCGCGTTAAGACAGCTGACGGTGGTGTATTTGAAGGGCTCTTTGCCGTGGGTAACTGTTCGGCGGCGATCTTACCCACCTATCCGGGTCCCGGTGCAACATTGGGTCCGGCAATGACCATGGCCTATCAGTCGGCGAAGCACATTAATGCGGTGGCCGATTAATAATGAGTCCCTAACTCGCACGAGGTGTCTATGTTGGATCTGGAATCGATAGAACTTATCAAGCAGCTGAAAGGGCGTTACTTTCGATTTCTCGATACCCGTGATTTGCCGGGTTTGCAGTCAGTTTTTACCGAAGATGCCGTCGCCCACTTTAAGGGCGGTGATTACGAGTTTAGCTTGGACGGCTGGCCGGCCTTGGAGGAATTTTACAGCCGGTCATTCTCGGGCAAGACCTTTGGTATGCATCAGGGCCATCATCCCGAGATTACTGTCGAGGGCGACAGTGCCACCGGTATATGGTACTTGCAGGACATTTTTATCGACCTGAAGCGCAACCTGACTCTGATGGGCAGCGCGCTTTACCACGATGAGTACCGGCGGGTTGATGGGCAATGGCGAATCAGTTCAACCGGCTACCGTCGCCTTTGGGAGGAAACGCACCCACGCGGCGACGATATTCAGCTACTGGTGAAGCCGGTAGCAGACGACTAAGCCCGCCCGCAGCTATTAAATTCCATCAAAAACAGCCATTTACACCCCTTATTGTGTAACTAGTCTAGTCTTGCATCCGGTCTCCCTAAGAGAGCTAACGGTATGGCAGGGCAAGTGCGCTGGGTGTTGTCGATTGACGGTGGCGGAATTCGCGGACTGATTCCCGCGACGCTACTGGGTCACTTAGAGCGTATAACTCGACGCCCAATTTCATCGCTTTTTGATCTCATCGCCGGTACCTCAACCGGCGGTATTCTCGCCTTGGGCTTGGGCTTGGGTGTCGATCCGGCAAAGTCGCGTTCAGACGATTTCGACGGGTCCGCCGCAGCACTGGCCAACCTATATCGCCATCGCGGTAGAGAGATCTTTCGTCGAACAGCTTGGTGGCGATTGCGCTCCCTCGGCGGATTCTTCGAAGAGCGTTACAGCGCCGCTGGCCTCGAAGCGGTACTCGAGGCGGTTTTTGGCGGTAGTACCTTGGCCGAGCTGCGGTGTCCCGTGATGGTGACCAGCTATGATATTCAAAACCGGCGGACGCGATTTCTTAAGAGCTATCTAGGCGAGCATGAACAGATACTGTGTCGAGAGGCTGCGCGAGCCACATCGGCGGCACCCGCATATTTTGAGCCCAAGCCGCTGACATTGGCGGGGCAGGCGTCCACCCTGATCGATGGTGGTATTTTTATGAACTCGCCGGTGGTATCCGCCTACGCTGAGGCCCTGAAGCTGTTTCCCGATGACGAGATTCATGTGCTGTCGCTGGGTACGGGGGTGAAACGGCGGCCCATAGCGTACCGACAAGCTCGAAACTGGGGCGCTGCCGGTTGGGTCTTGCCGCTGCTGGACTGTATGTTTGATGGTGTCGATCAGGCAGCCGATCACCAAATGCGCTTATTGTTGGGAAATCGCTACTGGCGATTCCAGCCAGATCTGGGGTCAGCCGGTGAAGCACTTGATGATTGCTCTGAAACGAATCTAGCAGCCTTGGAGCAAGTGGCATCTCAGCTTACAGTGGATCAGGAGCCGGCATTTACCCGTCTGGTCTCGGCGTTACAGCCAATGCGAGGTTAGGCTTTGAGCCGAGTTAGGGGCGTCGTTGCAGTTGAGTGATTTCCGCCATGATCGCCACCGCAATCTCCCAAGGCGTTTTGCTGCCAATATCCAAGCCGACAGGCGCGTGCAACCGCGCTATGGCGCTGTCCGCTACACCCAGTTCATGTAGACGCTGAAGGCGCTGCTCAGTAGTGCGCACAGATCCCAGCGCACCCACGTACCAAGCGTCTGTCTCCAGTGCCTCCATCAGGGCCATGTCGTCGATACGAGGGTCATGGGTTAGCGTGATGATGACCGATTGTCGGTCAAAGGCCTGCGTAGCGATGATGTCGTCGGGTAGCCCATGCAAAAGTGGCACATCGGGTCCTTGCCATTGTGCGATGGCGTCCTCACGTGGGTCGGTGACCAAGACATCAAAATCCATTGCCAGCGCGAGTGACGATAACACCTGAGCCAGCTGTCCGGCGCCCACCAATAGCATGCGCATGCGAGGACCCAGCGATTGTTGCAGCTGATGTTCATTGATCTGTAGCGGATGGTGTGAGTCCTGGGTGCTCAACGTGCTGACGCCAGAGTCCAAATCAAGCTGGCGCTGGCACAGTTGACGTTGATCTAGGTACGCAAGGGCCTCGAATAGCCAATCCTGCTTCCCCGCCTGCAATTGCTCGACCACGATTTCCATGCGGCCACCGCAGGGCAAGCCAAGGCGTTCGTTTTCAGCGGCCGTGACGCCATAGGTCAAGCGCTGAGGTTTCTCGCCAGAAATATCACCGGCCTGTAACTTGGCCAGTAAGTCTTCCTCAACACAGCCTCCGGAGAGCGTACCAACACTGATGCCGTCAACAAAACCCAACATGGAGCCCACAGGGCGGGGCGACGACCCCGTTGTGGTGACAATCGTGCAAAGCCAGGGCGTGCGTTGCTCTTGGCACCATAGGCCGAGTTGTTTCAGAACATCGTAATCGAGGCTGTGCATGGTGAAGTCTCAGAAATTAGCAGTTAGCTGTGTACCCAGGTGACGATGTAGCGCTCGAGATCATCCATATCAGCCCGGCTTTCAGGAATGGCGCGGCCTCTAACCGAGGCGCTGGCTTTGTGCACGAGCTGGGGCTGATCGGTTTTCAGCGGATGCCAGTGGGGTAGATCCTTTCCCTCGGCCACCAATCGGTAAGCGCAGGTCGAGGGCAGCCAGCCGTATTGGTCCTGGGGTAACTGTCTGAGGTCAATGCAATCGGGCACACGTTCACAGCGGTTAGCATAGTCAGTGCACTGGCAGCGCTTGATATCCATAAGCTGGCAGGCCACGCGGGTGTAGTAAATATCACCCGTGTCTTCATCCTCAAGTTTATTCAGACAGCATTTGGCGCAACCGTCGCAGAGTGATTCCCACTCACTGTCGCTGAGCTCGACGAGGCGTTTCTCACGCCAGAATGCTTTTTTTCGTTTCACTCTTTGTCGAGACCCGCCAGCGCGCCGGCATTTTTTTCCCAGTTTTGGCCATCAAAGGCCTCATCCTCAATTCGACTTATTGTCTCGGTATCAATGCAGCGGGCATTGATGCTAACGCCGTCGGGATTTGAGCGCGGAATATAAAAGGATTTCACACCACAGTGACTGCAAAAAGAGTGTTGAGCAATGCCGCTGCCAAAGGTATAGCAGCTCAGATCTGATTCGCCTGTTAGTAGCTTGAATCGACTCTTGGGCACGATCAGGTGTTGGTAGTTATACGGGTCGCAAATAGAACAGTTGCAGGTATGCGTGTGCAATACCGCGGGCGCCTCAACTTCCCAGCTGACGCGGCCGCAATGACAGCCGCCTTTGTGCGTAACCAATGTTTCGCTCATATCCATGGGTCCAAAATAGACAAACGCTAGTGTAAGGGTAGGGAGTCAGCCTCGCCACCGGCATGGCTCACCATAGGGTTATTCCGATTGCCTATGCGCTTTGTTTATACTCGCGACAAGACTTACAGGAGAGCACTCGTGGTGGACACTACATCTTGGGATTTGTTGATACGTGGCGCGACCGTTTTTGATGGCAGTGGTGCTCCCCCCGTGGTCGAGGACATAGCTGTGCGTAATGGCCGCATTGCTGCCCGAGGGCGCGATTTACCGACTAACGCTGCGGATAGCGTGGTGGAGGCGGCGGGTCAATGGTTGCTGCCCGGTATGTTAGATATTCATACCCATTTGGATTTGGAAGTCGACGTAGCACCCGGCTTGCCGGAGGTTGTGCGACACGGCACCACCACGGTATTGGTGGGGAATTGCAGTCTAGGCACCTGTTTTGGTACGCAAAAGGTGGGCAGTCAGGAGCCGATTGTCGATTGTTTTACCCGCGTGGAAAATATTCCCAAACCGGTGTTACGCAAGTGTTCGGAGGCGATCAACTGGGATAACACCGGCGATTATCTCAATCACTTCGAGCAGATTGCACTCGGCCCCAATTTGGCCGCGTTTGTTCCCCATTCAATGCTTCGCGTCGAGGTCATGGGTTTAGAGGACAGTGTTAGTCGAGATCCTACTGATGCGGAACTAGAGCAAATGGCCGCCTTGCTAGAGCAGGCCATGGAGCAGGGCTTCTTGGGGATGAGTACCGATGGCTTGCCCTTCCATTATTTATCCAACGATCCAAATACTAAAAAGCGCATTCCCACGCAGTTTGCCAAATTTGGTGAGTTGCGCCGTCTGCTAAAGGTGGTTCGCGAGCATGGTCGCGTATGGCAAACCACGCCTATCTTGGAAAACCGCTTGGCTGCCATTTTGTACTTTGCCTTAACCAGCGGCAGGCTGTTTGGTAAAACGTTGAAAACCTCAGCTCTGTCGGCAATGGAAATGACCGCTGCACCGCGCAGCGCGAATTTGTTTCTGGGCTTGGCAAAGCTGTTAAACAGCTGGCTATTCAAGGGAGCGCTGCATTTTCAGGCGCTTGGTACCAATTTTCGCGTTTGGTCTGATGGCATCGTGAGTCCGCTGTATGAGGAATTGCCCTCGACAGCCGAACTCATTGCGAAAGAGTACGATGACAGCGAGGGGCGGCAAGCGCTCATGAATGACCCCGAATGGGAAGCGCGATTCCGACAGGATTGGCGACACGGTCGCACGGGTGACGATTTCGCTAGCTGGAAAGCCCGTAAAGGCCTACCCGATAATTTGGTCATTCGTGATCCCGAGTTGCTGGTCTTTGACGGTGCGCCGGTACCCGATTGGGATGGTGAGAATTTTGCGCAGGTCATGGATCGAGCGCAGCGTTTCTTGGCGGGTGATGCCACAGTGCTGCGTTCAGAGGGTGAGCGACATGCTTTTGAGCGAGTTCCCAGTGCGCTCAACGACGATGCCGATTTCATGCTGTATTTGTTGCGTAACTGGGACCGAAACTTCCGGTTTTACGCTGACGTCGGCAACGTGGGTAATCGCGCTACCCTCGATTTTCTGCTCCATGACAAAGCGCTACCCGGCTTTAATGATTCGGGCGCGCACATCACCAATATGGCGTTTTTTGACACCAATCTAATGTCTTTGAAACTGGCGCGCGAGCGGGATGAGCAGACGGTCGCCACCATGGTGAAACGCCTCACGCGCGAGCCCGCTGAGGTCTTTGGTTTGGATGTGGGTACGCTCGCTCTTGGGGCCCAAGCGGATATGGTATTGATTAACCCCGACGGATTTGATGGTTGGTGCTCGGATGCCACGCGTCGCTTGGAATACCGAGATATCTTTGAGCATGAGCAGATGGTCAATCGCCCCGAGGGGATTGTCGACGCGGTCTACATTAACGGCGTGCTGGCATGGGACGGTCAGCAAACGACGTCGGCCCTGGGCCAGCAGCGCTTGGGTCGAGCGTTACGCGCCGCCTGATCAAGCGCTGATATCAAATACCTTGTCGCGGTGCATGGCACGGCGAACCAGGGTGATCTGTGATTTGGCGATTCCCAGATGTTTGGCTAACAATTTGATTACCGCCGCATTGGCTTTGCCATCCTCGGGTACAGCAGTGACGTGTACTTGAAACTGGCGCTGCTGTTCCTTGCTAGAGGAGGGGGCACCCTCGCTTACTGTATTGCGCTTGCTGCGCGGCGTGACGCGGACCGCGATACGTTCAGCCATCGAGGCGGCGCAACCGTTGAATCAAACTTGAGGTATCCCAGCGGCCACCTCCCATGTTTTGCACGTCGGCGTAGAACTGATCGACTAGCGCGGTCAAAGGGAGTGATGCACCACTAGCGCTCGCCGTGCGCAAGGCAATATCTAGGTCCTTGCGCATCCAATCAACAGCGAAGCCGAAATCAAACTCGCCATCAATCATAGTGTTGTGCCGGTTTTCCATTTGCCAACTCTGTGCTGCGCCCTGAGATATGGCTTCTACCACCGCGCGCCCGTCTAGCCCTGCTTTATGCGAAAAATGTAACGCTTCCGATAACCCTTGGACCACGCCGGCAATGCAAATTTGGTTGGCCATCTTAGTGAGCTGACCGGCGCCGCAGGGGCCCATGTGTTTAATGCGCTTGGCGTACACTTCCATGATGGGTTCGGCTTGGGCGTAAGTCGCTACGTCGCCGCCGACCATGATGGTCAGTTGGCCGTTCTCGGCGCCGGCTTGACCGCCCGAGACCGGTGCATCCAAAAAACCAACACCTTGATTTTGACAAGCCACATTGAGTTCACGCGCAAGCTCCGCCGATACCGTGGTGTGATCAACTAAAACGGCTCCCGCGCGCATGCCCGCGAGTACACCGTCGTTGCCATAGACTACTGCGCGAACGTCATCATCGTTGCCAACACACAGAAACACCGTATCGCAATTTTCCGCAGCCTCTGCGGGTGTCTGGCAGGCAACGCCGTTAAATTGCTGCAGCCAAGCCTGGGCTTTGTCCTGGTTGCGATTGTAGACGCGAGTGGCGTATTGCTGGCTTAGATGGCCGGCCATGGGAAAACCCATGGCACCCAGTCCGACAAAGGCGACGGTTGTTGGCGCGGTGTTCATGTTGTGTCCTCACGAGCAAGTGGAATCCAGTGACAAGGCCTAGCCGTAGGGTGTAGAACGAGCAATCCCTGTATGGAAGTCATCGTGATAGGAGCATACCCGAAATGGCAAGACGAACTTGGTTGGCGGGCATTGTATTTTCGAGTCTTGCGATGACCGTGAGTGCCGATAGCGGATCGTTGAGCGCCGGGGGGCGACCCACTGGCGCCTCTTGGTCGCGTAGCCCGGTCTATGGAGCGAATGGTATGGCCGCCACCGCCCACCCGCTGGCATCGCAAGTAGCGTTGGACATCCTTAAGCGTGGCGGTTCCGCGGTCGATGCCGCAATTGCGGCCAATGCCGCGTTGGGGCTTATGGAGCCCACTGGTAACGGTGTGGGTGGGGATTTGTTTGCCATTGTCTGGGATCCCGAATCAGGCAGTTTGCAGGGTTACAACGGTTCGGGTCGTTCGCCGTTAAAGCGTGACCTCGCGGCCTTGCTGCGCCAGATTGAAGACATGAAGGAAGCGGGAGCGCTACCGGCAGATTACATCGGCATACCGTCCCACGGCTCCCTGTCGGTGACAGTGCCGGGTGCGGTAGACGGATGGCATGCCTTGCACCAACGCTGGGGCCGTTTGCCCATGACGGATGTGTTGGCTCCCGCGATTCAATATGCGCGGGAGGGGTTTCCAGTATCACCTGTGATTGCCGCGGGTTTTGCTAGCAATCTTCGGCGATTCCGTGATGTCGAGCCGATGATAGAAGAGTTTACCAATGCCCAGGCGCTGTATTTTCCCCAGGGTCGAGCGCCTGCCGAAGGGCAACTATTTCGCAACCCCGATTTGGCCCGAACACTGGAAACCCTCGCGCAAGAAGGTCTAGTAAGTTTCTATCAAGGCACTATTGCCAAGCGGTTAGCCGCCTACTGGTCGAGTATTGGTGCAGATCTATCGCTTGAGGATTTGATGGCTCATCGAGGTGAGTGGGTGGAGCCGCAAGGCGTGGAGTATCACGGCGTCACGTTGTGGGAGTTACCACCCAATGGACAGGGTTTTGCCGCGTTGATGATGCTGAATATTCTTAAGCAAACCGATATTCGCCAATATGCACGGGGCTCTGCCGAGTTGTTTCACATAATGGTCGAAGCCAAGCGTCTGGCTTTTGAGGCGATGGCGCAGACCTTTGCTGACCCGGCTTGGGCTTCGGTTCCGACTGAGAAATTATTGTCTGAAGCATTTGCTGCTGAGCAATTTGCGCGGATTCGAGCAGACAGTTTGATCGCGCCCGAGCAATTGGCGGCGCCACTCGAGGGAGAGGGCGACACCACCTATCTCACCGTAGCCGACAGCCGTGGCATGATGGTGTCACTGATCCAATCTAATTACCGAGGCATGGGGTCTGGCCTTGTGCCGACAGGACTCGGGTTCATGCTGCAGGACCGGGGGGAATTGTTTTCACTCGATCCCAACCACCCTAATGTCTATGCGCCCGGTAAACGCCCTTTTCATACCATCATTCCGGCGTTCCTAACCCGAGACGGTAAGCCTTGGATCAGTTTTGGCTTGATGGGAGGTGGCATGCAACCCCAGGGCCATGTGCAGGTAGTGCTTAACTTGGTCGATTTCGGCATGAATCTACAAGAGGCGGGGGACGCGGCACGTTTTCTGCACGACGGTGGCGCCTCTCCCAGTGGTGGTGATGCCAGTCGCTATGGCACCTTATACGTTGAACCGGGGGTGCCCGCGACTACGGTGACGGCACTGAGGGCGCTGGGGCATCACGTACAAGTGGATGGCTCCGGTGTGCCTTTTGGCGGCTACCAAGCTATCGCCAGAGACCCGAGTTCCGGTGTCTACAGCGGTGCAACCGAAATGCGCAAAGACGGCACGGTAGCCGCTTGGTGAGCAATTAGCCTATTGTCAGCAAGGCGGCTAGGCCAAAAACTCAGTACGGAGCTCCCGCTCTGTCTTGAAGCGTCCGGCCAGTGAGCGTGTGCTGGTAAAAGAGCCGCCATCGCGAACGCCCCTGGCTTTTACGCAGTAATGCGTAGCGTCTATGGCCACCGCTACGTCCTCTGTGCCCAGCAAAGTTTGCAGGGCCAAGCGAATCTGTTGGGTGAGTCGTTCCTGTACCTGAGGGCGCTGGGCAAAGAAGCGAACGACGCGATTGATTTTACTCAAGCCGATGACGCGATCCCCTGGGATGTAGGCAACTTTGGCAGTGCCATCGATCGTGACAAAGTGATGCTCACAGGTGGAGATCAGCTCGATGCGATCAACCTTGATCATGTCATCGGCCTGCATGCTGTTGTCTATGGCAGTGATCTTGGGGAACTGGCTGTAATCGAGCCCCGCAAAGACTTCATCTACGTACATTTTGGCAATACGTTTGGGAGTGTCCTGAAGGCTGTCATCGGTGAGATCTAAACCCAGTGCGCGGGTAATTTCCTGAAAGGCAGCATCAATAGTCGCCACTTTTTCGTCGCGCGTGAGCGGATTATCCAGCATGGGCGTTTCCAAGCCGGCCTTGATAAGCGCGGCGCGGACGCTGGCGGCCTCGGGGGACAGCGCGGACTGATGTCGGGTGCAATCTCTGGTGGCGAGCGGCGTGATCATGGGCATTCCTGTCGAGGTTTTAGTGTTGCCGATGACACCAGCGTGCACTCCCTTCCGCGGGAACAGTTGGTGCTGAGATCATCGGATATTGTCGTCACTCGTTGTTACGCGCGTGCCGTTTAGTCAGATTGCTCAATAAACACACAGCACCTCTGGTTAAGCGCTCCACTTTCAGAGGTCTCAACGGATCATTTAGATAAATGGGTCTACCTACCCATTATCCCTCTTATATCTAGGGTTATCTGTATGTGCAGCGCTCTTGAGTTCATTTTCTAGCCCGGCCTACAGATCTGGAAGCCAGCTTAGATAGACTGTGGCGGCGAGCAGTATCCACGAAGTCAGTCGCTATGATCTCTATGTGCTGGGCCATCTGTATTTGGCGCCGAAGGCGGGCGTTATGGAGCGAAAATGCCAAAAATTCCAATCCTCTTTGATCGTTGATGATGACGAATATCTTTGCGACAAGGGGTAAGATATGACGAGGACTACGGGCTGATTGCGAAGATCCTCGTTTTTTACTCAGGGTAACCCTGGGATGTGTTAGAAAAGCGGGAGCGAGCACAGGGAACTGTGTTAGCCGGGGCATAAACGTGCTGCGCAGCGAATTTTGGAGTGACATGATTGATCGACTGAAACGTTTAACGTTACCGCTTTCTGTGATCGGCGTTGCAGTGCTTATCGTCGGCGTGCTGATTGCGGCGCGCCCACAACCTGACGTTAACGAAGAGCCACCGCGACCGTTGCGGGTACACGTGGAGCCTGCTCAGCAGGGCGATACTCAGCTGGTGGTGGAAACCAATGGTGAGGTCCGTTCCCATGTTCGATCCGAGGTGGTAGCGCAGGTGGCTGGGCGCGTTGTTGCCGTGTCGCCAGAGTTTATCGAAGGGGGTGCTTTTAACGCCGGCGACACGCTGCTGCAAATAGAGGCGGACGATTATCGCGCGGCATTAGAGCAGGCGGAGGCGCAATTGGCCGCCGCACAGGTCGATTTTGAGCAAGCACTTGCCGATGCCGATGTGGCAAAGAAGCAATTAGCAGGGCAAAAGAATCCCTCACCCCTCGCTTTAAAGAAACCGCAAGTCGCCAGGGCTCGGGCTGCAGTTGAGGCTGCCGAGGCGCGGCTAGCCAGTGCCAAGCTCAACCTGGCACGCACCGATATCTCTCTGCCTTTTGACGGGCGCCTCGAGTCGACTGCCGTGGATCTTGGGCAATTTGTTAATGCGGGCAAGGTGGTGGCACGTGCGTTTGGCACCGATCGCGTTGAGGTGCGCTTGCCGCTGACCGATGAGCAGTTAGGCGCGCTGGGCGTGGCTATCGGATTTAGTCCGAAAGATAGTGAGGCCTTGCCGGTAGATCTGACGGCGACAGTGGGCGGGATTCCACATCGATGGAGTGGCCGGTTAACGCGTTTAGATGCGGCTGTCGACCCGACTACGAGAGTGGTCTATGCCACGGCCGAAGTGGACCATCCCTACGATACCGAGATCCAAGAGGGCGGCATGCCTTTGGCTGTTGGGTTGTTCGTGAAGGCGGCGATATCCGGGCAAATTGTCAGTGATGCCATCCGCATTCCCATCGACGGCTTAAGGGCAGGTAGTCAGGTATTCGTACTGGAGCCTGAAGGCGTCTTGGCTGTTCGCGAAGTCGACGTGCTTTACCGTTGGGGTGACTACGCTGTGCTTAGGTCGGGTATTTCGGCGGGTGATCGTGTCATTGTGTCCTCGATTCGTAATGCCATCCCGGGGATGCGCTTGGAGGCTATTGAGTCGACTGATAGCGCGCTTAAGGG